>Ga0123357_10013508_pt1 | contig 10606 bp, 5 predicted proteins | sample TergutEmb28metaG_FD_89873 | JGI IMG/M metagenome (GOLD analysis project Ga0123357, IMG submission 89873) | Embiratermes neotenicus P4 segment gut microbial communities from Petit-Saut dam, French Guiana - Emb289 P4 | ecosystem: Host-associated > Arthropoda: Insects > Digestive system > Gut ...
ACTTACCTATGTACTTACTTACTTACTTACTTACTTACTCCATGGAGCAGAGTTCTTCAGTGGCGTACCGAGGGGGGAGGAAGGGTTGGGGTTTCAATCCCCCCCGAAATTCCGAAGGCCCTCCAAAATCGTGCCAAATTCAACCCGACTGTGAAAAATGTTAAAAGTTGCTGAATTTAGGGAGCCAACACCCCAAGATGTTCGGAAAAAGGCAGCAAAATTATAAACTACCTAGGTTCGCAGTTGTTTTACATTACCAATGACAAATAAATTGGTTGTCATCATAAATAGTCTTAGAGTATCAAAAATTAAGAAACTTTTACTCTATGAAATGAAATTTCTTGTACCAAATTACAGCTGCCTTCAGAACCCCTGATTAGGGGGCTACTGCCCCCAGATCCCTTTTCTCTCTGTCCTCAACCGAATTTGTTGAACCCCCTCCGACCAAAATTCCTGGGTACGCCACTGGAGTCCTTGAGAAGCTAACCGGTTTTCAGCTAGTCAAGAAATCACCCGCATTTTATGGAACTCGAAGGTAATGCATACTTCGTGCGTAATACCAAGCATTTTCATCTCACACATCGGAGTGCGGTATTTCATGTCTTGTTGAATATTACAAACAACCAACGCAATTATAACAGTACTTAAAAATGACGTTTCGGCACTTAATTTAGTGAAGGATAGAGATAATAAAAACAAAGGTCGACATTCCAATATTAAGTTTAAATTATTGTATGAGGCAGCGCGCTACTTTGAAGCCTAGTCATAAGGTTCCTTATCCCCGTTGTGTTCATAAATAAACTATACGTATATTGCAGTATATGTACTTGTCTAACACAGCTTTATGATGTTAGGGATATGTATAGAATTTACTACATAAAGAACAACTATATGTTTCGGCACTTTACATTGGCCATCTTCAGGTTGAGAAATGAATAATAGCAGAACCCCTATATACCCACACCGCCCATCCTACATAACACATGCGAGATCTCGTACCCATCTCACCTCTTACCTTCCCACTGTATACAACCCACATAAGTCGAATATAGCTGCTTACTAAGTTTTTTTTCATTCCTCAACCTGAAGATGGTCATTGCCAAGTGCCGAAACATGTAGTTGTTCTTTATGTAGTAAATTATATATATATATATCTACCATCATATAGTTGTGTTAGGCAAGTACATACATTCCAGTTTAGTTTATTTGAAGCCTAGGTTTCTTGCCCTGCCTGTGGTGTGGATGTTTGGCATATATTTCTCTCGGTACGGGCTGTCATACAACACTGCGTGCCTTAAAATGAAACATTGAAATTAAACAGGACTTCACTTCTCAGATATTTTTGTAGCGGAAAATTTTCAGACCACCTAATCCATGGTAATAAAAGTCAAAGAAAAGAACAAAGTAAGATGACATTTTAAATAGAGTTTATTAAAAAAAATATGCACGTGTTTACGTGAGAGGACACAAGGTAATTCAAGCGACTCCAGCAGGTCATCTAAAACAATTATTGCTTGAAAACAAAGGCAAATTCTTTAGAAATAGAAGTGGCTGAAAATATATTTAACGGCGACATATCACTCTTATTTAAAACACCAGAACAGCTCCAATAAACTGAGATAAATAAAGCGTACTTAAACCTGTTTAATATCAACCACAGAATCGGATATGTTGTTAGCCAGCCAAATTCAGATGTTATCCTTGCACTTGTCTTAGATGACTAAGGAAAGCCATGTGCAATTCAGTAAGAAGATTTGTTGTACTTGTTAGGATTCAAACAGTGCACTTCCCAAATGAGACAGATGTATTACCACCTGAGCCAGTTTGCTGGTTGTAAGGTAAGTTCACGGGATAAATTTGGGAAAGAAATTGATCAAAGAACGTTTCATCATAAATTACTACAATTGGGTTTGTCAAATCTTTGAGGAAAGTGGACAATATTTCTTTGCCTGGCAAGCGAAAAGTAATTTTCCCCAGTGAAATGCGCATTAAAACTTCTTTTTCATCCCGATCCACTTTAAGGACCTTCTATTGAAGAGTATTAATTTTCTGGTCCGGACAATCAGTGCTAATGTGCAATCTTCTATCACCCCAATCGTACAGCTGCAGTAAGATTCGATCCCTCGGTCTTCATATTCGCGCTGCCTAGACCAACAATGTCACGTGGAGCATTGTGAATATCTCGTGATCTAACAATGCAATTTAAAATGTCTAAATCCATACAGAGGAAAGTATCAGATGTCACACATCATATGAAACGCAGCGCAGAATTTAAAACCTTCATTCCACAGAGTTCTTACGTACCTCGTACTGTTGCAACACGTCTGTTCTACCAGGAGAGTTGAACACGCTAATTTCATTACACGTCCTAGTAAAATAACACGATTACTGAACTTCGTGGACTAATACAGAGCGGCGCAAGGCAACGTGTAAATGTGGAGTGTCAAGTGACCTCTGCGCCATCTTGTATAGCTACCGCTCTGTTGCCTAATTTTTGGTGCACGCAATATGCGAAGTTATATTATGGAACTTCATAAAGCAGTGCAAACAGAAATGTGATAAAGAGAAACAATGTGTATGTGATAGACTATTTGTTTTTACGTTCTCTATAGCGCCGTATTACTGTAGGCATGTACATTAAATATGACCTTCACACGGCCTAAAACATCCCCGTTGTGTCATTACAACGCGTCACAATAAAACAGTCCATACACAATAGTTTATTGTAGTAATCTGCAAAGCTACACATTTCGGTTGCACGGGACAGCCATCATCTGGTTTCGCGTTTCAGAAATATATAAAAAGGAAATCATATAGCTGTAGCTACATATTCAACAGTAAAAACTTACGGCCTAGATCTCGCCTTTGCAAGAAATATTTGTAAATGTCATGTTTGGGAAGCATTCTTATAGTACATGAAGTACTGTGTACAGGCCGATTGTTTTACATGCTTCATCTTCCATAAGCTAGATATGACCGGGGATTATTTACCACTACGGTGCTAATTAGGGCTCATAATTAAAACGTACTGCCCTTACACAATCGTTAATAACACAAAGAGAAACTAAAAATCTCCAGTAATTTAAATGCAGACAAAAAAAACTGATCAAACCACACCGTTACCCCATTCCTACGTGCCAGTAGCGCTGTATTATCGTTTTAAGAAGTCTTCGGCAACTGTTCTTTACCGTCCGTTCCTTCATCATGTTATCCCTTTCCCGCCCTGTTTTTATTGTGCCTTTCTAATGACTTTCCCTTCTTTAAATATTTTCCCTACATTACAATTTATTACCAAGCTGCAATGGTAGCGCCCACAGTTTCCCAACTTATAAATTCAAAATAGCCAGGAACACAAGCGTGATTTAGAGAATGTTTACATGAATGTTAAGTTTTATGGTAAGTTTGCACTAACTTAAATTTCATTTCGGTACCATTAACGGTTTTTATATTTCCAGAGAATGTCTTCAACGAAGGGACTATGTTTATGTATGGACTACAATACGAATCCGATAGACAATAAATATTACAAATGTACCACGTCATGCGAATAATGAAAACATTGTATATGATGGCTTGATTTATGGCATACACCAGTAAGACCTTTTTGTAGTAGAATACCGTGGCGTCACTTCCTCGCTCTAAATTCATTCCAGTCTCTTACGTCATATGTTATAGCCGGCAGAAGTGGAACCAGCGGCATAAGAGATACTTGTCTGTTTATTCAGTCTCTGAATTAATTATGACTGTCAACACATAGGCGTGGCTGGTTTCTCAGAATAGCATAAATAATGTTTGTTACGAAACTCACACGTCAACAAATTTTGTCTACATTAAACTCACAGAACATTAGCAAGGAACTTCAGATTACAGACTTACTCTGAAAACATTAATATTGTCTGTCATGACAGCAAAATGTAACAAAAACTTCCAAACATTCATAAGAATTTCTGTGTCGTTGTGCTGCACCATTATTTGGTCGGCTTGAAACAAAACACGACAAAATATGTTTTGCTAACAACCCAAAAGAAGCTACAGGAACCTCACTCTACACTTCCTTTCTACGAGTGGTATAGTGTTTCAAGTACATGAATTGTGATTTAAATAATTCTATGAAGCAGCAACTTCCTCAATATTTGTCGTTCAACAAATCAACAAATTTCCTGCCGTGTGAGTAAGCTGAATGTTTATTATCGTCTGCACATTTGCCAGATATTGGGCCCTGTCACAAGCAAGATGAAACAAATCCACACCCTCGTATCTAATTGATCTAAAGCTCATTTTAAGGCTTTTCTCATTTCTAAGCTTAGGTCACCCAAATAGTGCCTTCTCATAAGACCTTACGGATAACATCCTGTATTAATTTCTCATGCCTCTTAAATTCTTCGCCCCCAAAAAAATCTCACAAAAAGAATACGTAATGTAAGAGTTATATTACCAAAGCAAAAAAATGATGTTGAAAAAAGTTACACACACACACACACACACACACACACACATATATATATATATATATATATATATATATATATATATATATATATTCGTAGAACAATCCAACTGAAATAAATTTTTTGGAAATTTTAAATTCTGCATCTGTTTATAATAATTTTAGTTCCATTGCTGCCAATCGAGTTCTGATGTCATGCTACTCAGGAAACCTACTAGCTTCTGGTGATACTGACCCGATTACAATTTTATTTTGTTTTGAGAAATTAATTCATAATTAGGGATTTTATAATTTTCATATCCTATTATACTTGATGGATTAGTTTTACAATGTCAACAACGGCATAGATACACCGGAACAGCGACGCAGTATACTTGCATTACTTTTCGTGTCTCAGTAAGGCTTAAAAAAAAAAAACATGGTTACTGAAAACTAGATACTTCAAAGTGGGTAGACTGGAGAATCTATTTATATTGGTATTGACGGTTCTGTTTTATGCGTCGTTTGGAACAGCACGATGATTTCGTTCTAGAGGCTGCATTATTACGAGACGCCATACAACAAAGCACTTGTCGCCTTACAGTGGCACTTCCTTATAATAAAACCAACCAGATGCACTAATTTCTCAAATTTATTTTTGGAATAAAATTTTACATGTTTTGGACAGTTCCTCTGCCCATCTTGCCAGCTTGCAAGCAGGATCAGGACGTTGCGTCCTGATCCTGCTTGCAAGCTGGCGGCAAACCTGTATGACATAAACCATTGCTGTGTGTTCAGTGAAAATCTCCTGATTATGAGCAGAGGAACTGTCCGAAACATGTAGAGTTTTATTCCAAAAATAAATTTGAGAAATCAGTGCATGTGGTTGGTTTTATTATAAGAATTTATCACGATGCACGGTCACCTGAACGTCATAGTGCACTGGCACATATAGCCAATTGCGACAGAATAACTCAGCTCCAAAACCGTCTTGCCGCAGATCAAAGTTCAGTCAAAATTTAAAACCTACAATCAGACACCACAGTGCATACTAATTACTTATTTTCTACATCTCAGCTAATAGATTAAAGCTCTCAGTGATGTTGGAAGAATAAAAGAATGCCTAAAGGAGGTTACAGATATTGCATATCGTGGCTAAATAAGAAGTTCTAAAACTAATTTATGAAGACTCGTGTTTGAAAGAAAAATTGATGAAATCTCAACGAAAAATGCAGAAAAATTAACAGAGACAGAGAGACAGCTACAATGTTCAGTGGTTTTCTACATTAATTGAGAAAACCCCGACCTGAGAAGGATGGCACAATTTCATGGTTCTTTTTCGCAGAACCTACATTGAGTTAAATGCAAGCTACTACGTAGGATTAGCGCTCTTAAGGTCAGTAGAAGATACAGCAGTTTCCTTATTCTAGGCGAATAGCAGTAGCTCGAAAGACAGAAATATCACATTTATGTTAAGAAAGAATTCTATATAACCGCTATAACCAAAGCACTGTCAAACATTAAGGAGAAAGTCGAAGCACTACCCAGTACTTCATACGGTATAACCCCCAAGTTAAAATGAAATATGTCTAATGGCATTTTCGTGACTTGTGCGTAGGTCCAATAACACTAGCGAAGCTTGGGCGACGAACAATGCGAAGTAATTCCATTGCATATGTACAGACTAGATATTATTTTAATACGGAGTGCATCACATTGGAATTTCCAGCAGGGCTGGCAGATTGTGAAAATTCAAATCACTAAACGTCTAACCACAGAAAGAAAAACTAAAGTGATAAAGATGCACAGTCATGGTGGTGGTAAAGGCTTGTAGAAAGCCAGGCTTTTCGGAATGTTTGTGACAATGACTGGCTGGTTAATACGAATATTATTTCGGAGATGCTCCGTTTTCTGCCATACAGTAAATATATGTAACGGTACTGGCATTAGCTCTACTCACTTCTTCAGGTGATCATTCGTCAATACGCTAAAAGATGTTAGGAAATTTTATTCTGAAGCTGATATCGGTGGCTGGGATGAAATTATTCCTGTCAATTCGAAACTTCGTTATTATAAAAAATATTTCAGACCTAAAAATCAGTTAGACCTATTTGTAATCAGAGGCAAATTTTATTATTATTATTATCATCATCTCCCAGACTGTTGCAATTTGTCCGAAGGCATTCAGCAATCTTAACCCTTTAAATGCCGAGTTAAATCCCATCTATCACTTGTTGGCATTATTAGGAGCTCACCCTATTCTCCACATTAGCAGGGTAAGGGTTAATGACAGTCACTATTAATGACACGTAGGAAATACATCCAGTGATACATCTCCTATTTAAGCGCAATCACAAATGATTGGGTGTGGTCTCTGGGAATGTCGCAGTGTAATACTCGTAGTTAAATCTAGTTGCTCGATCGGCAGGGTAATACCGCTTAAGCCTACGATTGTAATTTGGTCTTTGAAATAGAGATTTTGCCAGGTTGTTGGGATGATCGTTAAGCCTTTGCCGGTAGGTGACACTGTAATTACGCACTTATTGTCTAACCGACAACACTTGTAAGTCACGTATTATCACCGCATTCGGCACATACCATGGCGCGTCCGTAATTACCCGTAACACTTTCGACTGGAATCTTTCCAGGATTTGTGTATTACAGTTTGATGCTGATCCTCACAACTGTCTTCTAGTGCCGCGGTCATGGAAGAGTAGAGCTATACCTCTACCCACCCTCTGGGCCACACCGCGCCTGTGACGGGATCACTTTACCTTACCACACAATTGTACGCCACAGGTCCAGATAGGTTTCAGGATTGCTTTGCATACGAGTAGCTTGTTTTCCCGTGATGACAGCGATTTTCGGCCAATGATGCAGTACAATTTGCGGAGTCTGAGGTCCTGTTGTTTTCTCTTTGTAGATATGTGTTTACGCCAGGTTAGTTCGGTCCAAACGTATACCCAGGTACTTTACGTCTTCAGCTTGGGTCATTTGTTTGTTATTTAGGTGGACGGGGGGACCCGTGCTCTTTTTTGCGGTAAAAGTTACTTCGACTGATTTCGTTTCATTTGCCTTTTCATACGCCATTTTTTCAACTACAATTGGATTTTGTTTAAATGTGTTTGTAGTCTGTGTGTTGCTATTGCCGGATCTTCGTGCATAGTTAGGACGGCAGTGTCGTCCGCTAGGGTGACGGTTGTGCTGCCAGCCGTAGTAGGTGAGTCGGCTTTGTAAAGTAGATACATAGGTGGACCCAACACACTGCCCTGCGGCACGCCAGATAGAACCGGGTGAAGGGATGTATATTACTCTCTGTATTTGAACAGAAATGATCTATTTTCCAGTGTGATTTTAGGATTTTGTTTACTGTCCGGAAATAGCGTTTTTATTTTGTATAATAGTCCTTCATGCCACACTTTATCGAAGGTTTGAACGACGTCTAGCAATGCTACTGCACAAAATGTATTACTCACCAGTGCTTTATTTATTACATTTGTTATACGGTGGACTTGCTCATTGGTAGAGTGTTTCTGCCTGAAGCCGAACTGGTGGTCCGGTATAATCCTTGTTTCTTGTGATACTGGTTTAATTCTTGTTAGGAATAGTTTCTCGTACAATTTTGAGAGGATCGGGAGCAAGCTAGTGGGTCTGTAAGACATTACTTCTTCAGCTGGTTTCCCAGTCTTCAGAACTATGATAATATGGGAGACCTTCCATTGGCCCGGGAAGTACCCGAATCCCAAAACGATGTTAAATATTTGGGTGATAGCTCTTATTCTGATATCTGGTAACTCCTGTTCGATTTTTCCCGTGATAAGGTGATGTCCTGGGGATTGTTCTGAACGCAACTGTTTTATTGCAGATCGTACTTCAGGGAGTGTAAATTTCTTGAGTGGAGTTACAAGCCGGCCAGGAGTTTCAAGGGCATGTAGGATTTCCCGTTCGTCTTCTTCTGGCATCTCAGAATTGTACGATTTAAAGACATTTGCAAAGTGATCTGCCAGTACGTTTGCCTTTTGCGCATCGCTTTTTGCCCATTTTCCCTCTTTAGTTATCAGTGGGGAGATGGGTGTTTGTGGCCGCTTTAGTTTTCTGGTGGCTTTTTATAGCGAGTATTCCGTGACTTCCGTGGCTGACAAGCTTTCCAAATAAGTTTGAATGGCCTTTTGTTTTTGGTCGTTTAGGAGCTGTTACAGCTCTTTCACCGCCTCGTTTAGTTTTGCTTTATCTTGCGGTGACCTGGTGTTTTGCCACCCTTTTCTTAACTGTCTCTTTTCTAAGATTTTCTGTTGAGTCATCAGTGCGCATTCATCCAGAGGCAGAGTTCACGATAAAATTCCGAAGTAAAGTAGTCCCACACAATATATAAGTCGCATTTTTCATGTTATATCATTACAAGAGCTCGGCTGGCGTTGTAAATGAGAGAGAGAGAGAGAAATGGGCAGATTAACAGCTGAATCTGGGGCCGATCGAACATGAGCCTGTGAAGCAGACAACGGTAATTCAGCAGAACCGGAAGCTCTTAACCAATTTTAAACGAACACTCTTGGATAATTCAATACATGAGGTTACGTTTCACGAAAGAGAGAGCGCTTCGTTGAGACTTGGTACAGAGACAGAGGGTGCTGTGATATCGCAGTGTGAGGTAGTTGTATTGTTGGGAAGGAGAAGCAGCGATGCGAGTTGTGTACATTATTCATTCATCAGAACATGCGACACAAATAACTCCACGCGACAGAAACATTGTTAGACTCATATAATGGCTCACATGGTCATAAAAATTTATTTTCATTTTACGGAACCCCAAAAATTATTACCGATTTCGTCACAGCCTGCCTCTTGACCCTACACAGATTCAAATAAATCCAGTCCACATCACCGTGTTCTACGTCTTTAATACACACTCTAATATTATTGCGGAATCTATGCCTAGGTCTCTCAAGTGGTTCTGTTCCCTTCAGGCTCAATGATTAAAACGTTCCACACATTTGTGGTTGTGTGCATTACAAATGTTATATATACATTAATCCTTCCATCCCACTTCAGTTAATCACCATAATAATATTTAGCGGAAAGTACTAACACAAGTTGTTACGCCCCTCATTTTTCAATCAGATATAAGCAGAGAGGAAATTAAGTAAATTTAAGTGTCTTGTCACCGGACTAATTCCATGCAGCACGGTGATTCTCGACAAGAAACTGGGTCTCAGCTAGTCAACAAATTACCGTGTTCACAAAAGACCACCACTTGATTCTGGCTCAAAGCCAGAAGAATTAAGCCCACGTCCTCCTATCCTCTACCTTTCAAATTCACTTTAATATTATAATCTCATATAGGCCTATATCGCAATTCATGTTTTCCATAATTACAGCAAACTAAACTACTTTACACCTGTGGCATTTATGTAAATCACATACAGAAATTCAGTTCCTAGCTCACACAGAATACAGCCTGCTTCCCTATTTAAATCTAATTCATATATCCTATTTAGGGAATTCATTCATTCTTTAGTCTTATGACAGGTCCACTACCTCTTCCAAACGGAATTCGCCATAGAGTGCAATCTAGTGCTTCCTCTTTCAATATACCGTAATCTAAAGTTTCCTTAGGGTCATCCAGTAGCTGCTTTTGTCTTCCTGTCACATCTTTCCTTCAATAGCGTGTTTCATAGGGCACTTTCTACGGTAGGTGTAACCAAACCATTTAGTTTTCATTCTTTTTACTGTATGAAGATATTTCCTCCTTGACTCTTTGTAACAGGCTACTTCTTCATTTTTCACACGATCGGTGCGACTGCTCCAACATCATATAAAATTTTTCAGGTATTTCTGATCTACTTTCCGAAGTGTCTAGGTTTGAGCACCATACAAAGTTATGCTCCAAATGTAGCACTTCACCACCTCACTAACTTCTTCCTTAACTGTGCCTCCAATTTGCTGGTGAAAAGAGTCTTCTTCTTGTTGAATGCTGCTTTTGCCGCGGAAGTCCTGTATTTAACTAGTAAAATTATCTTTATTCGTTACGAGAAACACATAAAATACAGGGTTATTCAAAATGATTGTCGGGGTACAATTGTCCAGCGGCAATTCCACACCAAATTCGGGAAACAACCACCATCTGACAATTCCATTCAAAGGTGGTATGTACAGATTCAAGAGACAGGGTGCGTGTGTATC
>Ga0123357_10013510_pt1 | contig 10605 bp, 13 predicted proteins | sample TergutEmb28metaG_FD_89873 | JGI IMG/M metagenome (GOLD analysis project Ga0123357, IMG submission 89873) | Embiratermes neotenicus P4 segment gut microbial communities from Petit-Saut dam, French Guiana - Emb289 P4 | ecosystem: Host-associated > Arthropoda: Insects > Digestive system > Gut ...
AATAATAATAATAATAATAATAATAATAATACCCTATGGCGGGCCTCAGCTACTGGGCGGGTTGCAGGTGGCGGACAGCAAATGGCCATCAGATATGGTGGTTAGCTGCGAATAAGGGGAAACCCAAATAAGCAGTCCCAGACCGAGGCGGCAAGACTATCAGAGAGTGAGGGGGTAGCCTGTGGCAAGACTACAACCATTGAAAATCACATATTCTCCAGGATGATCTTGTGACCTGGCAAGTAAGTGCCGCCAGTAAATAAGCACTGCCACCGCTGCCTTGCAAGTGAGGGGAAGAAACTCCAAAGGCTAAGGGAAGGAAAACCCTGGGGGGGAGAGTGAGAGAGAGAGAAAAAAAAACAAACAAAAAAAAAAAAACAAAGTGGAGAAGGGCCTCTGTAAGCATGGAGAAGCTAACCCATCTAGGGGAGAAAACCCTGAAGACAAATCCTGGTCCTCCAAGATGGGGATTGGACACACGGCTAGCAATTCAATTCTGGAAAAAACAGTTTTTGTTATGAAATCTCAGTCAAGTACAGCCGGTTGGATATTTGGAAAATGAACTAGGCAATGCAAAAGGATGAACACTATGGAATTTAATATTGCAACATGGAATGTCCAATCTATGCTTCAAGCTGGGAAAATGGAAGAAATTGCAGATGAGTTAAAGAACTATAACATACAAATAACAGCATTGCAAGAAGTGAGATGGCCACACGATGGTTGGATTGAAAAGAAAAATTACACAGTATTATATAGTGGACTAAAAACCTCAAACGGACAGCATGGCACAGGATTCCTTATTACAGGTTGTGCAACACAATGCATAATAGGCTTTGAACCTACTAATGAGGGAACGTGCAAACTGAGAATCAAAGGGAAGTTCTATAATATGACTCTCATAAGTGTACTCGTATATGCTCCCACAGAAGATGAGAACAAATGAAATGCTGAAGAGGTGGAATGATTTTATAATAAGCTGTCGGATATATGTGACAAAACACCAAGAAATGATGCCCTGATTCTCCTTGGGGATTTTAATGCTACAATTGGGAAAGAACATTCAAATAAAAGAGTAGCAGGTAGACACACCTTACACGATATCACAAGTGAGAATGGAAGAAAAATTAGTGCAGCTGGCAATAGTCCACAACCTGGAAATAAGTAGCACTAAATTTCAACACACAAGAATCCATAATGGTACCTGGAAAGTCCCAGGACACGACACTTGTAACCAAATAGATCATATACTCACAAATAAAAGAAGCGCATCTATGCTTACTGATGTTCGTACACTTAGAGGACCGAACTGTGACTCTGATCACTATCTTTTTAGAACAAAAATAAAGCAGAGAATTAGCAAAGTTAATGAAGGTATATATAGAAGATCAACAAAATGGGACGCTACAAAATTACAAAATCCCAAAATAAAAAACAAATATGTAAAGAATATAGCTCAGAAATTAAATTAAATAGATCCAAGCCCAGACATACAATTAGAATGGGATAACCTTAAAAATATATATGATGAGGCACATGATGAAGTTGGAATAAGAATAAACACAAAAAATGCAGGATGGTTTGAAGAAGATTGTAGAAAAGCAATTAAAGCAAAGAATAAAGCAAGAAAGAAAGGTAGAACTCGAGACACAAGGACTAAAAGGGAAGAAAATATAAAAAGAAGAAATGAAGCTAGAAAGATCTGTAGAGATAAGAAAAGAGAAATTATAAATAATGAGATTAAAGAGCTGGAATTTGAAAATGGAAAGAATGACAATAGAAAGTTCTACAAGAAATTGGAAACTTTAACTAAAACATAATAAACCAAGAAACAGAAATATCAAGGCTCGTGATGGATCAGTATTGGCCATTGTAAAAGGGATACTAAATAGGTGGAATGAACATTTTAAAGGAGAACAGAGTGCACAACAATTTGAATTTTATGAAAATGAGTCATATGATTACATCGATGAAGAAATAGAAGAACCAACACTATAAGAAATACAAGAATCATAAGAAACCTTAAGAGAATGAAAACGCCAGGAACCGATGATATTAATCCTGAACTCCTGCAAGTTGCAAGTCCACATATGACCCAGAGAATAGAGGAACTTATTCTTAATAAAGGGAGATCTGAAAAAATGCTTAATGAATGGAATAAGTCAATAATACGTCCAATATATAAGAAAGGAGAGATATTTGAATGTTCCAATTACAGGGGAATCTCACTTCTTAATACTGTATATAAGATCTTACCAACAGCAATAAATAACAGATTAAAAACATATGCAGAAAATTTACTGAGTCAAGAACAGAATGGGTTTAGGAGAAACAGGTCAACTACAGACAACATATTTATAAGGCGACAAATAGAGAAATGTTATGAATATAACACTGAAATAAACATATTGTTTATTGATTTTAAGCAAGCTTTTGACTCTGTTGACAGACAAAAAACCATACAGATACTACAGGAACTGATGATACCAAACAAGTTGGTACAATTAATTAAAATGACAATCCAGAAAATAGAGGCAAGTGTGAAAATAGAGAATCTTACTTCTAACCCATTCTTAATCTCACCTGGTGTGCGTCAAGGCGATCCACTCTCTGCAACAATATTTAATTTAATACTTGACTCAGTAATTAAGAAGCTCAATCTTAGAGGAGATGTTAGTTTAAAACTGAAGCAGATTGTTGCTTATGCTGATGATGTTGCCCTTCTCGGTAGATCTCTGAAAGCTCTGAAGGAAATATTTCACGAATTGCAAAACGAAGCAACCCTAGTAGGATTAAGTATCAACGAAGGTAAAACTAAATATATGCAAATAAAGAGAATAGGAATAAAATACATAACACATCTAAAAATTGATAATTTTGCCTTTGAAAGTGTGGAAAATTTTAATTATCTGGGCTCCATTCTGAATGCATATAATAAAATGAATATAGAAATTGCTGAAAGAATAGCAAAAGGCAACAAAGCATACTATGCCAATGCAAAACTAATAAATCAAAATTCCTACAGAAAAACACCAAAATGAAAATATGTAAAACGATGATAAGATCAGTCATTACGTACTCATCATAGACTTGGACATTAACAGCAAAAGATGAAAACAACCTACGAATTTTTGAAAGGCAAATACTAAGGAAGATATTTGGTCCTGTCAATACTGACAATATATGGAGATACAAAACAATATGGAGATCGATAAATTAATAGAAGGTAAGATATAGTATGATTCATCAAGGCACAAAGAATCAAATGGCTGGGGCATATTCAAAGAATGGACCAAGCAAGACCAACTAGGAAACTACTAGATTGGAAACCTATGGGAATTAGACGAGTAGGAAGACCAAGACGATGGCAAGTGGATGCCATGGAAGATCTAAAAAAGATGAAAGTTAAAAACTGGATGGAAACAGCTAAGGATAAAAGAACTTGGAGAGACTTGGCTGAGAAGGTGAAAACTCACAAAGGGTTATAGTGCCAATTGATGATGATGATAAATACCGTTTAGGTACCAGTATAAGAATAGACCTAGGGGATACCCTGCCGGTCGTAAGAGGTGACTATCTGGAGCGACTGTCCTGAACCTACCCTTACCCTTAACACTCCTAGTTACCAAAATCAAGTCCTCAATCTACCCCACCCACCAACTTGGCAGAAGGTATAAAATGCACCTCACCCATGATAATGGAGAACAAAGTCAAACGAGCCTCGGGAACTGCTTCGGGTATGCAGCATATCACCCGCACTGGATGTTTGGGAACTGGACATTCAGCAGAAAATGAGCAATGGTTTTCCATGGTGATTGGTGGAGCAAGTGGCGCCTTCCCACGTACGGCTACCAAAAGACCCCGTCGCGGGTCCACACAGCAACAAGAGACCCAACCAGTAGAAACTGTTTCCCAAGCCATGCTTGGGACCACTAAAACTGGGAAACCACGCCAGTGCATACAATGGAGTGAAGAAATGAACACGTTTATTATGCACCAATATTATATAATTACCAAATTAGAAACTATTAAAATTGGATATAGACGAGGTTTACAAGGCAGTACCCAGAGATGGAGATTAGTGAACAATGAATAGCTGACCAACGAAGGGCCATTGTTACTAAAGGCTTACTATCAAAACCCTGGTTAGAAGAAATTAGAAACCAAGTGGCTGAAACCTTCAAGGAGGCTAATTTAAATGCAAAGGATGAAACAACACAACCTACTGATGAAAACGAACAAAAAGAAGATAGGTGAAGTGTAGACTATCCACCGGCTGCAGAAAACCCAGAACTAGACAAAATAAAAACAGAATTTTACAAGGCACTAAAAGAATTTGAAGGAACAGATCCAACTATACGATATCAGATACCCAAACAAAAGTGTTCCCGGAAGCAAGCTACCATCATAACCACCGTAAACCAGGAGATACTTCCAAAATATTTGAAACAAAATGTCATCAATTTACTTGAATTACATAACACCATTTATGCAGCAGCAGTTGCCACCGTGAGGTTGTCAGGGGCCAGGATAGATGGAAAAAAGCTGAACTACATACAAAATAAATTACAAACCCCACCATGGGTAAGAAGAGAAACAAATTGACGATTTGAGAAAAGATATCGGATGAGTACAACAAGTCCAAAACGGCAATGCCAGTAAAAGACAGCAAAAACATATCTGCAGGATAAAGAAAAAAGTATACATACATACTAAACATGATCCAAACAATGTTCACATTACGGAAATACTCGACACCTTCAAGCAAAAGCTATCTGTAAAAGCACAACGACTAAGGCAGTATAAAGAAGCAAATGGAAAAAAGCAACAAAACAAGCTTTTTACCACCAATGAAAAAACCTACTATTGCAACTTAAAAAGTGGACAACCCGACTGCCGAGACGCACTGCCAGATAAACAGGCTTTAACAGCCTTCTGGGCGTCTACTTGGGGAAACATAGTCAAACATAATCTAAAAGCAAGCTGGATAAGAAAGGAGCAAACAAAAGTTTCTAATGTAACAGTAATGGAAAACAGCCCAATAACCACAGAACAAGTATCACAGCTGATTGCTAAAATACTTAATTGGACGGCACCAGGACCAGATGGAATAAATAACTTCTGGATTAAGCGGTTTATTGCAACCCATCCATACTTGTCATATCACTTTAATCAATTCATGGACGATGCCGGAAACATTCCAGACTTTTTATCTCAAAGAATCACATACCTACTACCGAAAAACCGAGACTGTGAGAATCCATCCAAGTATAGGCCAATAACTTGCCTCTGCACAATCTACAAGATATACACAGCATGTATAGCTGAAAAGATTTACAAGTATCTAGACGTAAACAAACTTCTTGCAGAAGAACAGAAAGGATGTATCAAAAAATCCCATGGCTGTAAAGCACAGCTAATAATAGATTCGGTAGTATTGGAACAGGTGCATAAAGATAACAATAACTTGTACATAGCATACATCGATTATCGTAAGGCTTTTGACTCAGTGCCACACAGCTGGCTCACACATGTATTACAAATATACAAAACAGACTCACTGATAATTAACTCATTACAACAGTTGATGAAGAAGTGGACAACTACCCTCAAAGTCAATGCGAAAAACAATCACATTATAAGTGACCTGATCCGCATACAACGAGGAATATACCAAGGGGATAGTCTTAGCCCGTTATGGTTTTGCCTAGCACTAAACCCCCCTTCTTACTTGTTAAACAGAACAAACTATATATAGTTGTGTTAGACAAGTATACACACTCCAGTCTAGTTTATTATAAACACAACGGGGATGACGAACCTTATGAGAACAAACTATGGTTTTGGTATACACTCTGACAACCAGGAAATGCAACGACTGAACCATCTTTTAACATGGATGATATTAAATTATATGCAGCTACAAACAATCAACTACAAGAACTCCTGCGGCTCACTCAAACTTTTTCAAGAGGTATTAAAATGGTATTTGGGACTGAAAAGTGCAAAGCATTATGCATTGCAAAGGGGAAAAGAGAAATGAGAAACGTCACAACAGAGGACAATGACACTATGGAAGCCATGAATGAGGATGATTTGTATAGATACTTGGGCCACATGCAAGCTAAGCAAATTAAGCACGCCTGAATGAAACAAAAGTTAGGCGAAGAATACCTAAGCCACATTAAAAGCATATTAATGACAAAGTTGAATGGAAAAAATACAATAAAAGCTATCAATACATATGCGACCCCAGCACTAACTTTTAGCTTCGGAATAGTGAAATGGACGCCTACAGATTTGGAGAACCTCCAAACCAAAACGAGAATGTGACTCACAAGATACAGATTTCACCACCCCCATGCTGCAAAAGAAAGACTTACTCTACCACAGCAAACGGGTCGCAGAGGTTTGATTGATATAACTCAACCGAATGATAAACAGGTGAAGCTCCTTCAGACGTACTTCTTAAACAAACAGGTCACATTGTCTCTTCATGCTGCCGTAGTAAAAGCAGATGATAGGTGCACCACTGGACTTAGTCCGCGCAAATGCAAATGAACTCGCCAAAGATGAAGAATATAATAACAAAGTCAAAAGACAATGGTCCCAAAAAGCCTTGCATGGCCAACATCCGTATGAACTCAGCCATCAGTATGTAAACAGAGAAGCATTGAACAAATGGCTGACAAGTGTGGATTTGTTTGCTAAACAATACCTTTTAACCGACCTGACATAACTTTTATGAATGAGATAACAAAGAACATCTTTTTTGATAGACATAGCTGTCCCAAATACACACAATTTCGCCAAAACAATAACCGACAAACAAAATAAGTACCAAAAACTGGCAAATGAAATATGTGCTATGTGGAAGCAAAAGGCAGCACAAGTGATCCCGATAGTAATATCATCTATGGGAGTAAATCCAAAGTCACTATCACAAAGTCTAACAAGACTTAACTTGCACCTGAATACATACATACAAATGCAAAAAACTGTAATTCTTGGCACATGTTCAATTGTAATAAACTTCTTAAACTATAAATAAGACCACCGAGCCTAGTCATGTTGATTACATCCCAGGGGAGTTGAATATTTCCCACCTAAAGCTGAGAAGTGAGAAATTCAGATGATGATGATGATGATGATAATAATAATAATAATAATAATAATAATACAGCAGCAGCAAAGATTACAGAAGAATTAAGTCAACCAAATGAGAGGAGTGACACAAAACAGGACGGAATACAACACACAAAGGCAAGATTGGAAGAGTCCCCCCCCCAAAAAATGGAAAAACAAAGTAATGCATGGGCAGTACATTAGAAATATAGATAGAGAGCTTATTAGTGAAGAAGACACGTTTCTCTGGCTATCGAAGGGAGACCTAAAAGGAGAAACTGAAAGTGAAATAGTGGCAGCACAAGACCAAGCATTACAAACAAAATATTACGCAACAAAAAGATTGAACACAGACATAGATAGCAAATGTAGACTTTGGCAACAATTTGATAACAGAATAGACCACATAATATCAGCATGCCACTGGGAAAAGAACAGTATATAAAAAGACGTTATAGAGTGAGTGCACAACTACACTTCAACATATGCAAAGAAACAGGGGTACAGTTGGACAAAAAACACTGGTATGAACATGTACCAAAATCAGTAGAACCAATTCAAGGAAGTAAGATAACCATATTATGGAATCAACGAGTACAAACTGACAGAACCATCCCCAGCAACAAACCAGACATCATAATTCGTGATAATGAAAAGGGAACATGTATGCTAATAGACGTTGCAACCTCAGGAGACAGAAGTGTGATTAGAAAAGAAGCTGAGAAGATTCTAAATTATAAAGCCCTTACAACAGAAATACAGCGCATGTGGAATGTAAAAGCAAAGGTGATACCATTAATAATAGGGGCGACTGGGACCATTTCAAAGTCATTCAGAGCAACATACCAGGAAACCATGAAGTTAAGGAACTACACAAAACAGCCTTATTGGGCACTGCACACACACTTCGGAAAGTACTAATGTAAAAGTTCAATAGAGTCAACAAAGGAACTAGCGATATAAGTACCATGAATAGTAACAACAGAATAGCTGCAACACTGTATTCCCTAGGGACATAGTTTGTCTGTAAATACCCAGCATAAAGGAGATGACAATGATGATGATGATGATAATAACAATAGTAATAATAACAACACATGTAACACCATAAATGTATACAAAAGATAAGCAGGCAGACAGACATTCGAAAAATCTGCGTATCCAATTTCAAGAAAATCGGTTTAGTGGATACTGAGTTGTTCGATGCGGACAGGCAGACAGAAAGATGAAAGAACAGACATGACAAAGCTAATAGTTGCATTCGCAATTTTACGAACACTCCTGAGAGCGTGAGACTCGAGAACTGAACCCAATCTAGTCACTGTACCCAGTGAGCTATCCTGCCACGCTGCTATCTGTAGTAATAAATTACAAAATTACGTACACATTACCAAATAACATTCTATGAGTAGGCCTATACATCGTATTTTACGTCTTCGTAAGAAATAATGAAGTATGAATATACTGTCAACCCAAACAGTCTTTGCCAGCAAAGTTCACCGAAAACGAGGCTGCTCATTTATTCCATGTAGTATGTAATTTTGCTTGGGGGTCTTTCCCATCATTATAGTGCACGGTCCTTCCTGTCTTGAAGATGAAGTCACTGGAACACAGTTCCGGTTTATTCCGTACTATTAAAGCTGTTCAAGGAGAATTACAGACGCTCTTGGTAGACAGTAAGTCTCTGGTAACGACAGAACACCTTCGTCGTTCAGGGTTCACTACCAAAAGATGATAGTTACCTATCCATAAAAAAAAGTGAATAACCGTGTTCACAAAACGCAGCCACTTAATATCATCCCGAGCAAATTAAAACCCGTCCATAAAACTACTCCGTATATCCGCAAGATACGTTTTAATAACATCCTCAAAATTCAATTATAACCACATGCGCATCCGCCAGTGATTTCTTCCTTGGATATTTCTCATCCAAAATCTCGCATGCATTTTTAGTATGCAGTATGTTCCACACTTCTCGAGCTCTCTCATATAATAGTTCTACGAATAAAGAAAACACTACAGAATTTGAAATTAGAAGGAAGCACGTGGAAATATACGACGGGAAAACAAGACTGTGAACCACCAATGGCTCTTAGCTTCGTAACACGGTTGAGACCAGTTCTTGTTATCAAGAGAGGAGAGAGCAAGAGGAGGCGGAAGAAAAAGACGAAGGAAAAAAACAGTACAATAATAAGCAAAAAATACAAATTACGGAGTTTTTAAGCTCAGTCGCAAAACTGCGAATACTAGCTTCCTCATGTACGTGTATCCGTCAGTCCGTCCGTCCATCCGTCCGCATGGAACAACTTGACTTCCACTGGACGAATTTTTTACGAAATTTGGTATTTGAGGATTTTCCAAAATCGGTCGAGAAAATTCATGTTTCATTAAAATCCCACAAGAATAACGGGCACTTTACATGAAAACGTATGTACATTTATTACATCTCCTTGAATTCTTCTTAGAATGAGAAATGTTTCCGACAAAGTCGCAGAGAAAAACAAAATACGCATTTTATGATGAATAACTTTTCCCGAAAATCATGCCGTTTATGAGATCATGTGGAAAAAATGAGTAAAGCTGAAAGGCCACAGACTGCAATATAATACGGCGAATGCTCTTTGCATGCTGAATAACTAAGACTACAAACACGCTCATAATATGTACTACTTCTTGCATTCAACGGCAACAACCGTTACGCGAACTCGCCTCAACGTTACGTTTATATGTACAGTGCCTCACTTCTTTGCAAAATTCCCCATCTTCTTGTTACTTCCATCTTAAGGTCGAAATATTTTTCTCAGCACTCACAAAACTCAAAACGCGACTCTCGAATGAGGCATCCAGTTTCACATCCATATAAAACAATGTAAAGAACACAGCTGCACGTTTTCTGATGCGCTAAAGAATGGTAAACTCTGCACAAAATAAACTTACTCTGAGTTATCCTGTTGTGTACACTGCTCATGCAAAATACATATATAAATACAAAGCATCAGTTAAACACAACTCTATTTCAAAAAGAATATCACTTTAAACAGTGTAGCTATTTAAAGTTATATTATTTCTTGAAATACAGTTGTGTGTGGCTGATGCGTTTTACTTTTATTCTGTAACAATACCACTTAACACAGCTACAAGACTGTAGCTATATAAACAGATATTCGTTTTTGAAATAGGGTTGTGTCTGGCGAGTTTTATTTTGTTTTGCATCCGCACGGAATGGTAACAAACATCCGCCGAACGTAACTCCCCCGTCTTACTGCTGTGTGTCATGGTGCTATCAATATGTTAAGACTATACAGCGTTGAAGGCAGTTTAGGGTCATCGGTGAGCAGAAAAATTGGAAAAGTAACCACGACCTAATCAAGGTGCAATCCCGACATTTCTCCGGCAAGATGGGGGGGGGGGAAGTCAAAATACCCCATGTCCAGGACAAGACCCCGTATTTTAGTTGGTGTAATAATGAAAACAGTTTTA
>Ga0123357_10013511_pt1 | contig 10605 bp, 5 predicted proteins | sample TergutEmb28metaG_FD_89873 | JGI IMG/M metagenome (GOLD analysis project Ga0123357, IMG submission 89873) | Embiratermes neotenicus P4 segment gut microbial communities from Petit-Saut dam, French Guiana - Emb289 P4 | ecosystem: Host-associated > Arthropoda: Insects > Digestive system > Gut ...
CGCAAGTATTATCTTCAAACAGCACAGAAAAAGAATAAAACGGTAAAGTCGATACGCAAAGCGGTAGGAAAACAGTTACGCTATCTGAGGCGTGACATAGGCATAATTCATCATCTTCTGGATTCCTACGAATGCCTTCCAATGGAGAAGCATCAACGCAAATATCTCTATGTGATACAAACGGTTTATGATCAGCAAAAGGAGATGTATGACAATAGGGTTCATACGATACCTTACCGGATCGTGAGCATTCATCAGCCGCATGTACGTCCGATAGTCAAAGGAAAGGAACAGGCAAAAGTAGAGTTTGGCTTGGGCTTAAGTTATAAACACATTTTCTGCCGGACACTATATAACATATTGGGATATTGACTTAAAACAGTAAGGATTGTTATTACACTCTAAAATTTTAACTTTAAGCAACTCACTTCCGCCACCAACGCAACTTGCTACCATCTATCTGAAGATTCTAAATATTTAGAGTAATCCCCGCTACTTTTGTATTGCATTAATTTTGATGCAACCATCTAAAACAAAAGTAGTATGAACAAAAATTTAAAAGACCGGGACATTCTTCTGGTCAAAGAAAAAGGCAGCAATGAGTTGAAAGTAGCTAATATGGACAAAGGCAGCGCTATGAAACAAGCAAAGTCCAACAGTACTAATCCTGATTTCTTGAAAATCGACAAACAGGGTAATGCGCTTGAGAATTTCTTTGAAAACTTTATGCGTCAGGTGAAAGACCCGACACGTTTTGAGTTTTTCCGCGTTCCGGCAGAGAAATTTCAGGAAGTGATGCAACCTTTGCAGGATGCTTTCAAAAATCCAAATTCACCTGAAAACAAGTCGTTTATCGACTTACATAGAATCAATCCTGAAGATTTTCTAAAAAAACAGGGACAAACGCAAGGACAAATGCAACCTCAGGCGCAACAACCGGCGCAAACAAATGAAAAAGATTATGCCATAGACCCGAATCTTGTTCAATGGGATAAATTGGAAAAATTCGGTATCACATGCGAAGCTATGGAAAAAACCGGCAATCTCGAAAAAATGCTTGATTACCGGAAAACGGATTTAATGCCTATCGCAATCAAAATTGATGATGAAACAAATATCCGTACCGACGCCCGCTTTTCACTTCGCAAACAGGAAGACGGCAGCTTTGTTCCTGCCGTTCATCCAATCCGGCATAAACCTGATTTGGAACGTCCTTATTTTGGCATTACTTTTACGGAAGCGGACAAACAAAACCTTTTGAAGACCGGAAATCTTGGACGAGTTGTTGACGCCGAATTTCATCAGGGCGAAAAAACGCCCATTCTTTTGTCTTTGGATAAATTAACAAATGAGTTTGTTGCTTTCCGCGCCGACCGTATAAACGTACCTGAAAAAATCAAAGGCGTAGAATTAAGCGACAGGCAAAAAAGTGAACTGTCGGAAGGCAAAGCTGTGTATCTGGATAACATGACAAGTAAAAACGGTAACGCATTTTCTGCTTCAGTTCAATTCAATGCCGACAAGCGCAGTTTTGAATTTATATTCGACAACGAAAAGAGACAAAGTCAAAAGCAAAACAACGAACAAAAGGACGTCCAAAAAACTTTTCGCGGAAAACCGCTGTCCGAAGACCAGCGCGACAGTTTGCGGGAAGGTAAAACCGTCAAAGTCGCCGGTTTGGTAGATAAAAAAGGGAAAGAGTATAGCGGATATATCACTGTAAATAAAGAAACAGGAAGAATGGATTTTATGTTTTCAAAGGATTATAAAGAAGCGTTAGCTGCAGGAAAAGTAATCCCCGACGACAAGCATAAAACGCAAGTAGCGGTCAATTCCGAAGGTAAAACCAACGAATCGACCAAAAACGTGAAAGAGCCTCTGAGCAAAGGGCAAACACAACCGACCGAAAAGCAACAGGAAAAGCAAGAGACGAAAAAATCTAAAGGCGTGAAAATGTAATCATTAACCACTTAAAATCAAAAAAATGAAAACATGTATAATAGCAGAAAAGCCGTCAGTAGCCCGCGAAATTGCGGCTATTGTCGGCACATCCAATAAGGAAGACGGTTTTTTACACGGTAACAATTATATGGTTACCTGGGCTTTTGGACATTTGTTGCAACTCGCCATGCCCGAAGATTACGGATTCACAGGTTTTGTCCGTGACAATTTACCTATCATCCCGGAAACGTTCAAACTCATTCCCCGTCAAGTAAAAGACGGCAAGCAATACAAACCGGATACCGTTGCTTTAAGGCAACTTAAAATCATTAAGCATTTGTTTGAAAAATGCGACCGTATCATTGTCGCCACCGATGCCGGAAGGGAAGGAGAATTGATTTTCAGGTTTATCTATTCATATCTGAATTGTCGGAAACCCTTTGAAAGGCTTTGGATTAGCAGCCTGACCGACAAAGCGATTAAAGAAGGCTTGCAAAATCTGAAACAGGGAAAGGATTATGAAAATCTCTATTTTGCAGCAAAGGCAAGAGCAGAAGCCGACTGGCTTGTTGGCATTAATTCAAGTCAGGCATTAAGCATTGCGGCAGGAAGCGGAATATATTCATTGGGACGAGTTCAAACGCCAACATTAGCAATTATTTGCAAAAGATATTCGGAGAACAGAGATTTTGTTTCAACCCCTTTTTGGCAAATTCGGGTTCAGACTGAAAAAACAGGTATTCAATTTTCGGCGCTCAGTTGTGAAAAGTATATACAAAAATGTGAGGCAGATAAGTTTTTTCAACTTTTACAAAACCAAAAGACATTATGCGTCCAATCGGTAGAAAAGAAAGAAATAAACCAAGAGCCGCCGTTATTGTACGACTTGACAACTCTGCAAAAAGAGGCAAACAGTAAATACAGCTTTTCGGCTGATAAAACCCTGTCAATCGCACAAAAACTCTACGAAGCAAAACTTATTACCTATCCCCGCACAGGAAGCCGTTATATTTCCGCAGACGTTTTTGAAGAAATACCGGAACTGATAAACATTATGAAACAGCATCCGCGATTCGGTAATTATGCGCAAAATATGGAAAATTCTATTTTGAATATACGTTCGGTGGATGATAAAAAGATAACCGACCACCATGCGCTTTTAATTACCGAAAATGTTCCCAAAAACTTATCCGGCGACGAACAAACCATTTATGAAATGATTGCGGGACGTATGTTGGAAGCGTTTTCAAAAAGGTGTGTGAAAGATGTAACGACTATCTTGCTCGCGAGCGGCGAAACGCTGTTTGAAGCAAAAGGTTCAATTATTAAACAGGCAGGTTGGCAGGCGGTTTTTGGTGAAACGGAAGAACAGGGAGAAGGCGAAACCGGAAATTTGCCGGAAATTGCAAAAGGTGAAACGCTTCCAATAACCAATTACGAACTATTGGAAAAACAGACAAAACCTAAATCGCTGCATACCGAAGCCACATTGCTTGCTGCAATGGAATCGGCAGGCAAAGAAGTAGAAAACGAAGCGGAACGCGAAGCAATGAAAGAATCGGGCATTGGCACACCGGCAACAAGAGCGGCAATTATCGAAACGCTTTTTGCCCGCAATTACATCAAACGGGAAAAGAAATCGCTTATTCCAACCGATAAAGGCTTGTCCGTTTACGAAACAGTCAAAGAAAGACGTATTGCTGATGTTGCTATGACAGGAGGCTGGGAAAACGCTTTGCTACAAATCGAACGCGGCGACATGCAACCGGAAACTTTTCATAATGCCATTGAAATTTTCACACGACAAATAACATCAGAATTATTGAATATTCCGATTACCCACTCCTTTGGAGGGGGGCAGGGGGAGGCATGTCCCAAATGCAAAGTTTCCAAAGTCCGCTACTACCCCAAAGTCGTAAAATGTTCAGACCCTAATTGCGGATTAATTGTTTTCCGCACTGTGAGTGAAAAACAGTTATCTGAACAGCATATTACAGAATTATTGACTAAAGGGAAAACTGGTGTTATCAAAGGTTTTAAAAGCAAGACAGGCAAAACGTTTGATGCCGCGTTGAAGTTTGATGAAAACTATCACGTTACGTTTGAATTTTCCAAACATTCCAAGAAATGAAAAGTAAAAACAACATCCCCAACTTGTCTTATTACCGTTTATCGCTTCTGTCGTTTCTTCATGAAAGCCACCCAGAGCGGGCAAATGACGAGCGTTTTATCACAGCCCGCGCCGAAATGGCAGCAGAGACCTACGCACAGGCACGACTGAACGGCAGTAACAATATTGAAGCCGACGAACAGGCAAATCTTGTCCTTTTTCAAGATTTATACTTTTCCAAACATGACACGATTGTCAATATTCTTTGGAATGAGTTTGCCGGAGAAGTTCCAGAAAAATATGCCAAAGCATTTGCATTAAAACTTTTGCCCGAATGTGAAAGCATTTTTGCCAAATATCCTCTGTCTGACGACTTCGCTTACGACCCGCAGTACGATTTACTCTACACTGAACTGACCGGCACAATCGCCCTCTTAATTGACAATTGATAATTAACAATTCGTAATTCGTAATTTTTAATTCGTAATTGAAATCATGTCTTACAACAAGAAAGCGCACCTGAAAGTCAATATGGAAGCAATACGCATTGCTTTCACATTAGACAGGGAGAAGCGCAGGGCGACAGAATCGGAGCGAGCCGTTTTACAGCAATACAGTGGTTTTGGCGGAATAAAATGTATCCTCAATCCGGCAGAAAAAGAATCAGATAAGGGCTATTGGAACAAAACAGATATGGAATTATTTCCTTTAGTTGCTGATTTGCGCAGGCTTATTCGCGAAAATTCAAACAGTGAGCAGGAATACAAGCGATATTTCAACAGTTTGAAAAACTCAATTCTGACTGCCTTTTACACGCCGCCGGAAGTGGTAAATGCGCTTTCAGAAGTTTTTAAAGAAAACGGCATAATTCCCCGCAACTTCCTTGAACCTTCGGCTGGAAACGGCATATTTTTGGAAACATTCAAAAATACTTTTCCTAAAATTAACGCATCGGCATTTGAAAAAGATTTTCTTACCGGCAAAATCCTTTCGCATCTTTATCCCGATGAAAAAGTGCATATCACCGGCTTTGAAGAAATCGAAGACCGTCCCGATAACCGGTTTGACGTAATTGCCTCGAATATTCCATTTGGCGATACAGACGTTTTTGATCTGTCGTTTATAAAAAGTAAAGACCAACCCAAACGGGTAGCAACACAGAAAGTACACAACTACTTTTTTGTCAAAGGCTTGGAAGCGCTTCGCGAAGGCGGACTGCTGGCTTTCATCACATCGCAGGGAGTGATGAACAGTCCGCAGAACGAACTTATACGCAAATATTTGATGAATAACAGCAACCTTGTTTCGGCAATCCGTTTACCTAACAATCTGATGACGGACAATGCCGGAACAGAAGTCGGCAGCGACTTAATCATACTTCAGAAAAACGCAGCGAAAACATCATTATCTCCGGATGAAGAAGCATTATTAAAAACCCGAATGCTTTCAAACGGTATAACTATCAACAATTATTTTCAGGATTTCAGTCGTGTGGTACATACGAAAGCTTATACCGACAAAGACTTGTATGGAAAACCCGGAATGATTTTTCTGCACGAAGCAGGTATTACAGAAATATCCGCCGACCTGAAAAAAATGCTTTCCGAAGATATGGATTTGCATTTAGACAAGACGCTTTACACAGTAAACGACAAAGAACAAACCAATAAATTTTCTTCTTATCCTCTTACATACGAGGAGTGGGATTCGTATGGAGGCAGGGAAATGGAAGAAGCTGAAAAAGAACTGCAAAACAAAAAATCACCAACCGAAATTTTTAATATACAAATACCAGAGCCCAAGCCTGAAGTTAATGTGGAACAATCCCCTCTTATTTCGCTTTATGACCTTTTCGGATTAACGGAAGAAGAACGAAAGCAAACAAATAAGAAAAGAAAAGGTAATAAATCAAAATCGCCGCCGCCTGCGCCAGCACCTAAACCACGAGAAAATAATGCCGGTCCTCGTCCTTACACCGGCATCTTGCAGGATTTTCACAAGCAAGGCTCATTAGTCATTTACTATGGGCAAGCAGGTTTTTTGAAAGAACGTTACAGAGATGCCGGTTTTTTCATGCCGCTCAATCTGAATCCCGTACAGAATGACAAAGCGATACAGTATATCAGGCTTCGCGACGACTATCATAATTTATACAATTACGAAGCAAAAGAGCAAAAGGAGTATAAAGAACTCCGCGAATCCCTGAATAAACGCTACGACCGCTTCGTAGAACAGTATGGCAATCTGAATGATAAGAAAAACCTTGACCTTATCAAAATGGATGCCGGATACCGTGAAATTCTGTCGTTGGAACGCCTCTCCCTTTCAGGGGGATTGAAGAGTGTTGAAAAATTGAGCTGGGAAAAAGCCGATATTTTTAAAGAACCAGTCGCCTTTAATTCTAACAAGATTCAACAAGTCGATACTTCCATTGAAGCGCTGTCTGCATCATTAAACAAATTCGGAGAGGTTAATACAGGATATATGCTTTCTCTATTGCAAGAAAAAAGTACGGAGGAAATGATAGAGGAACTGCACGGACGTATCTATTACAATCCGTTTATCGGTAATTATGAAACCTCAGACAAATTTATTGCCGGAAATGTCGTTGAAAAAGTAGAAAAATTAGAACAGTACTTAAAAGACAATCCACAGGACGTTCATATTCAGGAGACGGAAGAATCGCTCAAAGCATTGCGGGAAGCCATACCTCGTCCGATTACTTTTAATGAGCTGGACTTTAATTTTGGAGAACGCTGGATACCGACAGGCATTTATTCCCGTTACGCAGAGCATATTTTTGACGTAAAAACAAGCGTCAATTATACAAAGAGCAATGATGAATTTGACGTTAAAGCGGATTACCGGACAGTAGCCATTACAGACAAATACGCCGTTCCAGGCGAGTTTCGAAAGTATGACGGCGTTGCGCTGATGAAGCACGCTCTACACAATACAACACCCAACATCACTAAATCAGCCAAAGCAATTGACAGAGAAGGAAAAGAAATCAACGTAAAGGTACGAGACGGAGAGAAAATACAGTTGGCAAACTCAAAAATTGATGAAATACGTACAGGATTCTCCGATTGGCTTACCGGTCAAACGCCTGAATTTAAAGAGCGGTTAACAGACCTTTACAACCGCAAATTCAACTGTTTTGTTCGTCCTGTGTATGACGGCTCGCATCAAACATTTCCCGGACTGGATCTAAAGAGTTTGAGCATTCAGGATTTATACCAAAGTCAAAAAGATGCAATCTGGATGCTGAAACAAAACGGCGGTGGAATTTGCGACCATGAAGTTGGAGCGGGAAAGACCTTGATAATGTGCTGCGCTGCAATGGAGATGAAACGTCTTGGACTGGTTAATAAGCCAACAATTATAGGGTTAAAAGCAAATGTGCATGAAATTGCCCAAACATTCAAAACCGCTTACCCTGAAGCAAAAATACTGTATCCCAGCAAAGAAGATTTTACTCCGAAACGGCGTGAAAAACTTTTTAACGATATTAAAAACAATAACTGGGATGTTGTCATTTTATCGCATGACCAGTTCGGAATGATACCGCAGTCGCCTGAAATACAAAAACAGATTTTGGAACGGGAACTGGAAAGTGTAGATGAAAATCTGGATGTCTTGCGTAGTCAGGGGAAAGACATATCAGCAGGCATGTTGCGCGGCGTAGAAAAACGGAAAGAAAACCTTGAGGTAAAAATAAAAGTGCTGACCGAGCAGATAAACAGCCGAACCGATGATGTTGCCGACTTTAAATCAATGGGCATAGACCATATCTTTGTCGATGAAAGCCACAAATTTAAAAACCTGATGTTTACCACCCGTCACGACCGTGTGGCAGGTTTGGGTAATCCCGAAGGCAGCGAACGGGCGCTAAATATGCTTTTTGCCATTCGTACCATTCAGAAACGAACAGGCAGGGATTTAGGCGCAACCTTCCTTTCAGGAACAACCATTTCCAACTCATTGACTGAGCTTTATCTATTATTCAAATACTTGCGTCCGCAGGAACTTGAAAGGCAAAACATCAATACGTTTGATGCATGGGCAGCTGTATTTGCAAAGAAAACGAGCGATTATGAATTTTCAATAACCAACGAAATTGTACAAAAGGAACGTTTCCGTTATTTTATCAAAGTACCCGAATTAGCCGCTTTTTATTCGGAAATAACCGATTTCCGCACGGCAAAGGATATTGGCATTGACCGTCCGGAAAAGAACGAGATCTTACACAATATTCCACCTACGCCCGATCAGGAAGAATTTATTAAAAAATTAGTAGGCTTTGCCAAAACCGGTGATGCAACTTTGTTGGGACGCGAACCGCTGGAAAAAGGAGAAGAAAATGCCAAAATGCTTATTGCAACCGATTATGCCCGTAAAATGTCGCTCGACATGCGGATGATTGACTGCAACAAGTACGACGACCATATTGACAACAAATCTTCGCATTGCGCCATGAAACTGGCTGAATATTACAAAAAATTCGATACACAAAAAGGAACGCAGTTTGTCTTTTCCGACCTTGGCACTTACAAGCCGGGCGATTGGAACGTTTATTCTGAAATCAAACGAAAGCTTATAGAAGACCACAACATCCCGACGCATGAGATACGTTTTATTCAGGAAGCAAAAAACGAAGCAGGCAAGAAAGCTTTAATAGATGCAACGAACAAAGGGGAAATCCGCATCCTGTTCGGAAGTACCGACATGCTTGGCACTGGCGTAAACGCTCAGCAGAGAGCCGTTGCAGTGCATCATTTGGATTCCCCGTGGCGACCATCGGACTTGGAGCAGCGCGAAGGCAGAGCGGTCAGGAAAGGGAACGTTGCCGCTAAACTTCATGCCGACAACAAAGTTGACGTTATCATTTATGCTGTCGAAAAATCGTTAGACAGTTACAAATTCAACTTGTTGCACAACAAACAACTTTTTATCACCCAGCTCAAAACAAATAATATGGGCGCACGCACCATTGATGAAGGCAGTCTGGATGAAAAATCAGGTATGAATTTTTCTGAATATGTTGCCATTCTTTCCGGAAATACCGACCTTTTGGAAAAATCGCGTTTGGAAAAGAAAGTAGCAGCCCTTGAAAGCGAACGGCAGTCGTTCGCCAAAAACAAAGTTTCCTCTCAGTCCAAACTGGAAGACATAAACCGTCAAGCGAAAGGGTGCAGGGAAACGGTAGAACGCATCAAGGGCGACTGGACGGATTTTCAAAGCTGCGTGCAAAAGGATGCGGACGGCGCAATGTTAAATCCTGTCCGGTTAACAGGCGTTGAAAGTTCAGACCCGAAAACAATCGGAACAAAGCTGAATGAATTGGCGAATAACGCAATAACAAACGGCGAGTATTTTAAAATCGGCTCATTGTATGGTTTTACGCTTATGGTCAAAACAGAAACAAGCCGGAAAGAAGGACTTAGCTTCAGTGATAACCGCTTTTTCGTGGAAGGCGAAGGAAACGTAAAATACAGTTACAACAACGGGCATATTGCCAATGACCCTGTCTTAGCTTCCCAGAATTTTCTCAAAGCGCTTGAGAAAATGCCTTCATTGATTGAATATTACCAAAAGGAAGCGGAAAAGAAAGAAAAAGATATCCCGGCTTTGCAGGAAATTGTAAATACAACATGGCGCAAGGAAGATGAACTGAAGGGGCTCAAAACGGAATTGGCTTCCTTAAATCGTAAAATTGAGCTGTCATTGAAACCGGTGGATGCGGGTGAAGATAGACAGGAAGAAAGGCGGGAAACGCCAACAATTAAACAAGAAAAAATAGAATTGACTGAGAAGGAAAGAGCTTTACAAACAATAAATGATTTATTATGTGGAAAATTTAGTGTAAATGACTATAGATTAGCTCACAAAGATACAGAGACGGTAACGAAGGGGCTCAAAATATAAAGTAAGTCTTTATCAGGATAATATGTATTATTCTCAAAATTAGCGCGGTCAAAAGGTTGTTTTATTAAATGCGCTTTTATGTCCAAAGTTTTAAATTTTCTTTTTAAATTATATAAACATAAAAGAAAATACATATTGTTGCTTTTTTTTCTTAAAGATTCCACATCATCGACAATTACCGGTATAGTATCAACGATACATAATGCTTCGTAAAGTTGTATCCCGATAGAGGTTAACATATATCCTGAGATGTTCACTTGTTTTGATTTTTTGCTCGGAGTAATAATTCCAATAATATTGTTGTTATTAATCTGTAATGAATTGCTTATTGTATCCTTATCAAAAGAAATAGGCGTATCAATAAGTAACCCACATTCTCTCATAAGGCAAATATCTTCATAACATATATTGTCATTTTTTATTGGATTATAATTTTCAAGCTCTGCCCCAAAATTAGGAAAAAAACCATCATCAAAAATAAAATATATTGAACCACTGAATGTTGCAAATTCCGTTTCATCCTGCCCCCCTATTCCGGTCGAATCTGCCCCCCTATTCCGGCGATGCTGACCCCTCAGCTGGCTGTTTATAGATAGGATTCTGTTTTACAGATAGAAACAGGGGTC
>Ga0123357_10013512_pt1 | contig 10604 bp, 6 predicted proteins | sample TergutEmb28metaG_FD_89873 | JGI IMG/M metagenome (GOLD analysis project Ga0123357, IMG submission 89873) | Embiratermes neotenicus P4 segment gut microbial communities from Petit-Saut dam, French Guiana - Emb289 P4 | ecosystem: Host-associated > Arthropoda: Insects > Digestive system > Gut ...
AATGAAATATTGGACGGGGGAGGGTCAAGCTAAGCCTTATAATCAACTGCCTAGCACTCCTGCTGCTGTATATTCCACACATCCTACATTCAAATCTCAACTGGAAGACTGATTATTGTGACTTAGTTATTTCAAGCGAAGTTAAGCCACACTTCTGCCACGTCTTTTCCCATTCAGTATTCACTACCGTGCTACCATTTGATACACATATGCCTGAACCACTGATAGCATTGTTTAGTAAACAACAAAGAAAGAAATTAAATAAATGATTGTTAAAGAGGGCTGTAGCAGTACCAGTGCCATTATGGAGCTACTCCTTCCAGATCAAACACAGTTTATCAAATGGCCACACTGCGGTCTCATTTGTAGCCATATAATGTATCTGCAATACAGTAAAAGGTGTCAAGTGATCTAAGAATTAATCTTGCAAGTAGAATTAATAATGAACTGAGTGATGTTATTTATTTAATTATTTTCATTGTTGAATATTGATACTTTAGAGACTTGTGGTTCTGACGGTGGTGTTTGTGAGCATGCGATGCTGTGATACTGGCAGAGTGGTTTGTGATGTTTGAAGGAATTTAGTATTTGCATCTTTAAGGGTCATTTTCGTGGACTGCTTGATCCTTGAAGGTACGGCGGCACTGTGTTTTTTGAACACTACAATCCAGTGGTCTGGTGACACAGCATCATATCACAGAAGACTTGAGGCCTCCTCAAATTGATCCTTGTAAGGTTACAGTTTTCTGGAATGCAATGCCACAGTCTTCTAGGATGGTACTAACATTTCAGATGAATGCAGTGGCTGCATTATCAGGGTACAAGATTAATAGCATGTGCATACAGAGGCAAGGCTATCACTGGGTCTACAGGAAGAGAGGAGAGGCAAGGAGAGTGGAGAAACAGTGTAGGGCTTTGCAGTGGCTGTAACTGCAGTGAATGTGAGAACAGAGTGTGGAAATAGTGGACAGGGTCGTGGGTGGAGAGTTGTTACAAAAATATTAACAGAAAATTAATTTAGAACCAAAATGGGGTAGAGGAGTGAGGAAAATTTGATAATTGAGAGGGCACAGATGAGACATGACAAGGAGAAGAGGAACGTAATGAAAAGTAATAATGTGTACATGCATGTTGTGAGGGCCATTTTGTGGAGAATTGAAGGGAGAAATGTCAATTAAAGAAAGAAAAGAATACAGATATGGAAATAAAAAAAAGAAAGACGAGAGAGAGAAGGAGGAACAGTCTTGTTGTAGAGGCAACAAGTTGCATTGAAATCAGGGTAAAATTTTGTCTTGTAAGAGGCCATGAAGGTGCAGAGGGGGAGTGCAGGTACTCTTTCTTTAGCTGGGTTCCTAGGTAGGGGGAGTGGGGGGTGGTCAACACCATGCCTGGCCACTTTACCCCTGGCAGAGAAAACCAGTACTCCTTGTTCAGGAGGCTGGGTGGGTGCCAGCGCCGGTTGGACGCACGCAGAAAATATACCCACCAGCCCCAGACTGTCAATTCTGTAGTGGTTGGCTATGCCAACTGAGCTATCCTGTCCCACAGTTCCTTTGAAATATGAGTCCATGTCTACTACAGTGCATGACAACACATTCCAGATGGCAGCGAACTTCACAGTAATCTTCAGAATCTCATTGATGGCTTTAATTCTCAATAATTTCATACAGGATCTTCATGTAAATTAATCACAACGGTGCATAAATTTATTACTCATCATCAATCATCACGTTTCATGAGTTAGACCTGTTTCGACCTCATCTAATAGTCTCTACACAGGTCTTACAAGTCGTCTTCGTCCATTTGGTTTATATTTCAGCATAATTTTTGACATTCTGTTTAAATTTGTAACTGAACCATCAAATCAAACTGTATAATTTGCTTGAATATTACAGAAGACAAAGATATATAAAGTATTGTTTAGAAAAGTGTGGCATAATTCACAGTAGGTGAGACCTAACGTTTCCACCCTGAACATAGTTCAATGCTTTGGACATACTTTTTATGTTATCAATAAAAGAAGGGTATGTTTATGATCTTATCCTTCATTTAATTGAATTTTTCATGGCGTAACAGCCCACTAGTGGGCCACGGTCTGCTCATTATCAAGGTTTCACGATCACAGTCACACCACACTCGGTAGGATTCCTCTGGACGAGTGATCAGTCCAACTCAGAGACCTCTACCTGACAACACACAACATTTGCAACAGACATCCATGCCTCTGGCGGGAATCGAACCCGCAACCCCAGCAAGCGAGCAGCCTAAGACCGCACCTCAACTGGGACAGGTATGGCCTATTTACAGTCTCATCGGGTTCCAGGAATTTGAGGCTCCCAGATTTCTTGACAATCGGCACATGAACGTGGTAAAGTCAGCCCTACGCACCGGGCATCTTTACCCCCCAGGAAATATTCCTGGCACTCATTTTTGGTAAAGGCTGAGTCAAACTCAGGCCCATAGTGCTGCTGGTAGGATCATATCAACCAAAAATTCCAATGACACCATGGGGAATCGAACCTGCGACCTTCCGGCTTGTAGCGCGTGCCCCACATTTCATACCGCAAATATAACTCTGACTACCAATTAATATCAACCACTTTATGCTTGAAGAACATTCGTGAAGCCTAATATATAAATAAGGTTATGAGAATTTTGACTAACTTAAGAACTCTAGTTTGAGGCTTGTAACCTCTTTTAATACAATTCCATCTTCTACTGCCAATCTGCCTGCTTCTCCTGCTGGTCTCTCTTCTTCTAGGGCCTTCATTATCATTGCTGTGTTAATAACACCGGGTTCCAGGTCTTCCTGAATTAGGCTCATATCTCCTATGACAAGATAACATGTCAGTAAACACAAGCCGTGCAAATTATTTGTAAGTTGCAATTTAATTCTTATGTTTAAATTCTGTGTGGTCTCAGTTTTAGACGCACTTTTTCCATATTATAATTCCTGCTACTCACGTGCCAGTGCTGTTTTTTTGCTTGTTGCCATGACAACCGACTAAGTAATCCGTGCTTCCCAATCGCTTTACACCCCCACACCCCTTAATTTCAAAATGTTATCCCAGTTACATAACAACTGCTTTTGTGCTGCCTTGGCATTAAATACGTTTCTCTAATTGCCTGGTAGAGTGGCTATACAGTTGTCACTGCAAATGTACTTTATCATGGCTATGATAGGCTATATGTAACAGTCAAACAGAACAAAAACTTTGCATATTTCGTCTGAAGTCTTATGTGTATACTACACGTTTCAGTCTAATAGATCAGAGTGCTTAAGACCATCATCAGGTATACCAAACACAAAGATAGTCACACGAGGAAGATCTATCATGTATGCGACATGTAAAGGGGCCCGCTTTTTCAAAATTTGTCGTGTACAAAATGTCGTATAATAATAAAATATGTGTGAGAAGTAAACTAAAATGTATGTAATAAAATATCGTTGCAATATTGGCGCCTCTGCATAACCTAACTATCACGGATTAGAGGTGTCACTGCATCGTATATGCTCTCTGGCCAAGGGACGAATGTCGTCTGTGCGAGCCACTGGCAGGACACGTGGGAGTAGTTTGGAAAATTCTCCAAAAGCAATGCACATTTGGAAATCGGGGTTTAAGTTCGCATCCGGAAGATACAAAATAGGCAAGGTTTTTAGAATTCTTAGTCAGTTAAAAAAGCTGAGTCAATCTAATGATGTGCGTGCACAAAAGGTTTTTTTTAGCAGTACGTAACGAGTTCAAAAAGCTGAGTCAATCTAATGATGTGCATGCACAAAACGTTTTTTTTAGCAGTACGTAACGAGCTACTATTGCCGCTGAAAATTCGCGTGACAGAAGGTGGCGACATTACGTTTATTCATTAATGGGCAGTTCCATGTATTAAAATGTATTTTTTATAGTGCATGGTGTTTAAACAATACGTGACCCTATTATTGGATGTTCATGTCATTACCTGTTAAATGATGTGTAGCATAGTATATTTTCAAGAGATGCAAAATGGTGGCCTTCCATTGTGGTCAGTGTAAAGAATAAAATTTAATTTATTCGCATTCCTTGCATCCTTAATTGGAGTAAGGTAAGAATGCAGAACATGCTACTGTCAAATCTAACACTTTACTTAAATACAAATACGTAGTTTTACGTTAGTCATGAACAGTTTTGAGGTACTTTTTTCATGCAACTACTCAATTTTTAGCATGCAAGGCTTTTTCGGATTTTTAATGAAGGCAGGTTCGTGTACAGACTAGGATTGAGCATAATAGGCACTTATGAAACGGTGCCTTAAAACCTCCTGTATATCGGTATTTAAATTATTGATGTTTATTGAATAATTTGGTTGCAGAATAGTATGTAAACTGTGCCATTCGCAAGGCTTAGTATTTGGCATGTAAAAATTATGTATATGTATGCCTGAGTGTGTTGGAAATTATTTCATCCCCACAGCAAATGGTAATGTGGAGGGTGTGGATATGCTGGCAGGTGCAGTAATATTGAACTTTCTAAATATTTACATAGAGCAGACCCCCGTTAATGCTCCTTATTGTTCTGTTGATAGGGTCTCGGTTTTGGTGTCGGTTTCCTATCGAAACCATTAATTTGCAGGACTAACCTATACTGGCTGGTGTTATTGGTATCATTTACCATTGCGTCCTGAAAGAGACCAGCTTCAAAATCGCCTTGACATTGCACTTGCTGAGTTGCAGAACTGGCTTAAAGCAAATAAATATACAAAACTTAACCAGATGTGTCACAAGCAATAAAATATATTTATATTATGTTAAATATAGGTTATGGTAATAAAAGAATCAAATTCGTTATTACAGTGACATTTCTTGGCGTGAAAATTGATAATAACATATCAAGTGTATGTATCCATAGATGTACCTCAGTGTGCTTTGCCATTGTGGCAGTTACAGGGCAGATGACAACAGATACTTTATATTTTCATTTCACTGTGTCTTTTGGAGTTAACTTTTGGGGCACTGGGGCAATTTTTTGGGCAGCAAGAACATCTTTACTTTTAAAAGAGAATCATTACAGTATTGGCACATTTAAAGAAAAGTCTTTTGTAGGAATTATGTATTTGATTCATTACACTTAATTTTGGCAATGATTACATATTCTCATTGTAGACAGCAGACAAATTCAGAAATATGCGGTGTAAATGAGACATAGACATCTTCCTGTTGCCAGAGGAATATGTGTTATACAAGGACAAGATGGTTTTTCATCTGCAATTGAAATCATCAGCCATGATGTAAAAGTACTTAAGAGTGAGCGCTGATAAATTTTACCTCAGTTCATTCCTTATATCTTGTTTTTATAAACTGTCTATACTCACTGAGGAAGCATTTTCTGAAGGAAATTTTGATTAACTTAAATGATGAATTAATTAATATGTGTGATGTCAGAAATATGAGCTATGTGACAAAGCAAAGTATCAGATTTATTTGCTACCCACTGTTTTAAGTCTCCTAGCTGGCGTAGAACAGAAATTTATGACAATGTTTAAGTAGGCTGTTATGTAGAAACATGGAGTGCAAATGCAATTTGTCAAGGTAATTTTAGGTCCTTCTGGCAGGGTGTAACAGTATACAAATTATATGCTGTGTGTACTTGTACAGGGTTCGTGTATGACCTGTTGTAATGTGTGTGTCCACAGTTCAGAATTGCTGCTACAAGACCAAGGAAAGTAACATTCTGTTGTGTTGTTTGACGTGGTATAGTTACTGTTTTAAAAACAGTCAGAAGTATGATGCATGCTGTACCAGTGCTTGATAAAATATGAAACTGTTGTATGTAGCTGTAGCTATATGTGTGTGTGTGTGTTTATTTGCAGACTGAGGGCCAGTCCATTGAGACCCATTGGAGATGTTACTGAAGATGAGACACATCAAGCTGCAGATGTTGGAAGTTATGGAGATGCATCAGTGCAAATGAGAACACAAAGGGGAGCTGAAAGAATGCCAGTAGTTAGTGAGCTGCGGACATGCTTGACAAGGTAACAAGGCGGGTGTTATGTCTTCCTGACAGTACTATGGTCAGATCTGAGGGGCATGTGCTGTTTTTGCCTTTACAGCTGTCATCAAACTGTAGGCTGATAAGGGTCAAAAAGGGGGAAGTCTTTTTTCTTTGGACATAATGTCAGAATATTCTTATGCAGCATGAACGAACGTAATGCTCACTTTTGAAATTAATGTTTTAATTCAGTTTTTCAACTTTTGACGTCTTCTGCACGTTTCAAACCTCATGGGTTCATTATCAGGACGGTTCGAAACATGTATAAGATATCAGAAATTGAAAAATTGAACTAAATTATTAATTTGAAAAGTGCGCATTTCATTGGTTCATGTTGCATAATTATATCACAATGCATGGTGCAAAAAACCTAAAACTCCGAATTGCTCGTCTCAAATAAATGTGGCAGGTTATGATCCAATAGCATGGAATAGAGAAAAATGCATTTAACCTTTTGGTGCTGTAATTATTTTTTTTCATTTTAGCACACCCTCTATATAAAATGTGAATAATACAGGAACCAAATATGTTAGATTTATGAAACAAACTGCATTTTGAAGAAGAAAAAACGGAGAGTATATACCGTGTTTAAAATATTCAGTACCTATATTTGTTAAATAAATATATAAAATGCAACGTTTAGAGGTTAGCGGTGCGGTACGACCACTATAGGGGTCGTTAGGTGTCAAAGGGTTAAAGCATGGTTTGTTCAGGTCCTGAAGGATTAGAACATGCAGATCGTAATGTGACAGTGCTGTGAGCTGCTGTACAGGTTCTACAGTCCTTCGTTACAGGGATTAATGAACCAATTCAAATTAACACACCACAATATTGACCACTGCGATTTTCAGTGAAGTATGCTGAGCTTGTAGACCCTATGGAAGAAAATGGAAATAGCAAATAGTCCTGTACCTGTTGCTGCTGTTTCGTACTGAAAATTCATTCTTCTAACTGTGACACAGTATGTCTGTTACAACGAAATTTCATTACAGTGAAGGCAGTAAAAGCTATTAATGTATTAAGATGATGTTTCCACAAACATCGGCACTTTTGTGAAATCAGTGACAAGCTGCATGTTCACTGTGATGTTAAGTATCAGAACAATGTGTCATATCCTGCTGTTACAATATGAACTACATCTGTAAGATATAAACAAATATGTGATTGTTTTTATGATTCAGTTTGGCCTGCAAGGCATGACACTTGGTTGTGATGCTAGGCTTCTAACGTGCTTTGCAACATGTATAACAAGCCACTAGTTTACTTCTGAATTTAGCCATATGCCTCAGGTACATGACAAGATGGGTTACAACAGGACATACAGCATGCCCATTAGTTACACAGTCATTATAAGGTCAGCAGGAGCAAAATGCCCTCCAGAATACTCAGACAGCAATCTGATAGTGAAGACACAGTGTGTGAAACAGATGTGGCTCAGTGGCAAATGCAGAGTTCCTCCGGTTGTATCTGTAAGAAGCAAGACACAACTGACACGGCAAATCCAGTCATCACTGCAACATGGCACAGTAGTGGCTGTATGGCTGTATGACTGTATGTCCTGCTTCTTTTATACCTGTCACTGTCGCTGTCACTGATCCTTATTCCACAGTATTTGGCTCATTACTTCACATTTCCCCTCGACACTTCACAGTCTCAGAATGTCTGTCTTGAACAGCAGCAGTTGTTATGACAGTTTCATTGGCATGACGGGTTTTAGAATTGTCAAATTGTAGTGCTTGAAATAAACCTTAAGAGCAGGAAAAATGGGGCCAGCAGTTTCTGTTGTGAGGCATTTAATTTGAGACACTAAAATCACTTGAAGGCTTCTTGCTGTCATCAGAACAGGCTGTTCCTTAGTCAGCAGTGATGGATACTTGATATTAAAGAAAATAGTCCAAATGTTGGATATGCAATATTTGGCATATGTAGCGAACTGCAGACAGAACAGCTGTGTGGCAGTTTCAGTTACACAACCTCTCAAACAGTACACAGCCTGTATTTGTAACGCACGCTACATGTAGTACAACATATTGGGACTGATCTATACAGTACAAAGCATTCTTAGGTCACTTTTCCCATTGCAGATAGATGGCTCTGACTGTTACTCCTGGACCTCTCACCACAGACTCCCGGGTTCACTTGTAGGCCAGTCTGTATGGGATTTGTGGTGGACAGAGTGACACTGGGCCAGGTTTTGCTCTGAGTGTTTTGATTTTTCCCTGTCAGTATTATTCTACCAATGCTCCACACCCATTCATTCATCTGACATTGACAGTGAATGATCTTAGCAACTGTCAGTGTCATGAAATGAAGCACCCCAGTAAGATGTACTAAGTGGGGTTTAAAAATATCAGAACTTGAAACTTAATAAAAAGCATAATCACATCCAAAATTTACTTTGCTGCAGCTTGATATGTATCCTATATATGTGACTGGCTGTTAGGGAGGAGTTAAAATGTGTTATGGCAGAGAACAGCAGTAAACAGCTGGGCTTGTGCAGTATCTGCAGTAGGGCAGTACTGCATATTCATTTAACTTACTGAAGTAATGAATAATTCCATTTCTTTAGAAGATGTCAGCATTGTTTATACCCAGATCGTACTGTTAATGTGACACCTGAACACCCAAAAGCTATATATTCTCAGTGCTGGACAGGTTCAGAAGGGGGAGAGGGGGACATCACTGTGTGCTTTGTGAAGGGAGAAACTTGCTGCATATCTTTCGAGGAATTCAGTGTGCAGTTCGATGATGCTGCTGCTCATGTGTATTAAACATAGGAATGTGATATGTAATGGGGACTTCAGTTTGTTGAGAAAAAAGTCACAGGATGTGACTCCGTGAGGTTTGGTAGATAGACCAAAACAATTTGGAGGAACCTGCTGCCTCCCCCTTCAGGGTACAAGAGTTCTTTCCTTCTAAGCCGGAAGATGGAAATGCCAGGTTCCACCAAGATGCTGGTACCTATGTGTCAGACACCACACCACATCACATACCATGAACCCATAATTTTAATACTCTCTACACAGAAAACACAGATTTCACATGCATTTTGTTAGCTCTTAGAGTAGCCCAACATGACTCTTCTAGCTGAAATAGATCCATAATTAAGCTGTATCATGCAAGAAAGTTGGCTTTACTTTAAATTCTTGCTACAAAAGAATTATAAGGCATAGAGGCCTAAAGTTTGGCATTTTCATACCCATGGGGTCTTCAGGCTTGGTGACTTTCAGTGAAGTATGAATGTATGTTGGAATTTGCACTTTTGTGTGTTAATTTGGTGTGGATTTACAAACTTTGCAAACACCAGTTATACACATGTTGTGTGTATTGTTGGCATTGTGTCCTGAAGTAGTGAGCAAGATACCTTATTGGTTGCAATGTTAGCTGTATGTACAGTACAATAAATATGAACAATTATAATTAACGACCTGATGATAAACATCAGCGTGCTTTATTTTGCTTGCTATAGATGCAGCTTCCGTACTGGCAAGCTGAATCCTTTCCCATCCACATCTTCAACCTCACTCTTACCAGCTGTACTGGGCAGACAGTGCAGAAGCAACTTGTACATAAGCCAGTTAAGAAAATATAAACTGTCGATTTTTTGCTATATTTGAACTGTTGTAAATTATGTCAAGGACTGTAAGGAGCAAAGATATGTAATACTCAGGGCATGATCATAAGGATGTTGTAAATTGAAGTGTTAGTGGCAGAAGATGAGAAAGGGTTAATACTTTGCAATAAAGGGACTTGACATTTTGTATTGAGAGAACATGTTTATTGTACCTATGTATGGCAACTCCCTTTATGTAAGTGAGCCCGAAGCAGAACATAATCTCATGCAAGAATGGTGCAAGTCTAGTTGGTCATAACCAGTCAGGTTTATGTATGGCTCTGAAGACTGTCATGAACTGCAGTTAACCTACTTACATTACGTACATGTAACAAAAGTTGTTACCTGTTGGGAAGGAAGTTCCTTTGTCCACTTTCTGATATGTGAATGAAATGATAGTTATGATACAGTGTTGCTCAGTACAGGTGTGAACTGAAGATACAAACAGTTCTAGATATAGTCCACAAGACAAACAGATTCAATAGAAATATCTCGTACCACCTACGACTGTTGGCGTAACAGCAGAGTATGTACAGTACGTTATACAGACACGACCACAGGGTGTGCTGATTACTAGTGTTTGTTCACTGAGCAGTATGAGTGAAAGAGTGAGCTATAGTGACTATGCTACAGGCTGCAAAATAACGGTTTGGACCGCAGTAGAGACATGCAATTTGCTGTGGGACCAGCCAGCCTCTTATTCAGAGTATGGGGATTCTTCCCTGGGGGTAAAGTGGCTGGGGTGTGGAGTTGACCACTCTTCTCCATTTAGTGGCCAAGGTTAAGAATGAGTGGAGCTGTACCTCTGCTCCCCCATTATGCTTTCATGGCATGGATAAGACATCTTTCCTAAATACAGGATTCCACGGTGGAAGGCTGTCATTTAAGTCATGTTTGTAGCAATGATGCAAGAATGCATTAAGGTCAGTCATTTTGGTGTAACCACAGGCAAGGAGTGTAAGAGTGGT
>Ga0123357_10013515_pt1 | contig 10602 bp, 7 predicted proteins | sample TergutEmb28metaG_FD_89873 | JGI IMG/M metagenome (GOLD analysis project Ga0123357, IMG submission 89873) | Embiratermes neotenicus P4 segment gut microbial communities from Petit-Saut dam, French Guiana - Emb289 P4 | ecosystem: Host-associated > Arthropoda: Insects > Digestive system > Gut ...
GTTTAACAGCTTCGATTCGCAGCGATTTCTGGAAAGCAGTTCCGCCCACTTTTACGTAAGCGTTCCATAATCCGGTCGGGTCGTTCTCGTTCGTAGGAACAGTATAGGCGTAAAAGCCATTTATACTGTTTGTCACTACCTGCTTACAGACAAATTGTCCGCGAGCGTTATACAATTCCAAAGTAACAGGGTGATTAGCCGGTATCTTTTTATCAGGATCATATAATATAAAGGTAATATGCAAGGTATCGCCGGGGCGCCAGACGCCGCGCTCTCCGTAAATAAATCCTTTCAATCCTTTGTTGATGGTTTTTCCTCCGATATCGAAACGGCTCAACATATTGTCTTCGCCGTCCACCAGACGCAAATAGGTTTTTTGACCGTTTGCTGCTACTACCGCTACGAATGGCTTTCCTTTGGGGTCGATAACGGCAAATCCGTCGGCATCGGTTTTAGCATTGCCGATGGGTTGTAGCTGATAGTTGTACAGCGTGACATCTGCATTGGATATTGGTTTTGTATCCAGCAAGTTGCTGACCGTTATCCACCAGCGGTTTTCGGAATTTCCTTTAGCTATGACGCCGATATTCGACATCAGCACATTGCATACTGCTTTGCGTTCCGACTGCATATAATAGGTAGGATTACACGGATTATCCCTTTGTTCCCAATCGTAATTATTCCAGTCGTAATCCGAATCATAATAGTACGACGGTTGGGGAGTATCCCAAAAGGCTTCCTGCCCTTCATCGTTATCACTTGCTAATTGGGTTAAATTGGACGAGTTGTCCAAATTACTGTTATCTTTGGAATCATCGCAGGGATAAGTCGAATAGGCTTTCTTGAAAGACAGCTCAATGTAGTAAATCGCTCCCGGTTCCTCCCTCATGATTTTTGAGAGATCGATGGAATAGTTTTGCCAATTCGACAGGTTGTCCGATTCGGGAGCAGCCAATTGAATGGTCTTTTTATATACTAAGCGTCCGGCTCGTCGCAATTCGCTGTTGCCGTTGAGCTGATTAACCTGTAAAAACATCAAAATGTTGCTTTCGTAAATACGAACGATTTTCAAATCGACAGCGCTCAGGTTGACTGCCCTGAACGGCAACAGCAAGTTGTCGGAATTGGGAAGAATATTCCCTGCTCGCAACAGTTCCACCTGGGGCTTCGGCTGTTCGAGCGATAAGGTCATCGAAAAATCTTCGCCCAGCATTTTATCTTGCGCATTTTTCAACCCTTTGTCCACTTTTACCGTTATTTTATTCAAATTCCGGCGTTCGAAAAACACGGTGATGCGATTATTCTGCACCTGACGGGTAAAATTAGTATTGCCCAATTCGGGTATTGTAATCATTCCATTCAAATCCTGAGTCGTAGAAACCGGGTCGGAAAAGGTGATAAGCGCTCCGGTTTCAGGTTTTGAAATCAATTCCACCGAAAGGACTTTAAACACGCCCAGCGCCGGAACGGAAAGGGCTTGGGAAAAATTTCTACTTGCATTGAAAGCATTTCCGTTCAAGGTAAGGGTCAAATCTATATCGGTTTTCCCTCTTTGAATGCCGGCAACCGAATAATGAAAATTCAACGGGCCGGCTGTAGCCGTTATTTCCGGCGAGAGCGATTGGTTATCGCTTGTTTGAGCAGAAAAAGCTTTCTTCATTTCATCCAACGCAACCGCATTACTGCAACTGATAGTTCCCGTGACGGTCACTGATTTCGGATCAACGATATCGATAATCTCATTATGAATGTTGAAGTTCCCTTCCATCACTTTGAAAGAAAAAGGAAATGTTTTGAGCCGCTTGTCCACCGGTATAACCCGACCCAATTCAAAATTAGCGGCGTATGTTTGACCGGCTTTCAGCGCTCCCTCTTCGGGTACAAATTCGATGGTGCGGTTATTCACCCAGAACGCTTTCCCTTTGATGGAAGGCGAGAAGGAAAACAATTTATCCTTGACTTCCGTATTCGGTTCGACTTTCTGTTCACTCGTCAATTCGATTTGAATGGTGGAAGACGGGTAAATCAGCCCTCCCGTATAGGCGCTGATATAGGGAACAAACTCTGTTTCGGAAGGGGTTGCGGTTTTCCGGCAGGAAAAGAATAATCCCAGCAAAAGCAGGCAGAGAAATAAATTAATTTGCTTATTCATGAATTGTTGAATATTAGTGAATATTAATATGGCTTACAAAGATACAAATCCTTTGGTGGAAAAACAGAAAAAAGTCACTTTATTTGAGTGTATGTAATGAAATTCTTACTACCTTTGCTCTTATTGAGAGTATATACATTTTCCATTGTGTGATCAAAATATTTAAAGAATAATGTAATAAACGAATAATCGCAGCATGAAACAGACAATAATTAATAAATTACAGGCGTTTTTTCCTTCCTATCCAATTGAAAAAGCTTGGGTATTCGGTTCTTATGCTCGAGGTGAAGAAACCCGCAAGAGCGATATTGATATTATGGTTCGTTTTGATAAAGATGCACATATTTCTCTGTTTGATTATGTTGGAATTACAAACGATCTTGAAGATTTATTTCATAAAAAAATAGATATGGTAGAAGAAGGCCAACTTCGCCGCTGGGCTCAGGAATCGGCCGAACAGGATAAAATATTAGTCTATGAGAGAGAAAATCAGGGATAAAGGACGACTTGAACACATATTGGAATCAATAGATTATATTATTGATTTCATAAAAGGAATACGTTTTGAGGATTTCAAGACAGATATGAAATTGCGATTTGCAATAATTAAAAATATAGAAATCATTGGTGAAGCAAGTTATATGCTCTCGAATGAATTTAGAGAACAACATCCTGAAATCCCTTGGCGCAAAGTAATTAACTCAAGGCATGTTTTAGTACACGGTTATTATCAAATTAAACTTGAAATTATTTGGGAGATTGTACAAAAAGACTTATTACCTTTGAGAGAACAGATACAAGCATTATATGATAAGGAACTTTAGTTAATAAAAAATTTATGAAACAGCTCTTTCTTCTGATTTCCCTGTTGCTATTGACAAGCCTATCTCCGGCGCAAACACGCCCCCAAACACGCAATCTTCGATTGGTAAAGCCTCCTACCGAAAATCCGGTCAATCAAAAGCGCAAAGCAGTAGTGATCGGCATGAGCGATTACGGCGGAGACAAGAGTCTCGATAACACCCTCAACGACGCCAACGACATGGCTACAGTCTTCACCCGTCTGGGCTTTGAAGTTACGCTGCTTACAAATAATGATTTGCGAAGTTTACGTACCCATTTGGCTACCTGGTACAACAGCATTGAAGGAAACGATATGGCGGTCTTCTATTTTGCAGGTCACGGGATGGAAGTGGCCGGCGAAAATTACTTAATCCCCGTTGACGCCGAACTGAATTCTCAAACCGACGCTCAATACAATACCTTAAATGTCAATCAGGTATTAGGCAATATGGATGAAAAGCGGGTAGCCATGAAACTGATTATTTTGGATGCCTGCCGCGATAATCCGTTCACCAGAAGCTGGAGCCGGGGAAGCGAAGAAAAAGGCTTGTCGCAAATGGCCGCTCCCAAAGGCACCTACATCACTTTCGCCGCATCGCCGGGACTAACAGCGCAGGATGGTAAAAATTACGGGCTGCACAACGGTGTTTTCACCTACTTCCTGAAACAGGAGATTGTGAAAAAAGGGCTTTCCATCGATGAGATATTCAATAATATCACGGGGGATGTTTCCGCGCTGACGCACGAGCAGCAAACGCCATTCAAAAACAGCAGTCTGGGTAACAATTTTTACTTTCTTCCGCCCGACGATAAGCTTACCGGCGATAAACCGGCTCCTTACAATCCACCAACGCCCGTTCCCGATACCCGCAATCCGTCGGAACTGTTGCAACAAGCCAATACCTATTATAACAATAGGGAGTACGACCAAGCCGCTCCCCTGTATGAGCAAGCCGCCACCGCAGGCAATATGGACGCTCAGAACAAGCTGGGCAATTGCTACTACAACGGATTGGGCGTAACCAAAGATTATATTCAAGCCGTTTACTGGTATAAGAAAGCGGCCGACCAGGGCTCGGAAATTGCGCAGAACAATTTGGGCGTTTTTTACGAAAATGGATACGGCGTAACAAAAGATACGAATCAAGCGCTTGCATGGTACCAAAAAGCGGCCGACCAGGGGAATATTAGCGCACAAAATGCACTGGACCGGTTGCAGAACAAACCTGCCCCACCGACTCCTACTCCCAATAATTCTTCGTCGCCTGTCGATACCAAGCGCAATCCGGCCGAGCCTGAAATGGTTTTTGTACAGGGGGGAACATTCACTATGGGTTGCACTCCGGAACAAGGAAGTGATTGTGATAAAAATGAAAAACCGGCTCATCAAGTAACACTGAGCAGTTTTTATATCGGTAAATACGAAGTGACACAGGCACAATGGAAAGCGGTAATGGGCAAGAATCCGTCCAAATTCATAGGAGATAATTTTCCGGTGGAACAAGTGAGTTGGAATGATGTGCAAAAATTTATCAGCAAACTGAATACCCAAACCGGCAAACAATATCGTTTACCGACTGAAGCAGAATGGGAATTTGCCTGCAGGGGAGGAATGCAATCCGCCCATTACAAGTACAGCGGCAGTAATGATGTGAATGAAGTAGCTTGGTATAAAGAAAACAGTGGCAAAAAAACGCATCCAGTCGGTACAAAATTGCCTAATGAATTAGGCATTTATGACATGAGTGGCAATGTTTGGGAATGGTGCCAAGATGTTTACGAATCCTATCTACCGTCAGCGCAACACAACCCTTCAACACCCGAATTGGGTATATCTATGGTGAAACGTGGTGGCAGTTATAGCGACGAGGTCAGGCTTGTACGTATGTCAAAACGCGATTGGGGTTGGCGTGGGAAGGGGTTGCTTGACGGGGGAAACTGGTCTTCTAACCTTGGTTTCCGCATAGCCTGCAGCTCATCTGCCCCGTGATTTTTACAAGATGGAGAAGATTCACAAGATTTTGGGATATCATCCGGGTCATCGTGTTCATCTTGAGAGAATCGAGGTTCAAGACCATAAGGTTAAGAAAAAACTTTGTATATTTGTAGCATAATTCTAAACAAAGAAATTATGAATACGGTAACAGAGAACAGTAAGATATCCATTTTATAGAATTTATGAAAAATGAAGAGAACACTACGCTATCACTTTCTCGCTCGGCTATACCGTATCCCCTCTTTTTTCTCCAACGGCATGCTCCATATTTACAGCTTTTTGCTGCTGGTTTCTACTTTTCTTTGGATGGCATGGCCTTATAATTCTGGACCGGACATAACCATTCAAAAGGGTGTGGGCGGTATTCGAATGCTTTTTCCCGACCGGCACAAACCGGCGCCGGACGAAATCATTTTTGTCGATGTTTCCAAATCCAAACAGCTTGTTCCGCTCAATGAAGATTCTACCGAAAACGACGTGATTACCAGTCGAAAAGACCTCACCGAACTGTTTCGTTTGCTGGCTGCCGGCCAAAATCAGGTCAAATACATTCTTTGCGACGTGCATTTCGATATTTCTACGCCCAACGACAGCGCTTTAATCCTATCGATTGCGGGCTTGAAGGATAAATTCCTGGGCATCGATGTGTATGCCGGCGACAGCTTGAACAAAAACATCGCAGATATCCGCTCGGCGACCGCTTCGGTCTATTTGCAAAAGAACATGGTTTACAAAATTCCCTATTTCGGCAGCTACAACGATACGCTGGTTCATTTCAAAATGTACACGGACTTGGATATGGGTAACGTCAGGAAAAATATCCTGTTTACCTGGTTCGCAGGCAAAGGCATTGCATTCAACAACCAGATAAATAACTATCCGCTTCGCAGCAGCGATTTTACCGGCGGAGGCTATGTAAAGATCGGTCTTGACGAGCTGATATCGGCAATGAAATCGTCGCCCGAAGCAGCGGGTCGGTATTTGCAAAACCGGTATGTATTGATCGGCGACTTCGAGAACGACCGGCACCTTACTTACTTGAACATGCAGCCCGGCACACTGATATTGTTCAATGCTTACCTCCATCTGCATCTTAACCGGCAGTTGCTGCCGGCAGCCTATTTGATTTTACTGTATATTTTCCTTTACTGGATGGTTTGGTTGCAAGCGGGTAAAAAAAGACATCACCTCAAATTCACATTGAAAATAAAATTCTTCGAGCCATTTAAGATTCCGGTGAACATATTGTCCGTCAGTTTCCTGCTGTTAGCTTTCAGTTGCCTTTCATCCTTGCTGTTCAACGTGAACATCAGTATTTTTCATTTGATTACAATTTTCTCTTTAGTAGATTTTGTGCGGTTTATATGGAATAAACGAATTAAAACCACCCAATGAAAGGAAATTTTTTGTACCTTTGCACCCGAAAAAATTTATGTGATATAAGTGAAAAAAAGTACATTTACCGTTTTTTGTTTTCTACTCGGATTATCTTTAACAGCGCAAACAACGTATACGCTTTCAGTCACAGAGCTGTTTGACAGGAGCATACAAAACAGTGTCGCCATTCAGGCATCGATAGTAAAGACTCAAATTTCAGATGAAAAGACAAGCCTTGCCAAGAATAAGCGCCTGCCTCGTATTGCCATTGATGGCACATTCGGATACGTGGGGACACCCGTTATTCTGAATCCCGATCTTTCGTTTTTAGAAAGAGATGTCATACCCAAATGGGAACAGAACTATCAGATTGCCGCCCGGCAACCACTCTACGAAGGGGGACGCATTCGGAACGAGATTAAAAAAAGCGAACTGGAAAAGGAGATGGCGGAACTTTCACTCCAAAAGGATAAATCAGACCTGAAACTTTGGCTTATCGGTAAATATTTAGACCTCTTCAACCTGTATAAAAGCCGTGAAGTGTACACCCAAAACATGGACGAAGCAAAAAAACGGCTGCACGACATCGAAAAGATGAAAGAGGAAGGAATCGTCACCACCAACGATGTATTGCGCAGCAAGCTGCTGCTAACCAATTACGATTTGATATATAAAGAAATAGGAAACGACATTGTGTTAGGGTCGCAACAGTTGGATATCGTCATGGGAATGGACGAGTCAACGATATTACAGCCCGACTCGTCCTTCTTGCAATTTTATATGGATATCAAACCGGAAAATGAATATGTGAATCAAGCCTATGTGCAGCATCCCGGATTGAAGATGGCGCAAACAAATGTTTCATGGGCTCAAAACGCCTTGCAAATTGTCAAAGCCGATTATTTACCGTCGTTGTCTTTGCAGGCAGGTACGGCTCTTACCCGGCCGATTCCGTATCTGGTCCCCGTCGAAGATTTGTATTTCTATTCCTGGGGCATATCGCTCAATCTGTCGTACAATCTTTCGGCTTTGTTCGATTTGAAACACAACAGCCACGCAGCCCGGCAACAGATACAACTTCAAGGTCTGCTGCAGGAACAGCAAAAACAGGCTATCCGTATGGAGATCAAAGCGGCTTATCTCAAACATCAGGAAGCTACCGACCGGATAGATGCGCTGCAGGAATCATTGACGCAATCGAAAGAGAATTACCGTATTGAAAAAAATAAGTACTTCAATCAGTTGTCTATTTTGACCGACCTGCTGGATGCAACATCTACGCAGCTCAATGTGGAATTGCAGCTCACAGCGGCAAAAACCAATGCAATCTACACGTATTATCAATTATTGAAAGCAAGTGGAAATTTATAAATTATGGATGAAACAAAAACAACTCCCCAGGATATAACACCCGATGAGAAAGAGGAACAAAAGTCGAAACCCAAAAGGCGAAGACTCAATATTATTCTCAATACGATCAGCGTATTGCTTGCTTTAGGCGGCATAATATGGGCATCTACTTATTTTTTCCGGTACTACCGGTACGAAATAACGAACGACGCTACGATCGATCAGTACATTACGCCCATCAATGCGCGGGTTTCGGGTTTTGTAAAAGATATCCGGTTCACCGAACATCAATTGGTTCATGCGGGAGATACCCTGTTGATTATCGACGACAGCGAATATCGCATTAAGCTGATGGATGCGGAAGCCGCATTGATGGATGCCAATAACTCGGTATCGGTCATTTCTTCCGATATGGTCACGGCTTCTACCAATGTGGATGTTTCCGAAGCGAACATCGAAGAAGCGAAAGCCCGCTTGTGGAAATCGGAACAGGATATTGCACGATATAAAAACCTGCTGGATGCCGACGCCGTGTCACAACAACAATACGATCAGGTGAAAAGCGAATATGAAGCTCAAAAAGCGCATCTCAACGCTCTTCTGAAACAAAAGGAATCGTTGAAGTCGACCTCAACGGAAATCTCTAAACGGCAAGGCAATGCGGAAGCAAACATCTTGCGCCGCCGGGCCGATTTGGAAATGGCGAAACTCAATCTTTCCTATACGGTCATCCTGGCGCCTTACGATGGTTACGTCGGACGGCGTACTCTCGAAACAGGGCAGCTGGTGCAAACCGGGCAAACGATTACCAATTTGATCAAAAACGACCAAAAGTGGGTCACAGCCAATTACCGTGAAATGCAAATCGAAAAAATATACATTGGACAGAAAGTACGCATAAAAATTGATGCCATCAGTAACAAAACATTTTACGGACGTGTAACCGCGATCTCCGAAGCTACAGGGGCTAAATTCTCGATGCTGCCCACCGACAATTCTGCAGGAAATTTTGTGAAAATACAACAGCGGATTCCTGTCCGTATCGACTTTGAAAACATATCCGGCGAAGCGATGCAAAAGCTGCGCGCCGGAATGATGGTTACTACCGAAGCTGTAAAAGAATAAACCATGGCGCTTGTCGTTCCGCTGATTAAAACTACACGGGAAGACCCGTTTCGGAGTTGGGTGCCTGTTTGGCTCAAAGCTACCGTCGCCATTGTCATTCTTATTCCGATCATGCTGGTCAACGGGTCCTATACCGGAAGCAATATCGACATATCCGGTTTCCTCGGCGTTCTTTCGGAAGATATCAATATTGCATACTATGCCGCCTCGGCGGGAATGGCCATAGGATATTTAGTTACTCCGAAAGTACGGCCTGTAGCAACGGCCAAAACAATCATTCTTATCAGTCTGCTGTGCCAGATTATACTCAGCGTAATTTGCGCCGAAACAAATTATATGGAAATCATCACGGTTTGCAGCTTTTTGATCGGCTATTTCAAAACTTTCTCACTTGTAGAAGTATTTGCCGTATTGATGCCGATCTTCAGTCCGAGCAAAACCCGCAATGAATTTTATGCCAAGTATTTTCCTATTTCCTTAGCCTGCGGGCAGCTGTCATTGGTGCTTACGGCTGAATTGGCAAATGTCTACCGCTGGCAATATATGTATTATTTCATGGTAGCGCTGTTGCTTATCTCTATCATTGCCGTACTTGTTTGCCTGAAATACGCCCGCAAATTAGATCGTATTCCTTTCAAGGACATCGACTGGATAAGCCTTTTTCTTGTTTCCGTCTGTTATATAGCCATTATCTATTTTGCCACTTACGGCAAAACGAAAGATTGGTTTGCGTCGAAGAATATGATCATTGTCTTTGTTTTAAGCATTGTAACGGGATGGCTGTTCATCCGGAGGCAATTTTCAGAACGCCCGTTCGTCGATTTTTCCTTATTGAAAAACAGGAATTCATCGACGGTCTATATCTTATCGTTCCTCTTAATGTTCTTTATGTCGTTCTCGATCTTAATTTCATCGTACACCACATCGGTGCTGCAGCTCGACAATACCCACATGAACCGGCTATACCTTTTTATGATTCCCGGTTTTGTGGCGGGAGGATTTTTAAGTTATTATTTCTTCGTCAAAGAGGTTCGTATGGCATGGCTTATTTTCCTTGGGTTTGCGTTCTTGACGTTCTCCATTGCCCTGCTCTATTTTATGGTGACACCGGATGGATTGTATGAAGACCTGTTTCTCCTGATGTTTTTACGTGGTGTGAGTATGCACCTTCTTTTTACCGCCTTTTCCATCTATGGGACTTCGGGACTTACCGCCAAACAGATTACGTACAACGGGTTTTTCATTGTCAGCAGCCGTTCGGCGCTTGCCCCGGCTGTAGGCGCTTCGATACTGACCAACTGGCTCAATGTGGTACAGCAAAAAAACATAACCATCCTTTCCGCCAATATCGATACGCAAAACCTGACGGCAATGAACCAGTTTGTAGCTTCCACCCGGGAAGCGCTTGCTCAAGGATGGAGCATAGAAGACGCTCATCAATTGGCAACCAGCGTGCTGTATCGTCAGGTACAGGTACAGGCAGCCATTGTCAGCATAAAAACCATTGCCGGCTGGATGCTGATATTCGGAATTATCCTGCTGATAGGCATCTTGCTCTATTTCTTCCAATATACGCCGGTACGGCTGATCAAAATGGGAAAGGATATGATGGGGGAATAAATTTTCCTACAATCCCACCACCGTAACCGTCTTTCCGCCCGCTGTCTCTTCCCGAATGTAGATTTTTTCATCCCAGGATCGGTCGGGACGCCGGTCAAAAAGGGCAAGCCAGCCTTCGTTCACACCAAAAGTATCCATA
>Ga0123357_10013516_pt1 | contig 10601 bp, 8 predicted proteins | sample TergutEmb28metaG_FD_89873 | JGI IMG/M metagenome (GOLD analysis project Ga0123357, IMG submission 89873) | Embiratermes neotenicus P4 segment gut microbial communities from Petit-Saut dam, French Guiana - Emb289 P4 | ecosystem: Host-associated > Arthropoda: Insects > Digestive system > Gut ...
CGCCAAACCCCGTCACCACAACCACCAAAGCCCCGCCCAGGACACCCCAGCGGGGCTTCAAACACCCCAACCATTCTCAACACCAATGACCCCAACAACGTCAAAACCAGTGACGCTTAACAGATGGGCTGACTGCACGACAGGTTAAGACGTCATGAGCAACAGCAGGCATCATGATGCACCCTCAAGGAAACACCCAATTGACACCCGACCAGATCACAGCCATCCAAGATACTGCCGGGTAATCAGTAGCACCGCCACCCAGCATGAACAGCATCACGACTCACCTGCTTGGTGACGATGATTATGCGGTGGGGCGACATCCAAGCGTCTGGCCGAACACGGAACGAAGCGACAGGCCAGTCGAGCAGCCAGCTCAGCAGAAGTTCAACAGTCGCAACGCCACGACCGGCGAGCCAACTGACCGGGCCATGGCTACAGCGAGTGTCGACAAAAGGTTCGGCGCCGGAACCCGAGAGCTCCGGCGCCGAACAGCGATGCTATTCCAGCAACTTATGCGTATCACTTGTTCGCGATGAACAACCCACGACGACGGATGAACCAAGCAGCCAAACCGAGTGCCAGCAGTCCCGTACCGATGAAGATCGGCGTGGACGAGACGACGCTACCGCCGGTATCCGTGCAAGGATGATTCGCGGTGGGGATGCAAGGCTTCGGTGTCGACGGAGATTTTATGGTAATAACCGTCGGGCTGGCACCAAAGACGATCTCCGAACGATTGATCTGCCGGAAGTTGCTTGTATCCGGGAGCTGGGCGTTGTTCACCTTATTGGGGAAAATTTGCGAATTGCTTGTGATAGCCGTAGATGGACCAGCAGCAGTAGCCCAGACATCGGATGTCACTGGCGGAATAACAGCATCTGGATCGTCGCCCGTTATCCCCAATACTGCGACAGCATATGTACCTTTAGCCAGGCCACTTGGCAGAGTAGCCGTACCACTGAATGTGCCGAGTCCATTTGAAGGCGTTGCCGCATCTAGCGAGAATCCATCTACGGTGAAGATATTGTTACCCGTCATCGGATTTGTCAGCAAAATGCCATCAGACGTGATGGAGTCTAGCTCAATCGTGTATTGAGTCTCATCCATGTTACCAGATGGTGTCTCGACATCACTTGCTGGTACCAAGTACACTTTAAAGGTTGGAGTAGTGAGACCACTCACCGTGAAATCCACACTACTCTTGTCAGAACTAAGCGTCACGTCGGAGACTGTTGCTACTCCAGATCGCCCGGCATGCATAAATGGATAATCCCAATAGTCTGCCGCACGAGGTTGGCCCCCAGCTCTGACTGCCCATAGATATGTGGCAGTACCAGCCGAATTCGGACCAAGATCAGCTAGGTAGAACGAACTAGTCTGAATATCGCTAATGGTACCGTCATAGCCAAGTTCCCATTGCTGCCCCGGGTTGAGATCACAGCGTCGCCAATAGACTTTGTTTGCAGATGCCCCGGAACCTGCCGTAAGCGTATAGTCGGTCCCGCTTACTCCAGCCACGGTGTGGGTGGTTCTCCCTGAACCGTTGAAAGCAACCGCTTGCGTTGGATCATTATCGTCGATGCAGAGATTGTTCAGCATCATTGACATACCAGCAAAAGTAAGATTCTGTGCAGCATCAGTAGCGTCACAAGGCACCAATTGCACCTGCTGACCAACGGCAGTATCATTGCCGGGATCTGCAATGCAGAAACCATCATTAGCAGGTGTACCAGCTGCCCCAGATGGTATGTTCATGCTGCTCTGATAGAGGCCCACGTCAGAACCGTTCTCAAGAGGCATTATCATCAGCGGATCATCCTCGGTAGCTCCAACGGTTGGATCCACATCATAGTATTGGCACTCGCTCGTTGTTGGGTTAAAAATAGGAGTCGTGTCAGTAGGAAGACCCTTCGGCGGATTCACGATAATCGGGTCATCATAGGGAGTTCCGTCGTCATTCGACCAGGTCAGAGCATCCTCACATAGGATTGTATCTGGCCAGTCACCCGCTGGCCCGCCAATCCAAAGATCAAAATGGATCATACCAGGGCCACCATCATCACCAGGAGCCAGTAATGTTGGATCTGGCCAATAGTCCTGCGGATATGAACCGCCATTCATGCCGTTCCAGTCAGAACCGCATTCATAGCAATCATCCTCAGCGATGAAGTACTTGTGGAACCGCTCGACATAGATCTCTGTGCCATACGGCAGTTCATTCGTCGCATCCGTAGCAAGTGTAATAGGGTTCGCATATGAGCCATCACCATCGCCACCAGCGTGAATACCTCGGTTCAACTGCTGATTCGGGAACGTTGTTGGAGTCCAAGATTGACTGGTGTCATTACTCGGCGGAGTATTGTCAGGATAACCATAGAATGTAATCCACGCGTTGTTGCTACCGGGCGTGATGGGACCACCAGAACCATTGTAGTTGGTCACATAGAACGAGTTGTATGACGTCCCAGTTTGTTGGATATTGAGATTCTTGTTGATGCCCACCACGGACTGCGAAGTCTGAGCTGTTGCCGACGTGCCCAAGTCGCCACTGCAATGGTATACATACGGAGAGCTACCTGAGCCAGTACCCGTCCTACTCCACGTTCCGTTGTTACACGGAGTGACTGTAACACCAATACGATAGCCGATGTCGTGTACGACAGGAACATAGTCTCTAGCATCCATTGAGTTATAGGAACCATTATTATCTTGAGTTCTAGTTTCAGGGTGCCAGGTACCACCAGAGTCGATGTAGCTCCAGGCATATGTAAAAGTAGTAGTGGATGTTAAGTCTTGCCCTGTGGTCGCATCTACCCAACTCCCAGGCTGAGCCAACAAAATCTTACCCAACTGCGGATAAGACTGTGCGGCAGGCTTGAAATTGGGATTACCATCAGCGTCAACATCAGATGGCGTTGGTGCGACTGTGATCATTATGGTAGGTTCGGATCCTGCCTTCACATGCACTGTCGCAGCATTGGCAGTAGGTCCGTTTCCGAACGTGCCGACAAGCGTCATCGCAGTCACCACAGCCAAGGCTGCGACACCACGTAAACGGCTATTACTTCGCATGAAAACTCCTTCGTTACTCTGTGAACTGTGAGTACTCGGTGGATCCGACTGGGCCTCCAGCGGCTCTTGTACTCGTACAGAAATTTCGTTACAAACCCTACGCCTATCCACAGATGCCACCCAAACTCAGAGTCGCCTTAGAAACGAAGAAGGGTAGAAGAAATTCCTGAGATTTTCTCAGGAAAGTCCCAGGCAACGACTTTCCTCGCACTCGGCAGTTTAGTGGTATTCAGGCTACTAGGTGTCCAGTAGGGCGAAAACCATCTACCCACCTCGACTGCAAACGTTGTCATAAATGTGCCTTTACAAGGTACTTGATCTCTCATCACACGTCGTCGGTGCTTCCGCCGAGACTGTACCAACTACCGATGTACGGCACAGACCGACTGCAACACATGAGTTGCCAGTTTCAGCCAGATAGTCGATATATCACCAAATAGGCATTAATCAATCGCTTTATGATCAAAGCCTGACCCTTTCTTACAAATGTGAGCGTTCACAGGTATGCGACGTCAACATGCAAACGCTTTCAACCTGCATGATTTGGCAAAAAGATACTTGCCCCACCGCATACGAACCATCACACCACGCAGCGTCGCTCCATCCGAGTCTCTCGTACACCATGGTGTACCAAATGGGTACCAAGATGTATTCTGCTGACATGGCACTAACCATCAAGAACCCCGAGACCATAGCCCTGACCCAGGAGTTGGCCAGACGGACTGGGCAAACGCAAACCGCAGCCATCACCCAAGCCGTCCGGCAAGCGCTTGCTGTGCCAACCAAGGACAGCATGGAAGCCAAGCAGCGGCGCGTGGACCGAATCTTGCAAGAGATCTGGGCAGACATGACACCGGAAAAGTCCCGTCTGATCAGGCAAGACATGGAGGATTTATACGACGAACAAGGACTACCCAGATGATCGTTGACTCATCAGCTGTCGTCGCCATCGTCACCAAGGAGGAATGCGCCATCGACTTGCTCCACGCATTGCGAATGGCGACTCGGGTGTTCATGTCCGCAGCAACTTATGTCGAACTTGGTGTGGTGCTTGACAGACGGCTCACTCCCGAAGAACGTCATCGCGTGGATGCCATGCTAACGTCATGCGACGTCGAGATCGTCCCCAACACGTCGTCCCAAGCCAAAATCGCGCGCGCTGCCTACCGGGACTTCGGAAAAGGCAGCGGACATGCCGCCCACCTCAACATGGGCGACTGCTTCAGCTACGCTTTGGCATCTGAAACCGGCGAAGAACTGCTATTCGCCGGTGAAAGCTTCACGCATACGGACGTCATGCCAGCCTGGCACCCAAGCACACTTCGCGACGATACGGATCCGCTCTAGCCTCTAGCCCTCAGTGACCTACAACTGGACGATCGGCACTATACCCTCGACAGCGGCGAAGTCTTCCACGTTTCGGGTGGCCAAGGTGAGGCCATTAGCCAGCGCGGTAGCGGCGATCATCATGTCTACCCGGCGCCTTCGGGTTATCGTACGACCACACCGCACTGTGGCGGCGCAAACAGCGCGATACGCCTGTACTTCCGCAGTTCCGAATGGTAAGGCTTCTCCGAAGTTAGCTTGTGCGCCGGCGACTTCCAAGACAGCCCTGGCTGCTCGAATCGGGTCAGCAGTGAACTCACCCTCTAGCAGTTCTGCGTAGCAGATCGCTGACGTGCGCAACGTCACTCCATCCAAAGGCACCCCCAGCACGCTCAGATCGGGCTTACCAATCAGTAAATTGGTGTCACACAGAAGGTTGAGCATGCGAACGTCCCCCATCTCCGACGTATCCGGAAGCATCGCGACCAGCTTCGACATCGTCTAGCATCTTCTGCCGGATGTCTTCGGGTATCTTATACTGCCACCACGGACTATTCATGACATCAGACGCCAGTACGCCAGGGGAACGGCTTAGTGACGGAGCTGACGTGACCATCACACCCGTGTCGCGGCCCTGCACCGTGATGCGATATTCCGCCCGCCCTTGCTCCACATCCCTCACGAGTTTGGACGCATGCTGCTGCAGCTCCCGGATGCCAATTGTCTCTGTAACCATGCGACAACTGTAGCATATGTACGTCACGCCTTTTCGGTGTGTCACCGAAAATATCGGTGGTACACTGGTCCCATGCCAACCGCTCTGCACCGCATCCAGGTCACAGTCACACCGACGCTTGGCGACGCTCTAACCGGCGCCTCCCTAATATGGCCAGCCACACCACAAAGTGAACTGGTGACACGCTTGGCGATCACCGGGTGGACGGCCCTGGAACACACTAGTAGCCAACGGCGAGAGCAACGACGCCAGGCGCTGAAATTATCAGCGGGCAGCATCGACTATCCGCCGGATTTTCTGGACGATTTACGCCAGGACTGGCCAGAATGATCGTCCTGGACGCCTGCGTGATCATCGCCCACTTCAGCACAAACGACCCCTTCGCTTCTGCGGCACTTGACATTCTGGACACCGAGGAAGAATTCTGTTTGCACCCCATGACATTAGCCGAGTGCCTGGTGGGAGCACACAAGCAAGGCCGCGCCACACTGATGCGCCAGCGACTCGCCTCCATCGGCATCGACACCTGGCGTCCCGATGCGGAGGACCCCTATCGCATCGCCGAACTCCGCGTGACCACCGGGCTGAAACTACCCGATTGCTGCGTGCTCAGCGCCGCAATTGCCCAGACCTGCACTCTGGCGACCTTCGACGAGCGCCTGCTGAGTGTTGCCCATCAGCTAGGCGTCACCGTCCATTGATCGATCACCTCGCTCACTCACAGCATGAGCAGACGACGGACAATCACCCCCGCTTGGACCATCCGCAGTTCATCAACCTCGCCTAACCGGCGAGACAACCGGTTTGTAGATATCGTACCCAGCAGCTCGCATTGCATGTAACTGACTACAGGCAAGACTCCTTCAAGCTCCACATGCGTCGGGTAGCCGTGACACTTCGATGTTATGGGGACAACCACACAGAGTCCATATCGATTGGCCGCCGTCGCTGAAAGAATCATAGCTGGGCGACGATACCCCGCCTCATGACCGATCGGATCGCCGAAGTCACAAAGATAGATGTCACCGCGGCAGAACTCACTTGTCACCATACAAATCCTCCCAAACCGACTCTGACGCGAGGACGTCCTTCCAGAGGGTGACGGGCGTGACACTCCCGGTCACTGGTGGATTGTCCGCCCACGCCGCATCCAGTTGCTGCCAGAAGCTTGACTCCTCGGATACTTCAAGTGAGTGAGCGATCGCACCTGCCAGCGACGTGCCTTGTGCTCGGGCGATCACCGCCAAACGATCCCGTAGCTCAACAGGTACCTTGATCGTGGTAGTCGATATTGTAGACGAAACTGACATATATTTGAGTATACCGCGTCGACCTCGCCCAACCAGACCAGTCAGCCTACTTATGACATGACGCGATTCAGAGATGCCCAGGACGGACGAACGAAACCTGGCCGCTGTCACCTCATGTCAGTGCGATGGAGTTGAATAGACGTATGCAACCTAAGACCATCGTCATCACTGGGGCATCCGACGGCATCGGCACCGCGGCAGCCCGTCAACTCACCGCCGACGGGCACAAGCTGGTACTGGCCGGACGGAACCCGGACAAGACCCACAACGTCGCCAAGAAGCTGGGAGCGCACGCCATCGTCGCCGATTTCGCTTGCTTGGACGACGTCCGGCGCTTGGCCCACGAGATACTGAGCCAATGCCCGCGCATCGACGTCCTGGTGAACAATGCCGGGCTCTTGGGCCCCCGGCACCGAACCGAGACCGAAGACGGGCATGAACTGACAAACCAGGTGAACTACCTGGCGCCATTCCTGCTCGACCACCTGCTGCTGCCCCGGTTGATCGACAGCCACGCCACGGTCGTCGCCACGTCCAGCATGGCCCACTGGGCCGGGCAGATCAAGCTTGACGATCTGGATCACACCACCAGCTACAGCGCCATGACGGCCTATGGCACGTCAAAACTGGCACTCTTGCTGCACACGCGCGAGCTGCAGCGCCGTCACGGGAAGGACGGGCTGACAGCCGTCGCCTTCCACCCCGGTGTCGTCTCGTCCAACTTCTCCAACGGCTCCGGGTCGCTGATGGAGCTGGTCTACGCCACGCCGGCCCGGATGATCCTGCCCACCACGCCCGCGAAAGGCGCTGACACGCTCGTCTTCCTGGCCGAGGGCACACCCGGCGTCGACTTCCCGCAGGGCGGCTACCTGGTGCGCCGCAAGCCGGCCGCCACGCGCGCCGACTCCCGCGACATCCGGTTGGCTGACGCCCTGTGGCGCCGCACCGAGCAGATGCTGCAACTGTCCCACTAGCCGATGCCAAAGCCCACATCAGCTTCACCGGAGTCCTGGACGATGGATCTTGGCGGGATACCCGTCGTCATCACCCCGAAGCAGGTCAAACACCTCCGCTTGGCCGTGCATCCGGACGGGCGGGTGCGGGCATCGGTGCCCCGCCGCACGAGCCGCCGGGCCGCCGAAGCCTTCGTCCGGGAGCGGATCGACTGGGTGCGCGCTCAGCAGGCACGGCTCGCGACGTCAACCAGGCAGGCACCTCATCCGCTGGCTGACGGCGATCGCTTGATCTTATGGGGCGACGAACTCGTCGTCAAACTGGCCAAGGGACGGGGCGGAGCCCGTCCCCAAGCAGCCGGTCAAGTGACGATCCACGTGCCGGACCCAACCGACCCGGATGCTGTCACCGCTGCCGTCCAAGCCCTCTACCGACGCGAGACAGGGGCCTTGCTGCCCGACTTCGTCGACAAGTGGTCATCGGCGCTGCAACGCCGCCCCACACGTGTGACAATCAGGGCCATGCGCACGCGCTGGGGATCTTGCACCACGACGACGGGCGCCATCCGCATCAACCCCGAGCTGGCCGCCCGTCACCCCCGCTACCTGAGCTATGTCGTCCTGCACGAACTGGTCCACCTACTGGAACCGGGCCACGGCGCGGGATTCCAGGCGGTGATGGACGCGCAGCTACCCAATTGGCGCGCCATTCGGGCTGAACTCAACAACCGGCGCTGAGGCGTCACGATCCCAAATGCGGTCGTAGGGTGCGACCAGAAAAGCCGCACCCTACGACGTGGAAGTTCCATGCTGGCTTTTCACTGAGGGGGGACACAGTGCCTATTCCAGCTCAGGAGCTTCCACCATCCTCAACCCGCGAGGGGATAGCGGGGAGGAAGCTACATATCTTGGATTTTATACCTTACTTCTCAAGTGCTATATTCAACGCGCGACACGCTTTCCAGATTTTCACATGCGTTCCACAGTACCGAGCCGCTGAAAAAAGAACCAGCTCACTGTCTCATTTACGACGTCTGACACGCTGGATTTGACCGCCGCCGATGGCCGTAACGCCAGCGGCCCGGCTCCCCCAACAGGAGCCGGGTCGCTGGTGGTCTGGCCTACTTCTTAGCTTCCAAGGCCGCCTTCGCCGCCGCGAAGCGGGCGATCGGCACGCGGAAGGGCGAGCAGCTGACGTACGTCAGCGGCACAGTGTTGAAGAAGCTGATCGAATCAGGATCGCCACCGTGCTCGCCGCAGACGCCGCAGTGCAGCTCTGGCTTGACTTTGCGTCCCAAGTCGACGCCCATCTGGACGAGCTTGCCTACGCCATCCACATCAATCGATGCGAACGGATTGCGCTGCAGTGTGCCGTCCTCCTGGTAAGCCGTCAGGAAGCCGTTCTCAGCGTCGTCACGGCTGATACCCAGCGTGGTCTGCGTCAAGTCGTTCGTCCCGAAGCTGAAGAAATCGGCATACTCGGCGATCTCGTCGGCGATCAGAGCGGCGCGCGGCAGCTCGATCATGGTGCCGATGGTGTACGGCAACTCCTTGCCGGCCTTGGCGAACTCGTCCTTGACCGTGGCGTCCACAATCTCGCGCTGCTTCTTGATCTCAGCGACCAAACCAACCAGCGGGATCATGATCTCGACCTCCACCGTCTCGCCCTCGCGCTCGAGGACGGCCAGTGCGGCGCGGATGATGGAACGCGTCTGCATCTCGGGGATCTCTGGATACAGCATGGCGAGCCGGCAACCGCGGGTGCCCAGCATCGGGTTCTGCTCGTGCAACTTGGTCACCTGGGCCAGCAGCTCGCGCTCGGGGGCGATCTCGGCCTCGGGCACGCCAGTCAGTTCCATCTCTTGCACCTTCAGCGACTGCTCGGTGAAGTTAGGCAGGAACTCGTGCAGCGGCGGATCAAGCAGACGGACGGTCACGGGCAGGCCCTTCATAGCCGTGAAGATGCCCTCGAAGTCGACCTGCTGCATCGGCAGGATCTCAGCCAGTGCGGCAGCCCGCTCGTCGGCGTTCTTGGCCACGATCATCTTGCGGATCGCCGGCAGGCGGTCCGTCGCCATGAACATGTGCTCAGTGCGGCAAAGCCCGATGCCCTCGGCACCCAGTTCGCGCGCCTTGGCGGCGTCCTTGGTGTTGTCGGCGTTGGCCCGCACACCCATCGTCCGCACCTCGTCGGCCCACTGGACGACGCGCTGGAAATCAGCGTTCATCTGCGCCGGGATCAGCGTCAGAGCCTCCCCGAACACCTCGCCGGTGGAGCCGTCGATGGTCACCTGATCGCCCTCGTGGAACACCTGGGCGCCAATGGTCAGCGTCTTGGCCTCGGTGTCGATCTCAATCGCGGTCGCGCCGGAGACGCATGGCTTGCCAAAGCCGCGGGCGACGACAGCCGCGTGCGACGTCATGCCGCCGTGGGCCGTCAGCACACCCTGCGCCTGCAGCACCCCATGAATGTCGTCGGGGGTGGTCTCGTAGCGCACCAGGACGACCTTCTCGCCCTTGGCGCCCTTCTCGGCCGCCGTGTCGGCGTCGAAAACCAGCCCGCCGACGCCAGCGCCCGGCGAGGCCGCCAGACCTTTGGTGATGGCCTTGGCCTTGTGCGTCGGGTCGATCATCGGGTGCAGCAGTTGGTCGAGCTGATCCGGCTCGATGCGCTCCAGCGCCTCTTCCTTGGTGATCAGGCCCTCGTCCACCATGTCGGACGCCACCTTGAGGGCGGCGGCGGCGGTGCGCTTGCCGTTGCGCGTCTGCAGCAGGTAGAGCTGGCCGTTCTCGACGGTGAACTCCATGTCCTGCATGTCGCGGGAGTGCTGCTCCATCTTGTCCATGGTGGCCCGCAGGTCTTTGTAGGCCTCCGGGACGACCTGCTCCATCTCGGCCAGCGGACGCGGGGTCCGGATGCCGGCCACGACGTCCTCGCCCTGCGCGTTGGTCAAGAACTCGCCGTACAGCTCCTTGACGCCGGTGGCGGGGTTACGCGTGAACAGCACGCCTGTGGCGGATGTCTCGCCCCGGTTGCCGAACACCATCTGCATGACGTTGACGGCCGTCCCCAAGTCGGCGGAAATGTGGTTGGCCTTGCGGTAGACGTCGGCCCGCGGGTTGAGCCAGCTGCGGAAGACGGCGTCGACGGCGCGGTAGAGCTGCTCCACCGGGTCGGACGTCCAGGCCCCGCCGAGCGCC
>Ga0123357_10013517_pt1 | contig 10601 bp, 7 predicted proteins | sample TergutEmb28metaG_FD_89873 | JGI IMG/M metagenome (GOLD analysis project Ga0123357, IMG submission 89873) | Embiratermes neotenicus P4 segment gut microbial communities from Petit-Saut dam, French Guiana - Emb289 P4 | ecosystem: Host-associated > Arthropoda: Insects > Digestive system > Gut ...
AAAAGCAAATGCTGAGATGGTTCCCAAGATTCCAAGTTGCCACTACATGCTTCTCATGTAGCCCTCCCGACTTAAATTTAGCAGTAACCAATTTCATGTTTTGTTTACATGTAAAATAACCACTGTCACCGGGTAACAACCAAACTGCAGTAAATAAATATTATTATTATTATTATTATTATTATTAATTTCACCCATATCACTACCCGCGGAAAGCACATGTTTCCAGACTACCTTTCACTAAGTGCAACAACGGTCCGCCATAGTTAGCTATTTGATACCTTCCGTCATTTGACGGTGACGTGTTGTTCGAAATCTAAGTGTCCCAGGAAAAACGTTGTGTAATTTTTAAATTTCTCTTTGTTTTTAGCTAGCGAAATCCTTTTTATCTTTTTTCCCAGAATTTCACGTTCAGCTGACCGTGCATCGTGATGAATTCTTATAATAAAACCAACTAGATACACTAATTTCTCAGATTTATTTTTGGAATAAAACTCTACATGTTTCGGGCAGTTCCTCTGTCCATCATCAGCAGTTTTTCACTGTACAGCAATGGTATATGTCATACATGTTTGCTGAAAAGCTTGCGAGTAGGATCAGGATGGAACACGTAGAGTTTTATTCAAAAAATAAATTTGAGAAATTAGTGTATCTAGTCGGTTTTATTATAAGTATTTCCTTTTATCTTGTACGTGAATACGTAACAGTTGAATACGACTGTGCGATTCAGGAAACAAAACATTTGGGTCAACCGAAAGTGAAGTACGACATATTTGTTAGCTCCAAAGTACATCGATAACAAAGAAAGTAGCAAGGACAATAAATGGAAGCTAAGTAATTATGTATTTAAAAGTGAGGTTTGCATAAAGAAAGGAAAATTTGCGTCTACCTGACCTTCGTTTTTGCCCTAGATAATTCAGTGTATACGTTTATGTTATACCGTGTATGCAGTTCAATATTGGCTTATACCAGGGTATGAAAAAACTAAACACAGTAAATTACACTTGCGCCGTTCTTTCATCCAGAACGCAGTGAAGGTTTGTTTCGCTAATGAAAAGTGAATGCATGAATACTATATTAAGAGCGCAGTTGAAATATCAGCGCAGCACATACGTTTGTTTGCCTGTGGGCCGTGCGTGACCTGCTATCGATACTACGCTAACGCAGGTCAAAAACTACAGCGGCATTTCCACAATTTGACACATATCCCAAAGGACGTTTCGGGACATTTCCGCTCAACTGTTGACGAACGAAAGTCGCAAGGTTCAGCTTCCCTGAAAATCCATATTATTTCCTCAAATAAATTTACTGACAAGACTGTCTTTAGAAAACAAGAGTTACTAAGCTGGTAACGATATTCTTCATATTTTATGGAATATTCAATGTTCAGTAAAGTCTCAGATATCAATTATATTTCCTTTGAAAAAACTAACAATTGCCGGGGTGCTGACAAGTCCTTAGCCCGACCAGGAAGGAAACAAGCTCGGAGGCATGTTAAAGACAAGAGCGATTTCAACAACATCGAGACGCGAGCTGTCATCAAGATTTTTTCCTACAAGGTAAGGAACAAAAGGAAATTCACGCCATTCTGACAGAACCATTAGTTTGTTTCCGTCCTGGTCGGGCTAAGGACTTATCAGCACCCCTGTATAAAGCAATCCCATTACAGGCCTGCAGAGACCCTTAGGGCTTCAGGTGAAGCTCCAAGGTTTTTTTTAAGACAACCGGCACATGAAGGTAGTAAGATTGTCAGCCTTAAATACCGACCGCCTTTACCCCCAGGAAACCTTCCTGTTAGTCATTTCTGTTAGAAGCTGAGTAGACCCAAGGGCCATAATGCGGCCCGAATGTTTAAGTCAATGAAACATCCCAGTGACCCCATCGGGAATCGAACCCGAAGCCTTCATGGTTGCGGCGCAGTGCCTAATCCAACTGCACCACCGCGTACCCCAACTCACCATTACACTGAATAAAAATGGACCGGGATAGCTTAGTATAGCGAATTGTTACGGGCTGAAGGGTTCAATGGACACCGCGTCTCCTTCCCGTGGTTAGAGTGGCTGGGACGTGGGGTAGAGTGGCTGGAACGTGGGGTATAGTGGCTGGAACGTGGGGTAGAGTGGCTGGGACGTGGAGTTGACCACCCACTCCGATCTAACACCGAAGTTGAAGGAAGTGCACAGCCTCTCGGGCTTCATGGCCTGTTATAGGGTAAACTACTTTTTTGCCTCTACTACAAACACCCATTCTCTGTGTTTTAGATATGTGTTCCACCAATATTCTTTTCTACAGAGATGGTGTTTCTTTATCACGCTGCATAACATGTCTACAGCAACCCAACACCAACCCCACTCTTACCTACAAGATATTTAAGATCTTACCTAATATTATTCTAAATATCTAAGCCTAGCCCCTCCAAGTGTTATTTTTTATGGTTTATCTAATTTACGCACAAACTAATTAAGTCCGCTTTTTTCAACACAGCAATTTTCCACAAATTAAGGCAAAATTAGAAGAGTTTTTTATTTGTGAATTCCCAGTAAACAGAACGTGTGATAATTGCATAAAGATGTGACGTCAAATATTATTGTCATTTCTTACTGTCATGGAGGACCTAGTCATGGCTGCCCACATTAAGGTGCTGATAAACGAGAATACTCTTACACATGTAGGATTATTTATTAATTATAAACAAGTTAGGAAATATACGAAGTTCATTCCAAAATCAACCTCCGGTTGGCTGGTAAAAAAAATATAAAACAGAGAAGAAAACTTTATTACATGGAACAGTTACATACATAACTGCATTACTTCTCCACATAGTCTCCATCCACATTTAGGCACTTGTCTACCGTTGCACTAGCTTTTGCAGTCCCTCGTCATAGAACGGCGCAGCCAAGTTATGCAGCCAGGTTTTGACTCCATCCACGAGCTCTTCGTTGGTGTGGAAGCGCTGTGTAGCCAACCAGACCTTCATCTTGGTGAAGAGATGGTAGTCGCTTGGTGCCAGGTCCGGACTGTAAGGAGGTTGGTCGAAAATCTCCCAGTTGAAGATCTTGATTAAAGCTTTTGTGCGAGCCGCGGTGTGGGGCCGCGCGTTGTGCAGGAGAACGACGCCTTTAGTGAGCATCGCGCGCCGTTTGTTTTGGATCGACCCCCGAAGCTTATGCAGAGTTTCACAATAAACCCGTGATGTTATTGTGGTCCCTGGTGCCATGAATTCTGTCAACAAAATTCCTTTACGGTCCCACAATACGTACCTCACATCTGGCGGGAGCGGCGATGATAGTGTCCGTGTTTCATCAGTAATTACTGCTGCACTACGTAGTGAAAATGTTTGAGGGTAGGCGTACAGCAAGAATAGAAGTTACTTGTTACTACTGAGTGGGCGCTTTGACGCTATGACAACGCGTTTATTTTTACCAACCAATTGGCGGTTGATTTTGGAATTACTCAAGTATAAATATTCTAGCAATTCTGTTGCGTTAGTCATCTTTTGTTTATCTTGAACACCGCCCGGTTTACAGTATTCTGTATTGTTACATAATGTGTGAGCTCATTTTTCGCACTACAATTTTGTAAGAGACAGTTCCCAATGAGATAAACATTACCAGCTAATTACGCTCCAAATGTGCGCAAAAGAGGTGTGTAGTTCAACGCGTCATTTTTTGTCTAAATTTATCTCAAATTAACTAAAATTTAATGTGCTTACAAATTTTCGTAAAACCAACCAGTATCCAATTTTATGAAAATCCGTCCAGTATCCAATTTTATGGAAATCCGTTCAATATCCAATTTTATGAAAATCCGTTCAGTATACAATTTTATGAAATTCCGTCCAGTATTCCATTTTATGAAAAGCCGTTCAGTATTAAATCTTATGAAAATCTGTTCAGTATCCATTTTTATGAAAATCCGTTCAGTATCCAGTTTTATGAAATTCCGTTCCATATGCAGTTTTATGAAAATCCGTTCAGTAAACAATTCCCGTTCAGCCGTTCTCGAGTCGCACGAAAGAAGACAGACAGACATAATGATGCTATAAGATGTACATTACTTCGCAAACCCGCGATATAATTTTCATGTCCGCCATCAACCAAACCAGAAAGGGGGCTGAGATGAAAACCTAGATAGACGGAATATTTCGGTACAAAAAATTAAAAATTATTATTTTATCCGTGCATCATTCAGTCCATCCTTAACGATTATTGCAATTAGTTAGGAATTCATAACGTGGAGGCCTGTTACACTGTAGGCTGAACACTTTCTGCCGCCACTACAAAGACCATACCACAGAGAAATAGTGGCATATAGGGGGCAGGATCTGCATCACTCTAATATAAATTGGAACACAGCTTTCTTAATTACAGATTACAACAAAATGCATGCGGGCGATTTCCCACAACTGACACAACATTTCTATTAAATATATTGAATACATACTCCATATAAACTATATAAACCCCAGACTAAAAACTTCTTACGAGGAAGGTAAAGGTAAAAGTAAAGCAGTCCCATTACAGGCCTAGAGTGGCCCAGAGGGTTCCAGGAAGTTGAGGTTCCCAGATTTCATGACAACGGCACAGGATGGTGGTAAGGTTGTCAGCATTACGCACTTGCCGCCTATACCCCCAGGAAATGCTCCTGGTACTCATTTCTGTTAGAGAATGAGTCGACCCCAGGGCCATAGTGCGATCGGAAGGATTTTACGTCAATGAAATATTCCAATGACATCAGCTAGGATCGAATCAACGACCTTCCGATTTGTAACACAGCACCTTAACCACTGAGTCACTGCGAATCTTAAATAACGTAAGTGACATAGCAACCACATATTGCCGTACAAAAATTACATATACCATACGTAACTCCCATAAAACTATATTATTACAGATCGCACCAAAACTTACAGCGAAATATATACACGATTTCCAAAAAGATGCCCACAGTAAATAATTCCTACAAACCCATCTACGATATCTAAGCTTATTTTACATGTCTATTTTATTTCATTTTATTTTATGCCATATTTTAATGCACTGTATCAACTGCTGATTGTAAATGAGATCTCATTTTAAGACGTTATTTATATATTTAATTCTTTGATATCAGACCATGAAGATGACTTCAAGTAAGCCGAAACATGGAGCAATGTTCTCTTCAATTTTTTATATTCTACATGATCACCCTTCGTAACTTTGTTGTCCCGAAGCGCTCAGTCTGGTAGGTGATCCTCTTTCGGGAAACGGGTGTGGTTCACCGAATCACATATAGTTTTAATTATTTATTTTTTATTTGTTGTTTTGTTTACTCTATTGTTGATATAAAATAACGGAGCGCTATATACAGTAAAACAACTAGATCATTTCTAGGAAACTAACACAGTCACTTCTCTGTACTCCCACTTACACCACACTCGTACGCGACTGAATTCGCAATGAACTGCTAACGTCCGTTTTCCGCTTCTAACGTTTTTCTCATTTAAATCTCTCCCCTCCTACCTATTTCCAACGATCCTGAATATACGTTGACAGATTAACCCTTAACCCGCTAACGAGGAAAATATGGTGAGCTAATAATGCCAGCAGACAGCAGATGGGATTTAATTCGGCGTTTAAAGGGTTAACTTACAACGCATGCCTTGAACCTTCCGTAACTGACGCCAGCAATCCTAAGAAACAAGTATACTAAAAACAATCGGCTACAATATAAAGAAGTTGTGTTAGACTGAAATTACGCTTCTATTAATCATTGGAACACAACTTGGTTTGGGAAATTTTATTTTGGGAAACTTACAAATACAGATGCAAACATTCAGTACGTCTGCAATAGAATACTGTATGGAAAAAGATGTTCAAACATCCATTCAGAGATAATGATTGATGTATCCGCCGCTAGAGTGCAGTCAGTGTTAATGAATGATTGATGTAGATCCAGTTTACCATTGTTCATGGAGGCAATGTTTTAATCATTTACGTGAGATGTGTTGGGGTAGCACTCAGCTATCAAAGTGAAATGAAAAGTTTGTTTTACTTTAGTGTATAATTTAATTTTCGCCCGCTAATTAATTTTGCCACAAACGAAATTAACATTTCACAGAAGCGTGAATAGCATTAATGTCAACACATTACGCGGTACAAATGTATGACTGTAGGAACGTCTAGTGTTTGTAATATCTATCTGGATAGGGGAAAAGACAGTCGACATGAAGATTATAAAAGATACACTTAGTTGTGTAGATCACTGCGGGATAATTACTTTAGGTATTTCTACATTATGGTGTGTAATTAAAACAAATAAACGGAAAAACGGTACAAGGAGACATAAGCTGAAATTACAAAGCTTATATTTCCCCTTTTATAACGTTTATATTTCCATATAAGGTAAAGGTAAAGCAAATCCCATGACAGGCCTGGACAGGCCCTGAGGGTTCTAGGATGTTTTAAGCTCCCAGATTTCAAGACAGTCGGCACATGAAGGTGGTAAGTTTGTCAGCCCCACGCACCGGCCGCCTTTACCCCCCAGGAAATATTCCTGGTACTCATTTCTGTTAGCGGCTGAGTCAACCCCAGGGCCATAGTGCGGCCGGAAGGATTATGTCAATGAAAAATTCCAATGACACCATCGGGAATCGAGCCCGCGACCTACTGGTTTGTAGCTCAGTGCTTCAACCAACTGCTCCGCCGCGTACCCCCACCTTTCGATATATGTCAGAATATTAGGAACGTGGATCAGAAAATAAATTTACAGTACCCATAATTCAAAGGCAAAAGTTTACAGAGAAACACTGGTAACGCACAATGAAGGTGTCACCAGTACGCTGTTTGTCAACACAATCCCCTGGACATTTAAGACACTTGCCACACTGTTCGATAAGTTTGTAGAACCCAGACGCATAGAATGCACCTGTCTGTTCCTTCAGCCACTTGATGGCAGCACGTTTCACGTCTTCGTCGCAGGTGAAACAATATCCTGACAGGTTCTCTTTCAAGGCAGCAAACACATTAGACTCGGGGGTGCCAAATCCGTACTGTGTGGGTGATAGTCAAACGTTTCCCAGCCGAAATTCTGCATAATTTTCGAGTCTGCTGTGCCCTGTGCGGTAGGGCTTTGTTATGTAGCGGAAACACACCTTCGCTAAGACCGGGACACTTTCCTTGATCAAAAAAAGCTTGTAACTCCACTGACTCCCAAACGATACAAGTTTACCAAGTGGGCCACCATGGCGAACTGCTGCAGCTATGCTCCTTCTGCGAATGTGCCTTGAATCACGTGACCGTGAACACTAGAGCCATCTGTTGTACATATCAAGACCATATGAAATATCAGCATGTCCGGCGTCTCTAATAGCATGACTTGTAAGTTGTTTATCCACTTGCATATTATTGTTGTTACTTTAAATTTCTTAGAAAATTATTCAACAACTGATTTCATTAACTTCAAACTGATCGTATATGACTTTAAAATTGCATTTTCTCTATATGATATTTTTTTCACTTAAATTAACATTCACTTGAAGTAACTTTCACTTAAAACACGTACATTTGTCTACAAAGTGCGTGTATACACTATATTACATGCTTAGTTCCAGTGGCTTGTAGGGACAGTCGCAGGACCAAAGCTAACAAAACAAGTTTTAGGCTCTTATGACCATGCATAATGAAAGGAGGGTGAAGCGAGAGAAACCAACAAGATGCAACTAATCCGATATTTATTATCAATCTTCTATCTCAACATGTTTCGGGCATCATTATGCCCATCATCAGGAGAACAAGACCGTATACTACCGCATATGGTGTTCTGCACTGCTTGTGCTGGCTGTGGTTGGCTGTGGTTGTGAGCTGGGTCGTGTGAAGGTTACTGTTCGAACAGTAACCTGCACACAGTGTACACAGTGCACACAGCTCACGATGCAGCTCCAAATGCACATACATATATAGTCTTTAATAATCTAAAATTTACATTAAAACACTTAAAACGCTCCTACATGTTTCGATCATACGATCATCCTGAGGGAGCATACTGTGTTCCATGCTAAAGTTACAGTTTAAAACATTCAGTTATTTACTTCGTTATATTAATTTGGTGCTATGGCAGCATGTCGTGTGTTATGTGTGAGTCGTACGGTGTTCGGTTGAGACAGGCTGTCGGTGTGCTTGTTGTGCCGTATAGCGTGAGACGAAGTAAATCACTGAGTGCTTTAAACTGTAACTTTAGCAAGGAACAAAGTACGCTCCCTGAGGATGATCGTATGTTCGAAACATGTAGGAGCGTTTTAGGTGTTTTAATGTAAATTTTAGATCATTAAAGACTACATATATGTGCATTTGTTGGTGTGTTACTGAAATAGACTACAAAATGCACGGTGCAACGATAAAGATAACTGGCTGGTCTTCCTCTTCCTATTGAAGACGGAATGTGTTCTCTGTGAGGTACGAACTGTAATTACGAGTACACAGAACATAAATATGTATATGAGTACTTTGATTTTCCCTTGTCAGCATCATTCAACCATTGCTCCCTACTCATCTTTATTATTCTTATCAGAAAGGCAAAAGGATGAGGTGTGGGAAAAGTTAAACAAAGCCTTCAAGGTGCGTCATCCCCGTTGTGTATGTTAGAACCTAAGGTAATAGTTCTATAAGGATATAGCAGTCGTAACACAACTATATTATCAGCTGTATATAACTTATCAACATCAACTACATGTTTCGGCCATTGCTGATGTGGCCATCTTCAGGTTGGATACAATTTTTATCAGAGAAGCTATATAGCTGTGACATAATATAGAAAAAATTATTAGTGCAGGTAAGGGGGAACGAGATCTCGTTTTACACGCCCACCGACTTTGTGTAAAACGAGATCTCGTTCCCCCATACCTACACTAATAATTTGCTCTATTTATATCATATCGACAAAGCTTCTGTAATAAAAATTGTATCCAACTTGAAGATGGCCACAGCAGCAATGGCCGAAACATGTAGTTGATGTTGATAAATTACGTATATATACACCTGACAATATAGTTGTGTTACGACTGCTATATCCTTATGGAATTATTATCTTAGGTTTAAGCAAAGCCATATCGATGGTTCCGTTCTTCGTTTAATTCACGCTGTTTATCGAGATTAAGGCATCCCGACGTTTCGGAAGTAACTTATATTCCTTAATTTTTACTTTTGCTGACCGTGCATCTCAGTATATTTATCTCAGTAATTAACCAACTTGATGCACAACATTTTTGTTTTACAATACGTTTATTTCATGGCTCTACATGTTTCGAGCACATGTGCTCGAAACATGTAAAGCCATGAAATAAATTTATTGTAAAACAAAACTTTTGTGCATCAAGTTGGTTAATTACTGAGATAAATTATATTCTTTAGCCTAAAGGGATGAGAAGTCTTGGAAGAAGCATATATCAAAAAACAACACACTATATTTTCGGATGTCGGGGAACAAAGTGAAGTGGAATGAAGTGAAGTGAAGTGAAGTATAGGGAAGGGGGGAGGGGGGCTAGTCTTTATGTAAAAGGTTTATAGGAGTAGTAAGTGATGAGAAGTGAAAGACTGGGGTGAAAGCGTGAGTGGATTAATGATTGTGAAAAGAAATTACAAGAAACTGTACACAGTACTGTCTCGCTTGGGTGTTTTTACCTTTTGTACATGTTGTAAAATTCTAATTTGTCTCGTGTGTTTTGTTGCTAGTTTTAAGTTGTCTTTTGTGTAATTGTTGTTGGGTGACCGTGTGTATTGTTGTAGTTGTCTTGTGTGTGTTGTTATCTTATGTGTATTTGTTGCACTGTGTGTGTATTGCTGTTTTTACTTTAGATGCCGGACTGCTGGTTAGAAGTCAGTATTCGGAAGGACCTGCGACCGGCCACCTCGACACAGGTTTCTCTTGGTTTCCCTGTGTCTATAAGCAAATGCTGAGATGGTTCCCAATATTCCAAGTCGTAACTACATGCTTCTCATGTAGCCCTCCCAACTTAAATTTAGTAGTAACCAATTTCATGTTTTGTTTATATGAAAAATAACCACTGTCACCGGGTGACAACCCAATTGCAGTTAATAAGTATTATTATAAACAATGGGCAGAAAAGTAACGGTACGCATGCAGGCATAAGGCTACCAACACCTGTGATGTTGATCACTGAACACAGACTAATCAGTAATATCAATTGAAAGAACGTTGGCTAAAAATAGAGAAAGAACGTTCGTTATAAGAAAGGAATATATTTCCCGTTTTATAGCCACGTGTGTATACATGTCGTCATTTCTCATTCAAAGTTGAAGACAGTTGAAAAACGTGCAAACGCTACACTCAGATATATCAAAATATGAATTCTCTTGAGTGACGTGTTATGTTGTTGAGGCAGACATGTTGTGGGGTGAAACTGCTGGAGAAATTTCTCTTCAAGTGTTGTCACGTATTGTTATTGTAGACAGCAGTGCCTTCGTAAGGCTGGCAGAAAGGTAATGGGGGGGGGGGGGGGGGGGGGGGGGGGAAAGAAAAGGGGAGGGGGGGGGAAGGGGAAAAAGGGAAAAGGGAAGAAAAAAAGGGGGAAAAAAGGGGGAGGGAAAAAGAAGAAGAAGAGAAAA
>Ga0123357_10013518_pt1 | contig 10600 bp, 9 predicted proteins | sample TergutEmb28metaG_FD_89873 | JGI IMG/M metagenome (GOLD analysis project Ga0123357, IMG submission 89873) | Embiratermes neotenicus P4 segment gut microbial communities from Petit-Saut dam, French Guiana - Emb289 P4 | ecosystem: Host-associated > Arthropoda: Insects > Digestive system > Gut ...
GAAAAGCTCTGGAACACAGCAAAGAACTGTTTCAGTACGCTGATCCGGCCGCTCCCTCCTGGGGTCTGAACGAGTCGATCAACGCGTTCCTGCAGGGACAGGCGGCGATTTGCGAAGCATGGCCGACACTTGGAATTCTGGGCGTTGGTGATGATCCTTCAAAATCCAAGATTGTGGGTAAATACGCTTTGGCGACCTTCCCCTATGAGCAAAACGGCATTACAAACCTTTCGGCATGGGATTTGTCGATCCCCAAAGGCGCCAAGAACAAGGACCTCGCGTGGGAATGGATCAAGTTCTATACAAGCCTTGACAATCAGAACCAGTTCTACCAAAAGTACGCGATTAACTCCCCGAGGAACAGCTGGTGGGAGCAGCCGAGTGTAAAGAATCCCAATATGGACATCCAGAGGAAAGCCCTGGATACTTCTCTTATCTGGTGGAGAGTTCCCGCCTCTGTACAGGCTGATACGAACCTGGGCGCCGCCATTGTTGCCTTTGTCACCGGTCAGGTCGACGAGGAGACAACGGTAAAGAACATGGTAGCCGGCCTCCAAAAGGCGATGAAAGATAATCCTCCGCCCCAGGGCGTAAAGAACATGAACCGGTAAACTTGTAGTACGCAGTACGGTAAGCCATCCGCAAGCCGGGTGGCTTACTCTTCTGTTTTCAAAATTATTTTGTAAAGAGGAAGAACAAGATTGAATAAACGGATTGGTTCAAACCGGATTATAACATGGCTTTTCCTGCTGCCGTCCGGGCTTTTTTTGCTCGTGACAGGTATCATACCGATTCTGTATTCCCTGGCTTTAAGCTTTTGCAATTATAAAATAAACCGGCCAAATACGCCGATTCAATTTATCGGATTGGAAAATTATATCCGGATGTTTACGGAAGCTGATTTTTTGCGAACCGTTATCAATACGTTTGTCTTCGCGATTTTATCGGTTGCCCTTGAGGTAGTGCTCGGTATCATCATTGCCATGCTGGTTTCCGGTGACAGCAAGTTTGAGAAGTTTTTCCTTTCCCTCTTTATGATCCCCATGATCATGGCCCCTGTTGCCGCGGGGACTATGTGGCGTATGCTTTTGGATTCTTCTACCGGCGTCATTAATTATTTAACAAGTCTGGCCGGCCTGGGGAGAATACCATGGCTGGCGCGTCCGCTGACCGCTTTTGCGGCGATCTCTTTCGTTAATATATGGCAGCTGGTTCCGTGGGTTACGATAATAGTCGTATCCGGAATTAAGGGGCTTTCCGCCGAGACCGTGCACTCAGCGTTACTGGACGGGGCAAAACCATTTTCGGTGTTTTGGCATATAGTTCTGCCGGAAATAAGGGGGCTTCTGGTTGTTGTTTTGCTCATGCGTTTTATTGACGCTTTTAAGGTTTTTGATACCATTTATGTAATGACCGACGGCGGACCGGGAATCGCAACTGAAATGCTGCCCAATTATATTTTCAAGCAGGCGCTTAATTATTTTGACGCGGGGTATTCAGCGGCCCTGTCCATCATGTTCATTATTGTCATGACGCTGTTCTGTCTGATGTTTACCAGAATTCGAAGAATATAGTGGGCGGTGCGATCATGAAGACGAAAAATTTTATCAAAAGAATCCAACCCAGCTATATCTACAGCTCGTTTCTTGGGCGGGTAACGCATTACGTCCTGGTGGTTCTGTCGCTTGTGCTGGTTTTGTTCCCCTTGTACTGGCTTTTCCTGTGCGCGTTTAAGATCCCCATTGATGTCCTTGCCAATCCTCCTGTTTTTTTCCCCCGCTCTGTTACGTTTAATAATTTTGTAACGCTGTTTAACAAAAACAACATCGCGCACATATCGACGAATTCACTGATTGTTACCTTTGCCTCGACGTTCATTTCCACTCTTTTTGGCAGTATGACCGCCTATGTGATAAGCCGGGGCGTTTTGGCGAAAAAAATCAGAAATATTTGCGCTTTCTGGTTTTTGCTGCAAAAGATGTATCCGGCCATTGCCACGGCTATTCCCGTTTACTACGTTTTGCGTTATTTGCGTCTCCTGGATACCTTGTCCGGGCTCATCATCATGAACGTGAGCTTTAACCTGCCCCTTGTGATCTGGATTATGATAGGTTTTTACGAAAGCATACCGCGGGGGATGGAAGAATCAGCGGAAATTGAAGGCTGTAATCTCGCGCAAACCTTTTTTTCCATTGTTGTGCCCATAACCCAGGCGGGTATGATCGCGGCGGCGATACTGTCGTTTGTCGGAACATGGAATGAATTCTTGTTTGCCGTCATCCTGACGATAAAAAATTCCAAAACCTTGCCCGTCGTGGTTGCGGGTTTTATCACCGACAAAGGGCTGGATTGGGGTCCCATGTCGGCCGCGGCCTTCATTATCATTATTCCGGTTGTTATCGTGGTATGGCTTTTACAGAAGAATTTTGTAAGCGGCCTGACAATGGGCGCGATGAAGGAATAGAAACGGTATATGAATTCTTATGAGCGGGTCCTTGCTGCGATTCATGGTGAGGACTACGACCACACTCCTGTTGTACCCTTGATCATTCAAAACACATTGGAAGTAAGCGGAATTCCTCATTCCCTATATTCTACCGACGGCGGGGCCATGGCGGAATCGCAACTGGCAGCCCTTAAAATTTATGGTTACGATTCTGTGTATATATCAACCGATAATGCGATCCTCGCCGAGGCAATGGGGGCCAGGCTGCGTTTCCCCTACGATGAACCGCCTCAATTTGTCAAAAGGTGTCTGGAGGGGGAACGAATTGATTTATCAAAAGTTACGAGGAACCTGGATCCAAAAAGCGACGGCAGGATGCCGGTCGTTTTAAAAGCTACGGAAATAGTCAAAAGAGAACTCGATCATGACGTTTTCGTAAAAACCAATTTTGATTCAGGGCCTTTTTCGGTAGCCTGCGCCCTCCGTGGTGAGGAACGGTTTTTCCTCGATTTATATGACAATCCCGATGCCGTGTGGGACTTAATGGTTATCGCTTCGGCAGAGGTGATAAAATATGGTAAGGCAATCGCGGAGGCGGGGGCTGACGCGCTGGCGATGGGAGATTCGCCGTCTGTTTTGATCGGCAGGGAAATGTATGAAAAGTTTGCCTTTCCTTTTGAGTGTGAAGTCATTCGGGCTTTGCGAAAAGAAACAGGGCTTCCGGTTTTCCTTCACATATGCGGAAACGCTACGCCGATTCTGGATCTGATGAAAGAAACCGGAGCGGATGTTCTGGAAATAGATTACCAATGTGATATGAAAACGGCGTTTGAAACGACGGGGCGTAGTGTTACATTGGAAGGAAATGTCCACCCCACCGCGGTCTTGTTAAGGGGGACGGCCGCTGATGTCTATGCCGAAAGTGTAAAATGTATACAGGCGTCCGGTGGTAAACGGCTGTTATTGAGCGCGGGATGCGAGATTCCGCGAATGACTCCCGTTCAGAATGTGTTGGCTATGGTCAGGGCGGGCCGCGAAAACTAAAGGAGTGCGAAGTGAACGGACTTGAGAGAAGCATGGCTGCGCTTCATATGAAAGAATACGATTTCGTTTCTCCTGATCCGGAAATTGATCTGGCTTACGCGGCCAAACTGAGCGGGTCCCTGGTAGGCGAATGTTTTATTGACCACCATAAGCATGCGCAGGCTTTGAACGCCGCTTTAAACCGGCATGAGGTCGATGGCCTTTACATCAATTTAAGTCTTGATACCGGCAGTGTCTCAAAAAAGACGGACATTGAAGACGGGTGGCGTGTTATCGATACGTGCGGCGCCGAGTGGATCATCGGCAGGAATGAAATCGGAGCTATCTCAAAATACCCGGTTCAATCGTTGGACGCTCCCTTACTGTATGAAGCCGAGCCGGCCATGTTTGGCAACTACCACGTGCTGGATGAAATAGACGCCCGCTGGTTGAATGAGAAAATGATCTGCTGCGGATTGACCGGCGCTTTCTCCCAGGTTGTATTCCTGTACGGGCTGGAGAATACGCTGATAGCGATGATTGAGGAACAGGAGGAACTGGAGCGCGCGATTGAGGCCAGGCTGAAAAAAGCAATAAAGTACGCGCAGACACTCTCTGAGCATGGCGCCAGATTTATATGGATAGGGGAGGGCGCTGCTTCCTCCAGTGTCATCTCGCCTGAACAATACGAAAGGTTTGTTCTGCCTTATGAAAAAGCCCTGATTAAAAAGATACGGGAAGAATTGGAGATCCCGGTCATTACCCATATTTGCGGCGATATCAACAAGAGCATCGCGCGTATCGCCCAAAACGGATCAAACGGCCTGGATATTGACTATATGGTTGAGCTAAATTATGCAAGAGCGCAAACGAACGGAACGGTTTGCCTAAAGGGTAACCTTAACCCTGCCGAATTGCTGCGTTTCACCCCCGGGCAAACATACGAGGCTTGTGCGGAAAAGATCCGGGCTTTCCGGTATGCAAACGGATTGATACTGTCAACCGGATGCCTGGTTTGCCGGGACACCCCGCCTGAAAATATTGACGCGATTGTAAATGCGTGCCGTGATAATAAATTGAGCTGACTAATAGGAGTGATACTTTATGGACAAAATTGCTACTGACAAACTGCGCCATTTTTATGAACGGCAGCTTCTGGAAAAGACCGTTCCCTTCTGGCTGGACCACTGCGTTGATAATGAATATGGCGGTATTTTAACGTGCCTTGACCGGGAAGGCAGGGTTTACAACGATGATAAATCCGTCTGGTTCCAGGGAAGGGCCTGCTGGATATTTTCAAAGCTCTACAACACAATGGGTAAAAAGCCGGAATGGCTGCGTGCGGCGAAATCGGCCTATGAGTTTTTGATCAACCACTGTATCGACGCGGACGGACGTATGTTCTTTTCTGTTACAAGGGACGGGCGGCCGCTGCAAAAACGAAGGTACATGTTCAGCGAGACTTTTGCGATTATCGCCGGTGCGGAATATTACAGGGCATCCGGTGATAAGGCTGCGCTGGAGATGGCGAAAAGCCTGTACCATATAGTACTCGATCTCTACCATAACCCGTCAAAGACGCTGCCCAAGATCAATCCCGCTACCAGGGTAACCAAAGCGCATTCTTTGCCGATGATCCTTTTATCCACGACACAAACGCTGCGGGAAGCAGAGCCGCAGCCTGAATATGAGAAAAACGCAGAAGAGTTTGTACAGACTGTGGTGGGTGATTTTTATAAACCGGATGAAGGTGCTCTTTTTGAAAACGTGGGACCGAAAGGGGAGAGGCTTGATTCACCGCAAGGGAGATGCATAAACCCGGGCCATTCCATAGAAACGTCATGGTTTTTGATGCACGAAGCTCTGTACAGGAAAGATGACGAGCTGTTCCAAACTGCCCTTTCAATCCTTAATTGTTCCCTGGATATCGGCTGGGACAAGGAATACGGCGGCATTAAATCTTTCGTGGATATAGAGGGTAAACCGGCTGAACAGCTGGAGTGGGATATGAAACTTTGGTGGCCCCATACAGAGGCCCTTTACGCGACGCTGCTCGCTTACACCCAGACGAAGAATGAAAAGTACCAGGAATGGCATAACCGTGTCCGGGACTATGCCTTTGATCATTTCGCGGATAAGGAATACGGTGAATGGTACGGGTACCTTCATTATGACGGTAGCGTTTCGACTACGCTGAAAGGTTCCATGTGGAAGGGCCCGTTCCATCTGCCAAGGGCGCTTCTCCTGTGTACCAAATTACTGGAGAGCGTATAGAAGGAATACAGGTAGCATGCACAGCCCAGGAGCCGGCAAAAATACCGCCGCCTGGGTAATTGGGAAATGAAATATTACCTGCTTTCTACGCTTATTTTTGCAAGCCCAAAAAATTCCCGATATTCATTTACCATGCATAAATAGTTTTTTATTCCCACGCTTCCGGCAATTGCATTGCTGGCAGTGAAAATATGCCCCCCGCTGCCCAAGCCATCTTCAAGGCAGCGCCGTACTGACTTGCATATTTCTTCTTCTGAACCAAAACTAAGGAGCCTCCCGCAATCAATATTACCTAAAAGGGTAATCCTGTTTCCAAATCGCTTTTTTAATTTTCCCATGTCCATACCCGCGCCAGCATCGATTTCTCCATATCCATCGACTCCCGATCCTATGAGAAAATCGTCAATGACATTCCATAAATCACCATCACTTGCATTAACAGAAAATTTTCCCCTGGAACGAATTAGATCTGTTATTTTCCTAAGTTCAGGCATTATGAAATTTCTGTACATATCAGGCGATATAAGCGGCCTATTACCGGCAAAATCACCCCCTACGCCTATTATTTCGATACCAAGATCCATGTAGGCCTCTATCATACGTAATGAAGTTTCGGTACATAACGAAAAATGTTCATGAGCTGTCTCAGGTTCAAGATACATTGTTTCCATCAAATCTGTGTTTGTCCATATTCCATGGGTGAACGCCGGCGCATAAATTGGCAGATCCATGTTATGTATTTCCATTTCTTTTCGCAGAAAAGAGTACACAATGAATTCATGAAGGGGCTGTTCCAACTTTTTTTTAGTAAGCAAGTTATTCTTTTTTATTATCTCAACAGGATCGTCATACGGAGTATTATCTATTACAGGCTCTTTTTTTAACACAGAATCCGGAGGATTGGGAACACAGTAGATTAAGTCATGACCAAGTTTTTGTGCTATTTCTATGCGGTCAATAGCATATTGTTTTAGGGCTTTTTCATAACCCAGCTCTTCGGCATAAGTAACCCATGCATTCATATCGCCGCCATAATCTTCGTACTTTCTGCCTAAAACCGTATGCGCAACAGGCGATAAAAGAACATATTCAAAAGCAGGAGTCCGATCTGGTTCAGTATGCAAAAAGGCGGCTTTAATTCGTTCCCGTGATGTCATTTAGCCTTTTAGTCCCGAAGTTGATATTCCTTCTACAAATTGCTTCTGGCCGATGATAAAAACAATAAGTACAGGCAGAATAAAGAGGGTAGAAGCAGCCATGAGTCCAGTCCAGTCCACATAGTGTTCGTTTAGGAAAGCATGAAGCCCCAATGCCAAAGTGTAGTGATTTTGGCTATTGGCATAAAGCAGAGGTCCCAAAAAATCAGAAAATGTAAACATAAAAGAAAAAATTACAATTGTTGCGAGTCCCGGTTTTGTCAAGGGAAGGGCGATGAGTGAAAAGCGCTGCCATGCGTTACAGCCATCAATTTTAGCAGCCTCCAATAATTCATCGGGCAAGGTGAGCATAAACTGGCGGAGGAGTACAATATAAAAGGGGTAACCAAAGAAACTTGGAATAATTAACGGCCAGAATGTCCCTACTAAATGGGCCTGAGTCCATAAACGGTATAGAGGGATCATTGTAACCGTATAGGGAATTAGTAAAGTACTGGTCAATATTGCGAACAGTATGTTTCTCCCTGCCCATCTGACTTTTGAAAGTGAATAAGCAACCATGGGACTGCAGATTACCGTACCTACAACATTCATTCCGCTTATCCAAATAGTATTTCGGAAATAAAGAAAGAAGGGTATTTTTTGAAAAACACTTACGTAATTTCCTAGATAAAATGAAGGAGGGAGTATTCCTATACTTTTATCAAAAGCCTGATCGAGCGTTTTAAATGACGTTGTTAACATAATGATCAAAGGAAAAACATAAATTAAAGCCATCACTATTAAAAAAAATACCGGAATAACTACAGGAATTCGTTTTATGAGTTTATATACCATAATTAGACCTTGTTATTGTATCCCAATGTAACGCTTCGTAGTCTTAATCAGTAAAAATGTGATTAGACCAACAATCAGAAAAAGTATCCATGCCATTGCCGCCGCACGTCCCATTCGCAGGAGTGCGAAAGCGTTTTGATACAAATAGAGCGGATACATAAGCAGGCTATCCTGGGGGCCGCCCGCAAGACTACCCTTAAGAACACCTGATTGAGAGGTTATCATGATATAAACTTGAGTAAATACCTGGAACCCATTGATGATCCCCAGAATTACCTGATAGAGAATCATGTGGGAAATACTTGGTATAGTGATATATAAAAATTGTGAAATTTTTCCGGCCCCGTCAATATCGGCAGATTCGTAGAGTTCTTTTGGAACATCCTGCATTGATGCAAGGAATATGATGACTGTAGTTCCAATTCCCCATAGGGTAATGAGAATGACACTCGGCATTGTGTAACTGGGATCGCCCAGCCAGTTCATGTCCCGAATACCAAAGAGTCCGAGAAAACGATTTATGAAGCCTCCCATTGGTTCGAGTAGCCATATCCAAATCATGGTTGATGCTACCGCCGGAATAACCGCCGGAAGAAAGAAAATAGACCGGAAAACCGATTGGAAACGAATTTTGAGGTTTAAAAGTGAAGCCAGAAACAATGAAAGAATGATGATCAGCGGAATGGAAAAAATAACATATCGAAATGTATTGTAAAGACTTTTATAAAACAAAGGGTCGTGAAACAGGAATTGATAATTGGCAATACCTATCCATGAGGGTTTCTTTATGGCGCTGAAATTAGTGAAGCTATAAAAACCAGACATGAAAATCGGATATACACTAAAAAATAGAAAACCCAGAATCCATGGAAGGGCAAACATAAACCCTTCCAAATTTGAATTTCCTGAATTATTTTTTCGCATTCCCATTTTTGATCTAACTCACATTGGATTAATCAGATGACACCCAAATTATCAGAGAAGGAGCCTGTCAGAGTACCCACCAGGCTCCTTTCGATTAGGTTCCGATCCTCGCAACAGCGGCTTGCAGATCCGTCATGGCTTTATCTACGGCGCCACCCAACTGGACGTTGGTTACAGCATCCAGGATAGCCTTACTGTACTCCTGGGCGCCTGTGAACAACGGAAGTCCAATCATGGTACCATTTGAAACGATGTCCAAATAAGTTTTAAAATGCGGAGCGGCATTTACAACGTCCTTGTCAGTACTTAACGCCTGAAGCGCTGGACAGTCACCTTTGAGAGTTATAAAAACTTTGGCGCCATCACCATAAGTAATATATTTTACAAAGTCCCACGCACCTTCTTTATTTTTTGTAGTAGTTGGAATAAACATGGTAGAACATCCCAGGAACGTATATCCTGTTCCGCCTACACTCTTTGCACCGGGAATCGGCATAATATCAAAATTTACACCCGCGCTCTTGCACATATTGTAAAACCACGCGCCTTCAATACGGAAGACCTGCTTGCCCTGGAAAAATGGATCTTGCGGAGAATAGATATTTGACATACCGGAAGTAATAAAGTTATTCAGGGGAGTTGATCCAAATGCGGCGACTTCGGATGCGATGTAATCAAGAACCTTACGGAAACCGGCATTGTTGGGAGTGAGGTTTCCGACACTGCCAAAATTGGTTCCGTTGGCGTATGTATAAGCATAGATCCAGTCCTGAACAGAAACCAAATTGCTTCCCAGTTGTGTAATTTGTCCCCCTTGTGCAATAGTTGTGTCATGGCCCATTTGCATAAGTTCTTCAAGTGTTTTTGGCAAGGTCGTAATACCAGCTTTGGCCAAAAGATCCTTGTTGTAATACAAAGCATCGATATTGACGCTTAATGGAAGCATATAAATTTTTCCGTTATATTTCATTAAATCATATGCGTTTTTAACAAATTTCGATGTATCAAGCTTATCTCTGACAATATATTCATCCAGAGGCAGCGCGATTTGTTCATCAGCATAAAGAGGGGCATTGTGGTGGAAATCGTCAGTTACATCAGGACCGTTTCCTCCGGATATACCGGTAATTATTTTGGCCTGATCCGGTGTACTCAAACCGACCACGGTATACTTACTCTGGCTCTTATTATATGAATCGATTACTTTTTCAATCAGACCGGCTTCGTCACCACCCCAGAGATACCAAAAATTTACGGTTTGTCTTCCACCGGGCGCCTGTTGAGCTCCTCCGGCCGCGAACAATGAAACTGAAATTAATAAACTAAAAATAACGAAAAGAACAATTGATTTTTTCATCTTTGCCTCCCTCTGGCTAATTTACTTAAATGAAATACCTATGTATCATTAAAAAGTATAACACTTAAGAAGACAATCATGCAAGAATAACGAACGGTTATTTTAGGGTTTCAACCACCGTCTCCATTGTCAAACGTCCAAATTTATAATATAGTTTGCTGTAATAATTATTGCACATATGGTATATACAAGGAAGGTTCATATATGGAGAAAATGAATATTGCCGTAATAGGCTGCGGGAAAATCGCCAATGACGCCCACCTGGAACCTCTTTCTTCAATGGAAGATGTCCAGATAAAATACGCGGTTGATTTAATCGAAGAGCGTGCAAAGGCTGCCAAGGAAAAGTACGGCGCGCTTAACGCCATTACCGATTACAAAACCGCGCTGGCCGATAGGGAAGTGGAGGCGGTTTATGTTCTCACTCCCAATTATTCCCATTACACCATTACCATGGACGCCCTGAGGGCGGGGAAGCACGTATTTTGCGAGAAACCTATAACCGTTAACTATGCCCTTTCAAAGGAAATGGCCGATGAGGCGCAAAAGCAGAACCTTATTTTGAATATCGGGGTATGCAAC
>Ga0123357_10013519_pt1 | contig 10600 bp, 9 predicted proteins | sample TergutEmb28metaG_FD_89873 | JGI IMG/M metagenome (GOLD analysis project Ga0123357, IMG submission 89873) | Embiratermes neotenicus P4 segment gut microbial communities from Petit-Saut dam, French Guiana - Emb289 P4 | ecosystem: Host-associated > Arthropoda: Insects > Digestive system > Gut ...
AGATGTGAAAAGTGTGTTGAAGTAAAGGGAGATTATATTGAAAAATAGCAAAGTTGTTTCATTTCTGTCACCTTTCAAAGTTGGTCAGGCCGGAAACTTATGGACCCTACCACGTATCTTTTCCAAGTAATCATACACAACTCACAGTATAAGGTAAAATAGGCTACATTTTTCAGCTTGAACAAGCCATCATCAGGGCTATAACTAGAACAGTAAAATGAACAAAATTAAGACTGCAAGCAGGTGTAAAATCTGGCCTGAAGATGGCTTGTTCAAGCCAAAACATGTAGCTTATTTTACCTTATATTGTGAGCTGTGTATGACTACTTGGGAAAGAAGTATATCTGCATGGATAACCCAATGAAGATGGCTCACCTTAAACAGTGTTGTTGTGTTTTCTGTAAAAACCATAAAGTGACCTGCCTGCTACACTGGTATAATTCTTTGCTTTTCTGTAACTGTTATAACATAATTGGACTCAAATGGAAATTTGACAACTCATTTAGCTACTGTAATTTTTATCTGGCTTAAAGAAGTTCGAATAGCAAGGTCTGTGTGTCAAAGAACAAGAATTACATGTTAAAAACTGCAGTAGTATTTTGAAAGAAGAAGATGATGTTTTTTTAACTACTAAATATCTTTTATTTTAATTAATACTTACAACTGAAATAATTGTTAAACATTTTTCAGACAGGAGCATCAGTGAACACCAAGGATCCTTTTGCTTTTGGGATTGGGAGTCGCAAGTGCCTGAAGTCTGCATACTCGTACCGCTACTTTGGTTTGTATTTTCTAAATTCACCCTTCAAATTAGTTCTTGTCGGTAATGTAATGTTATTTTGTGTGTTCACATTTACAGCTGTGGGTTGTGTCTTTTTATGTATATAAATTTAGTTTTATATGTGCATTGTATTCTGTGTGTATGTGTGGTTATGCCCTCTAAGGAACTAAATTTTATCCCATCCTACCCAAAAGAATATCATTCCAGTTAGGTTCTGTAGTTGAAGCCCAGGAAATAAAAGTAAAATTCTGCTGCTGCTGCTGATGATGATGATATGATGAAGACAGAAACTTAAAATTAACTTTTCATTTGCGGCTGCTGTGAAACCATCTAATGTTGCTAGTCACAGTGCGCACGTGATACAAGAAGTTAAGAGATACAAGTAACACAACTGTTATGGCAGGTTTGCTCTTCTACAATTGGTATTTGTATCACTGAAGACATAAAGAAATAAAAATATTAGGTACATTTTAACAGGCTTGGGGCACACGGTGGCACAGTTGGTCGAGGCACTGTGCTACAAGCCGGAAGGTAGTGGGTTCAATTCCCAGTGGTGTCATGTGAATTTTTCATTGACATAATCCTTCTGACTGCACTATGGCCTTGGGATTGACTCAGCCTCTAACAGAAATGAGTACCAGGAATATTTCCTGGGGGTAAAGGCAGCCGATGCATAGAGCTGACAACCTTGCCACATTCTTGTGCCGATTGTCTTGAAATCTGGGAGCCTCAACCTCCTGGAACCCTCGAGACCTGTCCAGGCCTGTAATGGGATTGCTATACCCTTTTTTTTTTAACAGGCCTACTAAAACTTTTCTGTGATTGGGCGACTTTGGCAAAATTTAAGGTGCATGTGGGTAACGTGCAATTCAATACATGTGGTCAAGAATGAAAATTGTACATTTAATTACATATAATTTTCATTCTGTATTTTTTATGCACTTGGTGCAGTAGAATGTACCAATGATAGGAAAAGTTTATAAAAAAAATGCTGTGTCACTATTATTATTTTCTTCTTTTCAAAATGAGTTTGTAATATAAGCCTTGTCTGCATGAATAAACAGCTTGTAAGTTTTCAAAACTGCTTTGGCTTTCTGTTGTGGTTTTGCCAAGGGAAATGGTTAAGAGGTGTTTTCTTATTTCAGGTGTTTTTGCGAGCAACATGACACTGTGTCACAGGCAACATGTTGCCTGGAAATACAGGTTGATTGGGTGTACTTTGTAATGTGTATTGTGATTTCAGTTACTGATAATATATTAGATATAGGAGACCTGCTGCTTTGTTTTCCTGATGATAAAATGTCATATATTGCTTTTGTCTCACTGTCATCTAGTATGAAGCTCAGCAGCCCATATGCTAGAAATGGATTTCTGGTGTTCTATATGCATTTTCCCTGTATCCCAATAACAGTGCTGCAGTTGAGCATGACAGGAGTTTGTGTGTGTGAATGTGTGTGTGTGTGAATGTGTGCGTGTGTGTGAATGTGTGTGCGTGTGTGAATGTGTGTGTGTGTGTGTGAATGTGTGTGTGTGTGTGTGTGAATGTGTGCGTGTGTGTGAATGTGTGTGCGTGTGTGAATGTGTGTGTGTGTGAATGAGAGAGAGAGAGAATGTGTGAGAATGTGTGTGTGTGTGTGTGAATGTGTGTGTGCGCGCGCGCGAGTCTTCGTGCAAAATGTTTATTAAAATTGTGCACTCTAAATGAATGTTGATATGCACCAGTTGTCCCTAACACCCTCCAATTTCAGATTTGCAGCATATCTGTTTCACAGTTTACAGGTTTGTTAATGTGTGTGCAGTCAGACTGCAGTTGTAATAGGCACTCCCCAGGTATGTGGATGTATCTAACAATGTCAATTGAAATCAAGTTCTGTAGCAGAAACATGCCACCTAGTATTTTTTTAATCTTCTTCCTTGCGCTTTCCTTTTTGTAGGTACAGAATTTTGCTACTTGGTTAAATGTATGATTTTTTTTTTTTTACTTGGCCATACTCCATTAGCATGCACTGTGATTAGTGAAATTTTTACACATGTTTTGTACTTTTAAAGGGAATTGGATGTAATCAGTTAGTTCCCAGTCCATGTCTAGGCAAGTGTGCAAAGGAGTTTAATAGCTGTATGTTTTTTTTTTTCCTGTGCGTTATCAAAGTTTATTCCTTTTCCAGATATCAGCAGTAGTCCCCAGTTTATTGCAGATAAAGGCAGTCCTGGTGATTCTGTAAGCCCAGAAATTAGCAGTAAAGATGATGGGAAATCTCAAAGGTGAGTGCTATCTTCAACTTCTCAAAATGACTTCTTAAATGCAGGAGTCTACATATAGTTCATAAATGTTCATGTGGTGTTTATGTTTGTGTTTGTTTTCCAGAGTATAGGATTTTTTTGTGGAAACTTCTGTCTAAAACCTGTGCCCGTTTTATAGAAATTTCAAGGCATATAATAATCTCTTTTAGACTCATATGTGTTAGGAAGTGTAATTGTAACTAACAGACCAACTAAGCCACTGACCAACTTGGTAGAGTAAAGTTCTTGAGAAGCTGATAGGTGCTGGATTTGTCATATTCCTTTTCTTTGTGGGACACAAGGATTCTTCATCATATTCTCAAAAAGTCTGCCACTGCATGCTATTCTGAGCCACTTGATTCCATTCCACAGCCACATGACCTGTTTATGTAAGATACACTTTAATTCATATTGTCCTCCATTTTGCACTTCAGTTACATTTCTTAAGTCCTCCCATATGTGCCACAGTTCTCTGTTTGTTATAGTAAAAGAATATGTTGAGGGACAGCACTGACTGACCTGGTTGACATCCATTTTTCATTCAAGCAGTAAGGCTCTGAAACAGGCAATTGGCAGTAACTAAAGTCAGGGAAGAAGTAACTGCATAGTTGAGCATATTTTAGATTTGAAAGAGCCAGTGGCTGAATCATGAATTTAAAAAGCATAGAAAAATTACTGGGAAGTTTATTTACACTTTTGCTAGGAGTTGTGATGATGTGACTGCATGTACATGGTCTCTTATGCACTTTAGAGAATGTAAGGTCTTTTATGCATGGAAACATTTGTTTGTGAAATTTAGTTTGACTAACCACTCGTGTTGTTGGTAACATACTTATATGATCCTCCAGATGAAGCTTCTGTTAAACCCACACCATTGCTGTGAGATGTGTGTTGTACAATATTTGTTGAAGGTGTTATTTATTTATTATTTAACATATATGGCACCATATTAATATGATCTACATGTGGGATACTTAGGTTACAGTACAAAGATACAGTCTGAATCTCTGATCGTATGTCACACATTAAGGAGTCACTCAGCGCCTATAACTGTCATTATAGTCTGTTTCGCGACATTGCATGTATGTAGTGGTGCATGCTTGATTGAATGGTCTTTTGTTTCAATGCATTATCTTCATTCTTTGAATGCTGGTACATTAGGTATATAGAATTATTCGAATTACAGCAGTACTAATTGTACCAATCAGGATGCGAAGATACCAGTGCCTTCAGTGTCACATTATGTATGTTTCATGTATTGTTTATGCAGCAGCAAGCAGAGTGGTAACCTGGTAATCCCAGAGAAGAGTGCATCATTCTCCATACATCCGGGTCGTCTGTGTTCTGATGTCTGCAGCTATTGTTTTGGGAAGTTTGGTTCCCTGGATACTCCTTGTCATATAGCACAGCTTAAGAGTATAGAACGCCAACAGAAAGTACTTCAAGGCAAGTTATTATTAATGTTACTGCAAACTTTCTTCCAGGAAACGAGGCTACAAGTTATATCTTGATTTCATATTATTAATGAGAAAGCTATATAGTGTGTCATATTTTTAAACCATAACCCTATCACAACATATTCAGAAAGTGTGTGTATGTCGGTGTCAGTTGTGCACTAAAATGGAGATGGGTGGTTTGTTATGTCCAGTGGTCTTTCCATGTCTGCACTGTGGAATTTGAAACCATGCTCTGACACTGTGTGTAAAGTATTATAGTAGCATAATATTTAAAAGATTCTGAGTTTGAGCCCAACCATTACCTCTGATCTTAAAAGAATTACTAAAAGGTCGCACATAATAACTTGAAGAAGGGAGTATGACCTGCTTTGGAAACATCATGCATCTGTAGTATATCTAAGGCAGTGGACAGTGTTCAATGTAAAATTTTCTAAAGTTTGCATTTCTGTTTTCTGTTTGAGCTGTGGGCATTAGTTCACTGGTTTTTCCACATGGGTCTCACAAAATATTATGTAATTGTATTATTTTTTGTATTTGTGCAGCGGAGACACATCTGACAGCTGACTCATGTCTCTGTGACGCGTGTTACCGCCATGTGGATCGCAAAGCAAACTGTCCATCCTACAAACCAAACAAAAAGCGACAGCACCATCGAAGTGGCTCCTCACAAATCAAATCATTGTGCTGTGTGCATGGTTGCTCACAGATTGCTGAACATCAAGTCAGAAGGAAGTGGCTTATAAAGTTAAAACGGAGTATTGCGAAAAAGGTACGCAGAATTAAGTGTGTTTGTGTTGTGTATAAGAAGTATTAGCTGAAATGTGTCCTATATTTTGTATGGCTTCTGTATGCTGACTTTTGTATGTGTGAAACGAAACATACAAATGTGGCTGCAAGTCTCATGACATAAGCTGGCCGGCTGCAGGTTGGACAACCCAGGTCTGGGGTTACAGAGACCGAGACGTTACAGAAGCCGGTTTATTTCTGACACATCATACTTTAGCATAGAACCTAGATGATGGTTATTATCACAAACATCTGGACATGAAGTGACAGTCATCTGTGAGAAGGTGATATGGTGCTTAATGTTCACATTGGATCTGACTTTACTCTGCACATTCTTTTGTTTTCTCTTTGTTACATAATGATGTAATTTTGAGAAAACACTTCTTCCCCATTGTGAATATCTGTGTTTCACATGTTAGTTTGAGTGGGATTTGAAGATCTTACAACAGTGCTACTGAAAATCCAGCTATCTGAGTTGCGACACTATGTCACTGTGCATGTAGACCCTAAGGTTTTGAAGGATCATAGTAGTGCCTTTATCTTCAGGGTCAAGAAACCCAGGAAGCCATCTTGACCTGGATGATGAAGGCACTATGATCCGCTCAAAACACTTGGAACTACCATATTTACAGGAATGCAAGATGACTGTAATCTAAGGTGACCCCCAAAATAAAATGTGTCTGCCAAAGGAAAATGTATTTTTCCAAATCTAAGATGACCCCACAAAAATAAAATGTCTTTATTTATTTTATTTATTTATTACTATTAATAACATGCACTTAATGTAGAAACCATGTCAGATTCTGTCTACCTTTACCTATCAGTATCACCGTCTCTATCATCACAGTAAGTGCCTTCATCTTCCTCACACTAACTCCTAATATTCCCATCCTCTTCACTGCCATTCCACAACCATCATCATGAGTCCCATCCATTGCGGTGGATATGCAGCACTTCACAGTCACTTCTGGCGAGATGTGCTTCCATGGCATTATGATCCACATTGACTAAGTAATACATTAAACTCACTTGAACCCACAAAGATGTACAATTTGAAATCAAGGATGCACAATTTTCTCCACAGATGTTGTTAGTGGTGTTCAAAATTTTAAATACATGTGTTCTTCTGTTTTGTGTCAGTGGTCTGGTTACTCTGATTTCATGGCTTTGTTTAATGGTTTTTAATCTGTGGATTGGTCTGGGTTTTATTTTTCAGCCTTGCAGTTAATATTTAATTTTCCAATTGCCATTTTTCTGTTACTGCCCATGGACTAGAATTATTTTCAGGTGCATATCTTAGCATGTTACTGTGCCTGTGGTGTGCAGTGGTTAAGAATAGCTCAATGTGTTGGGTACATCAGGATAGGTGCTTCTTTGCCTGAAAATGGAAGAAGAGCTCATCGTGTGTCTTTAAAGAATTAGATGATGGCGAGAGAGAGAGAGACAGAGAGAAGAAGGGAGTGAGAGAGATTTTCAGTTAACTTCAGTCATGTTCTGCTCTCTCTTTTGGATTTCTTGACCTTTGAAAATGGGGCTGATAAGTTGTTCCAAAATGCCGGTAATGAATTACCACTCTATGCTGCTTAATGTGCTGCAAGAGAGCAGATCTCACTTGATATGATGATACAGGTCTTGGTTTCGCTCTGCATGGTCTGGTTCAGAGCGATCCAGTTTGTTGTGGTCCAGTTCAGCACTTTTTATGTGAATTTAAGATAAGCTCACATATTAAAGTGCCAAATTTCAGGAAAAAAAACTTCTCTAGCATTCGAGTAAATACAGAACTTGCCAATGCTGTGTTGGTATGTGTGTGCACATGTGTTTCTGTATGTAATGATAATATTTCGTTATGCAGGTTCGAATTGACATGGATAAGATGCCTCAACATTTACCTTTCCCATTGTGTATAAAACATTACTCTTGGATTGACTACTTCATGGTTTGTGGGATCTGCAAGCGACGACTCACTCGCAACCAGATGTACCCTCTTGGATCAGACGTGCATGAATTGAATGCAGCTCTTGCCAGTGATGGCATCCCAGTGCATCTGTCAGACAAGTTATTTGTATGCAAATTGTGCCGTTACTTCTCCTCTGTGCGGTTGAAATACAAAGATCCATCACAACTGGCAGGGAACCACAAGCTATTCTTCCAGGGATACAGGAAGAGGTAACTTATGACATAATTTTAGGGAAATTTCTTGGTGGACATTCATGATAATTAATGTCTTGACATCTAATACAAGTAATTTGTTGAGGCTTCTGTCTGTAGAACATGCAGTTATAGATATCACAACTCAATGTACATTGACCCTTCATTTAATGTCATTGAAGTTACTAATGTAGGCTGTGATACCAAGTGTTTGGACTACTGACACATGAAAGAAATCTTTGCAACACCATAGATTACCATCTTTATCGTTACATCATGCAGTAGTGTGCTCCATATGTGTACAGTAAGCTTTTTTTATATGCAAGTATCTACAGTTGACCTGTAAATTAATGATCAGCAGTGAATTCAAGAAGAATTCTTCAGGCACTGCTTAAGAATCATATACCTAGAGTATTAAGAGGAAACATTTTAACACACACACACACACATATATGCATGCTGTACTTGAGTACCACAATAAGAAATCATGCTTTTGTTGATATGGGGAAAGACTTTTGAAATCTTATTTTCATTGTATCAGCTTGTTTCAAAACATTGACAGCATGCACATTTCATTAAGTGCTTTAAAACATTGCCAACTAGACAGCCCTTTAATTAAACACCCCTAATTCCTGAACAATTTCACTGTTTAAATGTTCAACCCCTGAATTTATTGTTACTTACAATTTGACTGTATAGATGATATTCATGACCCCAGTACAGAGGAGCTGCTTATACAGAGGCTAGTAGTTTGTAGTTGAGTAATATTTCTCATAACAAGACTGCTTAGTGAAGCAGAACAATGCAGAATTTACAAATGTAGTCAGTTTCACTTCGCATCGTATGTGCAGCGTACACTTTAGACTGACTTGCAGGATACTTATTCTTGCCCTTCCCACCAGCAACAGTTTTGTCCAGTTTGTATTTGCTGAAATTCCCAGAGAGTCTGCCTGGTGGGGTTCTGTTAAGGCTTCCTTGGTGTTGGCTACTTCTCCAGTCATTGCAGTTTATCAAAACTGGAATCGGTTAGATTCTGGATCTGAGATATCCATGACCTTGCAACCTTATGCAGAAAGTTCTTGTACTTCATATTTTGTGTTTTGTATACAGAAAATTAATTGAAGATTGCACAGCTTAGCAGATACAATACCACCTTTTTTGACCATTTGACAGTTTTATCAGAACTGAGTACAAACTGAGGTACTGAGCTGTCCTATCTACATCCTTCATGCATTTATTTTACTGGACAACAGCATAATTTTTCTTTTTTTCCAGGTTTGTGTTTCTTTTGTTCCTGTGTTCCGTATTGTTGCATCACAGATCATGCATATCCTTCACACAGGTCTTTTGTCCTTCCACACTTGGACTGTTTCATCACTGTTCCAGAACACTGATTGTTCATTTTTTAATTGTTTGGCTTCCTGTTCTAGGTCAGGTGGAATGCCCTTGTTAGCCCTCATGGAGCCACAAACCCTTGCCTTGCTGTCTGGCAATGTTTTGGCTCATCTTACACTCCTATAAAAATTGTCCAAATGGATGTGATGATTCTGGGCTAAGTTTCTGTCTAAAAGTGTGTGTCCTTCAACTTCTCCCTCTTGGTTGTGTATATCTCACTGTTACATGTAGGGTGTTGTGGGGGGAATGTGCCAGACTTCGGGAGAATGTTCCTGAAGTTAAAGTGTACCAATATAACCTAAAACACCTATATCCAAAGTTGAACTGTTACGGAGATAATGGCGATAAAAAAATGTGGTCTTCTTGCGGTTCCACATACTGTACCTGTTCCGCGTTATGTGTTACCTGTACACCTTGCATGTCCGTCCTTTAGCCTACAGCCGGGTCAAGCGCATTCACGCTGCGACTTACTATCGAAAGTTGTCACTGTTACAGTTAATTTTGAGGAGTTGTAAAAAGCCTTTTGTGTTTTCCCACGTGGAATATTGTGACATGCATTTTGTATATGGATTTTATGATGGGAATGCATGTGCTGCTGTTGACGAATACCAAAGGCATTTTCCTGACCGAAGGATTCCGTCTAGGGGTGTATTTTCTCGTATTCACCAGACAATGCGTGAGACTGGTTTTCTTCCGAGTGTTGCTGTGCAGTCTGAAAGGGAGGTGGTACCATTGATTAACACACGAAAGAGCATTCTTGAGATGGTTCAGAGAAGTCCACGACTGTCCACTCGTAGAATTGCCTCTCACATCGGCGTGTCATGTATGCAGGTGTGGCAATCTTTACATGAGGAAGATATACATCTTTATCATGATCACAGAGTACAACATCTGGAACCAGAGGACCCTGCTCGACATATGGATTTCTGCCACTGGATAACAGTACATCCCCAACTGTTAAGCTTCATTTTGTTCACCAATGAGGCGTCTTTTACCCGGGACGGTGTAAATAATTCACGAAATTTGCATACGTGGTCCCATGACAATCCACATGAAACAAGTGTAACCAAGTTCCAAAGGAGATTTTCAGTGAATGTATGGTGTGGTTTGCTCGGTAACAAGTTGATCGGACCTTTTGTCTTTGACAACAGTTTAACGGGAAACACTTATGAAGTCTTCCTGAGGAATGAGTTGCTGGGTTTGTTGGAAGATATCCCGTTAATGATAAGGAGCCAAATGTACTTCCAACATGATGGGGCTCAGCATGTGAGGGAGCACTTAAACGAATCCCTAACCGCTGGCTAGGTCATGGTGGACCCATTGCATGGCCACCGAGGTCGCCAGATCGTACACCTCTTGATTATTATCTCTGGGGCCACATGAAGACATTAGTGTATGAAACTAAGGTCGATTCATGAGCAGCACTGCGCCATCGTATTTTTGCAGCGGCAGAACACATACGCAACCATCCTAACAACATTGCGTCTGCTAATCAGTCTCTATTGATGCGTGCCGAAAAGTGCATAGCAACTGGAGGAGGGCACTTTGAACAGTTACTGTAAAGCAGGTACTGTATTTTAGTACAGGCAATTAGTAGGCTTAAAAATCTGCAGTCAGTAATAGTAAATCAGTACTTCAAAACTGCTGGATATTCATGTGCCATGTAAAGTGTTTGGAACCCTAAGGACAACTACGACATTAGTGGGAGTGTTTATGTAGATGAATTGAATGGCTTTATGTGACTCAGATGTTA
>Ga0123357_10013521_pt1 | contig 10599 bp, 11 predicted proteins | sample TergutEmb28metaG_FD_89873 | JGI IMG/M metagenome (GOLD analysis project Ga0123357, IMG submission 89873) | Embiratermes neotenicus P4 segment gut microbial communities from Petit-Saut dam, French Guiana - Emb289 P4 | ecosystem: Host-associated > Arthropoda: Insects > Digestive system > Gut ...
CACCTTAACCTTGGTCTTCCTACGCTCCTACTTCCTTCTGGAGTGTTCTGATATAACCTCTTTACCACCCTTTCCTCACTCATCCTCTCCACATGTCCCAGCCATCTCAATCTTCCTTTTTTTAATTCTGTTACTATGTCCAATTCTCCATATAATTGCCTCACTTCTTCATTTGTTCTGCTCCACCAGTATCCTGCTACACATATTGGACCAAATATTTTTCTCAGCACCTTCCTTTCCCAAATACGCAAATTTTTCTCATCAATGGGCAAATCAAAGGTGACCATTAATTTTTAAGATAATGGATTGTGAAAAATTCTTGTTAGTACATAGGAATAAATACAATACAGAGGCACAGTATTAAAATTTTTGTTGCCCTGCAAGCTCAGGATTTTGAAGTATCATTTGTGGAAACAAACAGTGCAATTTTTCTGCACCTTGCTTCCACTTAACTGCCAATATCATCCAGTTTCTGCAACTTCTTTACAAGGAAGAGCCAACAAGATCCAGTCCCTGCAGCTTGTGTCCATTCAGGTGCCAATAACATGCAGTTTTGGCAGCTAGTCAATATCCAAGCACCAATAACATCATGTTTCTCTTCACTTACAACAATATTTCTTTGTATTTCACTGTTATCCAGCACCGAAACTATTCAAAATTCTTCCACTATTCTGCACACAGTTCTTCTACATCACACTAAACACACCACTTCTTTACAAAACTTCAGTGACATTTTTTGACACCTACTTTGCAAAAGTCTTTGGGGGGGGGGGGCTTTGTTCAGAAGAATGCAACTTAAACACATTGTCTAACGTGACTCAACCAATGACTAAGCATCCAACTCATCACCTTGTGCTGATACAATAGAAGACTGAGGGGGGTACTCAGTATTTTTAATTTCCTACAGCTGATAACAAAATTACACGCACTCATATTTCTATAATCAACAGGGCAGAAAAATCACATCCAACTTTTAGAAAATGACACTGCAATGTTATCAAAGATTGGCATAATCGCAGTAAGTTAGCAAAAGAACCACTCTGCAGCTCACCTGCTGTACTTCTGATAAAACTAGAAACAATGGCTGATACAAGAGCAGCTGCAAATGACATAATGCCTATCGTACTACCCAACAGAACTGCCACAGCACGTTCAGGGCCCCATAACTATCTACAACGCAGAAAAACAATGTTAAAACGACTGTCCATTCTCTATGCCACAGCACTACAGCAACAAAGACAACCAGTATTTAAGAAAGCATCAGTATATTTCAACAGGTTCATAAAATCATACATAGTTCAGGACTGAAACCAAATTCATGTTGGAATGGGGAATATATTCCAGACTACATACTACCAACTGGACTTCATAAAACCAAATTCCATCCCATGCTTTTGTTTAGGCAATAAAATGTGACTGCACAGGTAGTCTTGATGGATGAAGGGAATTTAAATCCACCCAATTATCATAACTGCTGACTCACAAACAAAATCAAAACAAGAAACTAAACTAACTCAACTGCCGACTCATAAAAAATCAAAACAAGAAACTAGACTAACTCTTTAATGACATATTCTCTTCTACTCTTGTAATGGCAACTTGCCAACTGTCACAACAGCCTCATTTGCAAAAACGAAACACAGGGCATAAAGGTGAGGTTAAAGTTACAGGCACCTGGGGTTCCACTGCCCCTTACACTACTATAACCCCTTTGGCCCCTGACCTGGGCATTTGAATTCTATTACACCATTATGTAAAATATGAATATTTTATGAACCAAAAAAGATAACACTATGATATACACAGCATTTTGTGGAGATAAAACACATTGGTCAGCATGTGTCAAAAAAACCAGTAAATATATCCAATGACGAATATATAAATATTGGGTGATAGCTGCACTAGCATCCTACAGACAGGATGGACATAGCCAAAGTTCACACACCACAATAAGCAGCTCTCAGCTCAGACAGTATTATTTACCTCATAATTTCTCAAACTTATAATTCTAATACTTGGATAATAGCTACAGTAGATGTGAATATACCTGGTCAAAAAAACTGTTCTGTCCACATTCGGTACTACATAAATATAACAGTAGAAGAAATTCCATTCAACACAGATAACATACAACCATTCCAATTTGATGCACGGGAGAACTCATATTCAATACCCAGTTTGCAGACTGATTATAATTTTCAAAATGCAAAAATGAAGCTTGAATATAAAACATTTATTGTGAATCAAACACACCAGACAAGCAAAAGTAGAACTTTTACAGTTAAATTTAAAAAAGACCATAAAGTAACCTGAAATCTGTAAATTTTAATTACTCTAGTCCTATGCTGGTGTCATTAATACTTCAAAAGCATATAACGCATCCAGATAAAACAAAACACGACTCTATGACAATGAAGCCTCATGCAACAAATTCTGTAAAATTATGAGCAACGACAGCATGCATCTTCAAGTTAACCATAAAATATTTTGTCACCAATGACATCACATATCATTTTAGCGTAAACTTAAAAAAAAAAAGATGGTTGTGATTCACAGACGTCTTCAAACAGAATTAACCTTTTGGCACCGGAATTATTTTTTTTAAATTTTAGCACACACTGTATATAAAATGTGAATAAAACAGGAACCAAATATGTTAAAATTATGAAACAAACTACATTCTGAAGAGGAAAAAATGGACAGTATATACCACGTTTAAAATACTCAGCACCTGTATTTGTTGAATAAATATATAAAATGCAACGTTTAGAGGTTAGCGGTGCGGTACGACCACTATCGGGGTCGTTAGGTGTCAAAGGGTTAAGTATCCACCTTTTGCATCTTGTCATTGGGACACTGACGTAACAAGTGCCACATGTTTGTTGCCTAAATGCACATCTCAAGGGGTAAGACACATCACTCATGACATGACAATGATGAAGAAGACGAAGACGGTATTACTGTAACTGCTGTACCTTCGACTGGTTCATTCAACAGGCAATGCGACAGTATCTCCTTGGGCCAACGGCTCATCAAATTGATCCAAATATACAAGTCTCAGAGAAAGACTCCATCTCCAGCAACAGGGTTCAGTTGGTATTAATGAATTCTGTCACTGTGAAAGCTTCAAAGACAGAAAGAAAGAAAGATAGACAGAAAGAAAGAGAGAAGATACATAGATAGTTTCACAGGTACAAAACGTATTTCAGTATGCTGAGCAGTACACATTATTTACTTCATCAGGATGGTCAAGCAGATGACAAGGCTTTTGAAACACAGTGATGATGATGATGAGATGCAAGTTTAACCCTTTGGCCTTGGAGCTGGACATTTACAGTTTAGCACACCATTTATGTACAATGTGAATATTTTATGAACCAAGAAGCGTAACATTAGGAAATACACGACAGTTTGTGGAGGAATAAACGAAGATGGTGAGATAGAGTCCAAAAAATTAATTAAATATATTTGTTGACTAAATATATAAAAAGCTTACTCTGGGGGGTAGCGGTATGCCTGTCCTATATATAGGATGCATGGTGCCTAAAGGTTAAAGTACCAAACATGTATTTCGCCAATGTCATAAAACAGTACCAAACCCCACATCAGAAACACAGGACAGCCATATTATGGTTCACTTACAGATGCTGCCAGCAGGTCAGACTCTTCAGTACCGAATGGTAGGAGGAAGAGCAAATAAGGAATTGTACAGGATATAGAAGGAAAAGGCCATGGCCCATTTTTTGGTAACCAGCTACTGCCTGAAAGGACTGAGGAAAACCACATGAAATCATCAGTTGATAGTTCTTCATTCAGGTTTAAATCCAAAATCTTTTGAATATGAAGTCCTGGAGCTACATTACCAGGAAAATGCTCTGTACTGTATGGAATGACCAATCTCAAGGCAAGGATGAGAATGTTTGCAATGTGAGGTTTTCAACTACATTAAGACTTATACCATGGCCTTCTCGATTTTGACACCATGCAGTCTGGTTGGTGCAAGCACGTCTTCTTACCACACTATACAACATCGATCCAGGCCACAATCTGAACGAATATTGTGCGAAGCAAAACTGCACAGATATTGGATTAATATGAACTAAAAACCCAAGTTTTATAATCCCACTACATGATGAAGGTTCATAATCAAAAAGTCGCAGTGAAACAGAAAATGTTACGTTCAGAAATTCATGACAAAATTCATGCATGCAGCCCACAAGTGCCAATTAAATTTGAGAGGTGCAACACAAATAAAAATAGGTTTCACATCATGAAAGAAGGCAGAAACGCTCTCCACATCTGAAAGATGGGCCAGTAATACACTACAGAACCAAACGTAACAATCATCAAAAAGTCACTAAAAACCCCCCTTCTTCAATAAGGGCGACAGAGCTGCTTATGACCTTCAAAATGGGTATGGCATTCTGCGTCCTTCATCCGACCGTTCCATTTCATATGGAATCACGAATATTAATGTAATTATACCTAATAAGTTACTTAAATACATCCACAAATCATGCATCCCTTTAAACTCATACAGGCAAAAAAAAAAAAATCAATGCATACACGATGAACGTAACGCGTATTTTACGTCATACGGTGGTATACACCATCCTCATTCTTCAATTTAGGACGTTTCTGTTACGATAATCCTTAGTCGGTTGCAAATTGTACACTACGTTCGTATTAAACTTCAGCCTACAAACAGGTAATTAAACTTGTCACATACCACAAAATAATCACATCTGCGACGTTCACCAACCTCAAAATTCCTTCCACTTACCTCCAAGAAATAATTTTGTCTTATTGCTTCGTAATTTCGCCAAGCTTCGTCAGCTGCGTCCCTATCCATATTCAAATTTACACACAAATCTTGATGCCGTTTAAATATATCATCGTCTGTATCGCTCGATAACCCCATTTTCAACGACTTTAAACCCCCGTACGGCTACTCTCCACAGTCACTCCCAAGCATATACGACTCACAGGCCTCAACTGGCGGGAAACCCAGCCTAATCACTACGTCTATTGAAATTAAGTCCGTTCAAAATATTGAACGAAAGTAACGATACTGTCGTCATACGTTTAAAAGAACTGTCTATTAGTAATTATAACTTGCAATTTTTCTCCTGCAAACATGAATTCGACAAAAAGAAATAAACCTGAAGGAAATGGGACTATAATTCTCCGATAAAAAAAAGCGCCAAACATCGCGTATTCGTAAATATGTTATTGCCTGTAAAATCGTGTCAAAATGAAATATTACTCTTACAGCAGCTTAAAATTTGCTGGAACTACATACAATTCAATAAAGCATTAGTTGATCAATATTAATTAATTAATCGACCTGTATAGATTACGCGCCAATTCAGGAACGAACTACTTTCCGCGGGAAATCAATTCCATGCAATGAAATGCATTCTGTTAGAACAATTTGAATTTCTTAGGTATTTCTCAATAATCGCGTTTCTAATCAAAATGTAAACTGTTATCGATAGTAGTTTTCTTTTTAAATTTGTTTTGCAGATAATAACTCAGCGCGTCTGCGTGGAATGATTATACTAGTTGGCAAACTCAATTGTGAGAAATTTATATTTAGATGTTGCCACTGTGTGAACACCATAACAGTTGATGCGCACGCGCCAGTTTGCATCACAAGCGAAGGTGGGGAATGTGGTGGTGTACAATACATAAAAAAAAAAAAATGAGGTTATGATGTATCTGCTTGAAGGGCACTTTTAGTTGTCGTTTATAAAACAAACTCTTTAAAATGGCTTCTGTTTTGTATGTTGCTAATATCATGAAGACGTGCCTGAAAAAGGGAAGTATTGATTTTTTGCATTCTCGGACCATCAGTTGTTTGCACAGAAATTTCAACAAGGAGATGCTCAGAGAAGCTCGAGTTATACGAAAAATAATGGGAAACAGGAAGAAGGGAAAGTATGTACTTCCTTGTATTATTTACTGTTTCACGGAGAGTTATTCAGGAGGAAGTTTTACCTAATTGATATGTAATAGTCCGTATCGGGAGTCCACAACCAGATTAGGTTATATTTGGTTTCAGGTGTTCGAATGTTTCAGCAAGGCTGTATGTGCGTTTTGCGAAATCCGTTTCCCGAAAAATAAATCTGCTGTAGAAACACATGTTAGCATTATCTAATATCACTCTGCCTTTTATAGGACACCGTGGTACATGTCTGAAGATGGGAGCAACATTCCTCCAGTACCAAGAACAAGTGCTTCAAAGCATGGTCAGAATTTTCGAAGAATTGCAGTTCTTAACAAGCTTTTCATGCGACATATCACAGATATGATGGCATCTGGTGAAGTTGCAAATGAAATACTCGGCAGAGGAATAGAGATATCTAGAGTATGAATTGGCCTAACTTGTGTTTGAGTCGTTAATTTATATAGGCACTGTGTGTAACATGTTTTAGTTGCATTGCTTTTGTCACCAGGTCAAAGTGGCTCCTGATTTTAATAAAGTGAACATTTTCTGGGTAGCCAGAGGAACAGAAAATGATGCAGTGGTAGAAAGAATTTTGAAAAAGTCTGCTGGACAACTACGTCAGGAACTCACTGAACTTCATGTGATGGGTGTTGTGCCACACATTGACTTCGTCAAAGGTTATATAATGTTATTAATATGCGTAATTAGTATTGATTGGTTTGTAAGTGACTGCTTTAATTGATATAATTGGTCACAGCGTATATAGTGGAGAGACCGAATATAGAATTATTTGCAATCTTAACCTCTTATATGCTGTATCAACTAGCATTGTTGAAGTGGATCTGCTTGGTAAGACATATATGTACAAGACCCAGACACTAAGAAAGATGACAGTTTACTCGCATTTGAGTAAATTTGTGATTGTGAGTTTGCCTTTTTTATAAGAAAACCACCCTTATATTCCAGAACTTCAAACATTTGCAATCCAAAGTCTTCCCACCAATTGCTGTATGAATTCTTATAACCACAGTTTTTGTCTCTGTCTTCCATACCTATTTGGCAGTCTGTGAATTGGTTATTTTAGTCATTGGCATTCTCACAGGCTCCAAATAATATATTTTCCGCCTTCCTGTGTGTTGTTTTCACTGGTTTATTAGTACCCATCATTCTGTCTCATAATTTTGTTATATTGTTCTATATATACAAGGTTTTGTTTCTTTCCACATTCCCCTGTTCTATGGAAGTCTATATCTTTGTCACTGTGAGCTTGCTTGAACTTTTATTGGATAATATGCAAGGAGGATCGGTCTTATTTATATAGAAACAGAGTACATTTAAAGTCCATTTTAATGTGTCCCTCACTTGTTGCTACCACCATTTGCCCTGAAGACCTTGGTGATACAAAGGCACCCATAAGTAGTAAATAATGTCTGATATAGCGTCACATTACTGAACATAGACATAGTAAGAAACAATAAGTAACAGGGAACACAACTTAAATGGTATTGTACATTCTTTTAGAAGGTACAGCGTACAGCAGAACTGTAAAACTGTACCTTCAGAACTATACTATGTGTTTGATGTTTGTGTAACTGTGCATCACTGATATAATAATATAAACAACCAACTAGATGCAACAATAACAGGTTTTTATTAATAACCCTTATTGTTGCATCTAGTTGGTTGTTTTTATTATTATACTATGTGTTGTTAAAATTACCTTTTATGTATTATACTAATGTTAATTCATTTTTGACTATCTGAAATTATAAGGGTTTGAAGGCTGTAAAAATGCTTCAAGAATTTCAGTACACCGTTTTCACTTTGAATCCTGCAGGAAGTCTTCGAACATTACATTATCAGTGGGACACAACAGGAAAATAAACTGAGACCGGGAAGAAAATAAGGAGAATATACTTCATCACTGCCATTCGTGTTTTATGTATGTCATTTTAAACCTTGATTCCTAGTTGTTGATGTTTCCATCTTATTCCTATTACAGCCCCCCCCCATGATGTTGTGTGACTGCCCACTATACAATCTAGCATTTTTTAATCTTATTTTTATTGGACCATGCATCATCTTGATAGTTGAATAAAGAGAGACCAACTTGATGTCACTTGGTTTATTATTTCATTGTTTTAATACTCAACATGTTTCGGGTGTTAATACATCCATCCTCAGGAGCTTGCGACTTATTTGTTGAGTTACTTCATAGGTTGTATTGCTGTGTAAGGATAGAGGTTATTGCATTAGTGTGCTTATTTAGTGGCGAGTGTTTAGTCGTGACGTGTGTGGTTGTTTTAGAAAGCGTGTTTTGCAGAAACACACTTTCTAAAACAACCACAAAAGTCATGACTAAACACTCGCCCCTAAATAAGCATGCTAATGCAATAACCTCTATCCTTACAGAGCAATACAACCCATGAAATAACTCAACAAATAAATCACAAGCTCCTGAGGATGGATGTATTAACATCCGAAACATGTTGAGCATTAAATAATGAAATAATAAAGCAAGTGACATCAAGTTGGTCTCTCTTTATTCAACAATGTAGCATTTGTTATTGCTTTCTAATATGTCAGTGGTCCGCAGATTTTCCAAAAATCTAGGAGCCACCTCAAAATTCTAGGTACTAGATGGGTGACTTGAAACAAGTTCCATACTTAGGACCCACAAATATTGGGCGTCATTGTACAAAATTTTGTCACTTAGGTGAATTGGCGCCCAGGATTTGTGTGTCCCTGTAATATGCCATTACTGTATGTAAAAAGCAGTCCCATTACAGGCCTGGAGGGGTCCAGAGGGTTCCAGGTAGTTAAGGTTCCCAGATTTCGTGACACCGGCACAGAATGGTGGTAGGTTGTCAGCCTTACGCACCAGCCACCTTTACCCCCAGGAAATACTCCTGGTACTCATTTCTGTTAGAGGCTGAGTCGACCCCAGGGCCATAGTGTGATCGGAAGGATTTTATGTCAATGAGAATTCCACTGACACCATCTGGAATCTAACCAGCGACCTTCCGATTTGTAGCACAGCATCGTAACCGCTGTGCTACCGCGGTCCCCATTACTGTATGTAAGAAAACTAATAATCAGGTCCCCTTATATTATGACAAATATGCATTGATGCCCCAGAGTTTTCTGCTGTGATTGGATTTATTGTTATCATCGCTGGGTGATTGGTGCCCCCCATTAGGGAACATTCAGTGGAACATTTGACCCTTAAAGACCAGATCAACACACTCTCCTGAAATTTTGGCACCATCACCCAGAAGAATGGAGAACTCAACTGCACTGCTGTACAAGCTTATGAACACACATAATTATTCCCCGGTTATGGTGTTGATTTTAGTGTTTTTTTTTACACGCACAGCCAGAGATGGTCTGAGATGCTGACATGCTTGTACACACATACACACATGAATCCAATCTTAACCAGTGCACCCACATTTGTTCCAGACAAGCAGTATGCAAAGGTTGCAGAAGTAGATAGAATTCTTGCAACAGCTTACTTTGGAGAAGATTATGTTCCTGTAGATGCAGGCCATCAGCTGAAGTCTGAATTCACTCTGCACACTTCACTGCCACCTAAAATAAAGGTCTGTCATTAATTTGCAGTATGACGTTTTTGCTAATCTGTTCTACTCTATAATGGATGCTGTTTCTGATCTTAGTCTTCAATTTCTGCAGATCTTTATATTACAACCCAGTGTCCAGTCTTGTGTGTTATGTATTTCCATAGTCTTCTTTTGATATCTCAAGAAATACACATATTAAAGTAGCCAAGTTATTGAGTCCCATAATGATGTACTGGTTTACTGTGTATGTGGAAAATCAAAGGTTTGAATATTGGACTGGAATTATGTTACGTTCAGTTGATGTTAAGTTTTCTTAAGTACCTCAAAGTGGTGGCTGAAATAATACCTTAGAGTGGGCCACAGCTGCTTCCTTGTACTATCTGTAACAATTCATCATTCATAATCCTCCTGTTTGGTGATACAAAGCATACATCCTTGAAACACAGGATCAGGGTCCAAATTTTAAGGTACAACATCTCCATTGTGTATATAAATCACAACGTACAAAGTGAGTGTGAAGCATAACCATAACTGTAAAATCAACGAATGTCAAGGTCTTCAAGATCTCGACATCAAGCTGATTGGATTTGCATATTGTATTAGTTTATTTACTTTAGTATGTACAACCTGATGATGGCCGAAACATGTAGTTGCTGCTAGCTACCCACCATCGCTAGCTATAGATACCAAATGTAGTTGTGTTTAGACTGCTTCACACTCACTTTGTACATTCATATTCCAAAATTAAAGTACATAAAAAAATGCCAATGTATTGGCCAAGACCCCACACTTTGTAGCCATACAGGTCTTTTGGGTTTTTAAATTAAAGAGTGTTCTCCAATTTGCTTATACCTTAAAGAACCTTATGTTTATTGGACCGTGCATCATCTTGATAGTTGAATAAAGAGAGATCAACTTGATGTCACTTGCTTTATTATTTCATTAGTTAATGCTCAACATGTTTTGGATGTTAATACATCCATCCTCAGGAGCTTGCAACTAATTCGTTGAGTTACTTCATGGGTTGTATCTGGTTCGATGTATGTTGGTGTTACGTTGCAATGCGGA
>Ga0123357_10013524_pt1 | contig 10598 bp, 8 predicted proteins | sample TergutEmb28metaG_FD_89873 | JGI IMG/M metagenome (GOLD analysis project Ga0123357, IMG submission 89873) | Embiratermes neotenicus P4 segment gut microbial communities from Petit-Saut dam, French Guiana - Emb289 P4 | ecosystem: Host-associated > Arthropoda: Insects > Digestive system > Gut ...
TCAGATCCCTGCCTGAGCCCTCACTTAGCACAGCCAACCTGCTCAACACACAGCCTGCATCCTCTACCAAGCATTAAAACTCAGCCCACAAATGCTAAGACCCCCTGTCCTGGCCCAACTGTCTACAGTGATGGATATGACCTCTGCCTGGCCCACCAGATACACCAATGCCCTGTTTGTGCCCCTGCCTGATGTCTTGCCATGGTGAAAACTGACACCACATATACCTTTAACACTGGGGTTCCTCATAGATGGTGCACAGCTGATAACATGGACAGCAAGGAAGTCAGTGGTTGATCATTCTTCACACAGGAACCAGACACTGTTCATCACTAGTAACAGCATTTCATTCACCGCTGTCACTCCAGGACTGCCAAGAAATAGTAACAACCACATAATATTACAAAAAATCAGTAATACTCAATCCTGTAACACTACAGACAATAAATTCACCTATCCGACTAGGGTCTGTGAAAGAATGGACACACGTGATGTTAATTTAATTGTCTGCTAACCCACTCTACCTACACTGCATACCTCCCCTCTGTAAATATCAGCAGCAAACTAAAAATGCAAACAGACCCAGAACAATAGCCAAAATGCAAGTGATAAATGGTAGGAGTAGATGCATGTAGTTGCTAAGGAAATGTAATGGGGCAAGTGGGTGTTCGCTTTTTTCCTGACTGGACATTAATATCTGCAACAGTTTACAGTATGCAGCAAGAAGCAAGGCACTGAAATAAAACCCCCTTTCTTCAGGGTGTATTACCCAAACTGTATGGCAATTCAAGCCGGCATGATTTAAGACTCCCAAACAATGGAGATCTACCCCATAATTTTGATGTGACGTGACACTTAACTTTACTACAGGACACCCTCACAGTTGGTACGTAGTAATGTGAAAGGACAGTGAACCTGAAGTCTGATCTGATGAGCTATGTGAAGCTGGTACACTGAGAAAGGTGTCTCTTTGTGCCCTTCTTTCCGCTCTAAATCTGCCAGGCATTCTTTGCCTTTTGCAACAGCAACTCTCTCACTGATACCTCTACTGAATTCTTAGCAAACAGGAACAGTTACTGCATCAGCTCATAATATGGCAAGTGTTGATTATTGTCATGCCTCCTTTGTACAACACAAGCCGTACAAAGCTTTTAATGATTGCTGTCATTTTTCCACTGTTATACAATATTTAATTATTCTACTATTCTTTTTTTTTATTTGTTACACTTTGGTTTTGTACATTCATTTTGTATTATTGTTATTGTTTGGTTTGTTGCTATTTCTCCATGTAGTTCCAAACAAAATTATTCAAAAATAAACACAAAAATTAATGTGATATAATTCTAAGTGAGATAACTCTCTTAAATGAACAAAGGTATATTTATTAGTGCTAGCTTTTGCATGCAAAGACTAAAACCAAACAATATTAGTAAATAACAAACAACAAAAGAAGAATGGCTTAATATGATGTACAATCCAGACATCTGCCTGTGGTTATATATCCTGTCAGGATCACCAGCCTCCGGGCTGAGATATGAACTCAGAACCTTGTGAATATAAGGAAGCAATTATGTCCACTAAATCATGGCATTCAGTCCTGAACAGAATGAAAATGAAATTTTTATTTAAAGAGACAAACTTTATAAGCCAAGACACTCTTCAAGCCAGGAAAAAGACTGACTGGCATATTCTGATCACTTGATGATAAACATAACAATGAGCCTTATGTTCTGTATTACAGTGTCATCTCTATTCACTGAATCACCAAGCAAATGGTTCTTATACCAAACTAAGGTTTTAATTGTGTGAGGATTATGCAAAATCACATCAAGAAACTGTTCAGGTTATTATAAGACTCCTGTATAAAATTCTTATAAAGTAATTTAATTACAAAGCAGTGTGTTTACATTACTTGCCAACTGTGCCATGATGATCTGTGGCACAAAATGTAACACTGTTCTTTCAACCACACCAAGTCAAGGTAGACATTCTGGAAGGTCAAAAATTTTTCACACTAAATGTGTGTTATTTATTAAATTCAAATTCACTAAATATGGGAATTCACTGCACACCATCAACTTTCTATTTTGGCCCCACTATTTGACCCTTGTATGCCCATCCAATGGTACAGTGTCAGTTCACTGCCCAAGCCACACCATCACATACTTCATACATGCTCCTTTGTAACAATGAGAAGATAATATCATGTATTTCGTAAGTTTCATTCTGATGTCTGAAAGATGATGGTCACATGTGACAGATGAGACACATTCTGTGTACAAAATGTTGGGTTATGCACAAGAAGTGTGATGGCCCTGACATGAAACCTGTCTGTGACTTTGAGGTTTGACTTTCTTAGTAACTTACTATGGTGTGTAACAACAGCATGTTATAAAGTACAGTATAATGAAGCTTTGCAAGTACAAGAAACATCTGACTCCTGATGATGGACAGTTAAATCTGTCTGAAACATGTAGAGTTCTTTACCAAATAAAGTTGAGAAATAGTGCATCTTGTTGGCTTTTATTATAAGAATATATCACGATGCATGGTCCTATGAATGTCAAATTCATCTATTAATGTTTGCAACTTCGGCACCAAGTATCCTGAACTGAAGTGTTTAATACAAATATGTTAACCAATCGGTATTAAAATTCAAGATGCATCCGTTTTTAATTTCCACAATCATGCCCAATACTAATCACTTTACATGATGCTCACCTTCGTTACAGGGACACCTCATACTTGGGTGAACAATTTGTGTTAAGTGGAGGGAATCTTGGGTGCTCGTTTCCCAGTGCCTTGCAGATGACATGCAGAGGGTAGATGAGGAACTCCTGGATTATCCTTGCTCCATCTATACTCCTTCACCAACTGTAACAGAATTCCCTCAATCATGCCACCTCATCCCAGAAAAAGAAGAACAATAAAGTAATCATTACCAAGTCCACCTTGTCTTTGCAGTATTTTGTTATGTAGTTGATATAACTCAGTAAAATAAGCAACTAAATGGAAATGCATTACTCTATCAGTATATTAATTCAAGATTTTCAACTGGTAAATAAAGTGCCTGTCAGTGCAGATTACTGTCTCTAGGATACGATGTCATGCAGTTGGCAGCAAGCTGGCAGCAGGGACATGCTGCTTCCATGCAGAACAATGGAGGATGTGGGGTCAGCAGTCCTCAGCTGCTCCTCTCACTGGTTACAGTCGTTAAGGTTCAACACCAAACACACCTGTCTTCACTGGCGCCAATGAAATCCTGTCAACAAGAGCCACCCATCTGTAAGAACGCTCTCCAACTTTCCCATACATTAAAATATCTACGTTTTGGTGGCAGCCTCCTACAGTGTCAAAAGAACACTGAATCTCCTTTGGGAGGAGGGATGGTAGTTCCAAACTGCATTTCTTTTCAAGAAATTCTTGCAGTCTATATATAATTACGGTTACGATTTTGTCTGAACCACTCCTTTTGTTTGGAGCTGCTGTCTGCTCAAGACACCCTAACAGTACACATATTTCCTCCCAGCCACACCTCCTTCCACAACCTGAACATACCTTTAAGCTACCTTTTCAGATGACACCAGTGAATCCAAAGTAGGTGTGCTATGAATCCCAACGAAGGAAATTTCTTTTTAATTACAGTGTTTATGGCATAACTCTGACTAGTAAGTTTGCACTGACTTTAATTCCATTTTCAAACTGGTTTATAATTTATGTATACTTTCCATTTGATATGGAATTCCACAAATTTTGTTCACTAAAAGCTTCTTGGAAATTCTATTCTCCACTCCTCAAACTCAACACACCTCTCTGAGAAGTGCTGCAGTGCAGACTCCCAAGATCAAATGGCTATTGTGACACTACATCATTATCACTAAAAGATTTTATTAAACACAAATGTAGACCTCCATTCATTCTTAACCTTGGCACTTCATGGAAGTAAGTCACAGCATTGGTATACTTGTTTAAATGCAAAATCAAAGTTTATCAGCTGTGAAAATTGCTGGACTGTTTACCTGGCTGGCAGGAAGAATATAAATCTGACTGAAGGAATGGGAAAGATGTTACAGTTTTTGAACTGCCAATCAGGCCCAAAACCTCTGTGCAGCAGAACACACCTAATACACTCTTGAGATGATATGGAAGGTAAGTTCTGGGCAATGGCCTGGGATTATCCAACAGAGTTACATATAGCTGTCATTGGCTCCATCCAGTGCACACAAAAATTATACCACAACATGCATTCTAAACATACTGACAACTGTTACATTTGCAATACCACCTACTTTTGCCTCTTGCATTTGTAACTAGAAACAATGCACTGAAAGGGGTGAATCTGTAATATGCAGGAATGTGGCTGGGTCTGTGCACCATGCCAAACAAACAATGCACCTGTGGCTGTGTTCAGCAGAACTAGTGATACTCTGACTGTGGAGATGGGGGACAGACCAGGGCACCTTAACAAGGACACCTGGTTGTGGTGGTTCTCCTTGGCTTATGTACAATCACCAAGTCCTGCCTATAGATACAGTAACACCAAACTAATTTCTCTAAGGATTGGTGCCTTGTTTATGTTATAACAGTTATTCTGTCTTAGTAGCAATGATAAATATAAAATGGTCCAAAACATTAGAACGTTGTACAGAGATAACAGGTTTATTACAGAACATTTTCTTTTGTACTGCTTTATCTATAGACTCTAACCTACAAATCTTGCTCATCTAACTTAGGCTCACCATCACTGGTGAACTAACTTACTTCACACTACTGAATTTCTTAAGTAGCAACACTGATAGTTCTGTACCTGTCAGCCAAAAATGCATACATAACACACACCAGTCAACTACATTACAGAATTACTGTTTTCGATTTCGAAAGGTATGTTCTGTGCCATGCAGCAAATCTTGCAATCTACGTACTGCTGGGAATGGCAACAAATCTGAGACTTTATACCTGGTATTATATCCCACCCCATGCTGTGGATTACTACATTATTACTGAAGGGTGGAGGTGGAGCCTTGTTCTGTACTGAAGCAATGCCCCAGTTGCTTTTGTCATGGTTTGGACAATCTTTTTCTACCCCCAGACCATCAACAATGTGATATTCTACACTAAAAGGCTTAAGGTCTTCATTTTGACACATGTGATTTGATATATAACAACACATACAATATGGACAGTGGTATTTTCTTTCATTACAGACACAGAAAGAGACAGAAAAACATTGCATAACATCCAAACCGAGTGTCTCGCTGCAATAATTTGCGTGCTGTTCCACATTGGGTACACACTGCCATATCTGAAAATGTCAGGCCAGAGGCACGTACCCTTACTTTTGTGTTGTGCGAAGCAGGGCTTATGACACACATTTGCAGGTCTGAGAGTAACTGACCATTACCTCTGCCAACCCACTTGTCCAAAACTCCCTACCACATTCACACAAAGCTCATAACAATTTATGTTTGTGCACTTTCCCCATGTTAAAGACAAACCAGATGATACAATGACTTGCAGTTAACTAACAAGACAAAATGCAACTTTACATTACACAAACCTTTATTAACAGTCCTCTGTGGACGATGTGCACATGGAGGGAACTTATGCATCTTGTGAGACCAGAAGTTCTTCTGAAAATTACTGTCTTCTGGTGTGTGATGCTGTGTAGTCTGGTAAAACAGTATCAATGTGTCAGACAAACCTTCTGCCTCCATCAGGACTAAAGATGAAGACAGCAGGCTCCTCTAACCATGGTCTGTCATTATCAGACTACACTGTGCTACTGCCCACGTGACAGTAAGACTCCCGCTTCCTCTTCCTCAATCTGAAGTCACCAAGGTATCAGTATGTACAGGCAATGACCACATTCTCATTCTTCATCATTTGAAGCGGCATTTCGTCTCTGCCACCTGTCAACAAGTACATCATTTTAAATTATAATCCACCTCCTATAGTTCAAAATAGTTTGTTCTATGAACAGCACAACTCACTTAAATGAAAACATTTCATGTTAGGTACTACTGCCACCGTGCTTACTTAAGCACCATACCATGAAGGTACACAAACAGTGGAGGTATATATGCACACATTCTTAACCCTGGCACTGGATAGACATGAGTCGTTGGCTTCATGGCCCTGACACTTTACCCAAAGCACCAACTGAACAGGCAGTTGGAGAGCCTCACATGTGATCTAAGATGCTGTGGAGGGGACAGAAATCTCCTTCCCCTGCCAGAAACTAAACCACAAGTTCTTGTTCATGCATCCTATAGCCCTGTCACTAATCTCACTAAGCTATTCCAGCTCCCTCTCACATAAGTTACCTTACCCAACATATGGCACAGCCCTCTTATAAATATAGCAGTTGTTCAGCAAGTCCAGAAGTCTACCACTTTTAATAAACATGAAGTTCATTTTGTGATCACAAAAACCTGCAGCTGTTCGCTAACTTAAGCCTGAATAATCCCACCAGCGCTACCTCAAATGTAATGTAATTTATTTGCATTCTATAAATACAAATTAGGATACAATCCTGTGGATATAGACATTGTCACTTACATACTAATATAATATACATAGTGTTGGAAGAATCTTAGTTATAAATAGAGTACAGCATTAAAGTACTTAAAACTAATTTTTCGTTTAAATTTCAATGAAATATCTCTGTTAATTAAAATATTAGGCACATCACATTAAAAATACCAGTTTCAAATACACTACAGACCGGACCTAATAACCTAGCCTTATCAGAACAAATCATCATACGCGAACTGACGCCGTACTCTATATTTTGACCGAACATGTTTCTTTCACAACATACACTCTTCACTTCGTTTGCCTGCAACAAGGTTTAACACACACGGGCTATTCAGTTATTGACACTCTGACCATTTAAGGGTTACCGTAACAAATATCAGTTCCCTCGTACCTGTAAAAGCTTAAGTACTCATTATTTTCAAACGTACCTACATTATTTTAAACAGCAAGACGTCCTAATTTGATAACGTTTTCTATTACAAAACTCACACATAACCTACTAACACACGTGTCAATGTGACCACGGGTCTGACAACATAGCCACCTACCACGGATGTCGAGCGCAAGCAGCCCTAGTTGACGGTAGCCATTTTGGGGAGTGATCACCCCATTGCACCCCTCACAGGTGGCAGCAGCAGTAAATTTTTGTGACAGGAAGGGTAAAAAAGATTATCGACACTGAGCAAATTATGAATACTTAAGTTCTCAGCAGCCGAATAAACCGTCCTAGCCATGGATTTAAAGGGAAAAGTTGCGCTTGTGACAGGCGGTGCAGCAGGTATTGGTAGAGCTTACTGTGAAGAACTTCTGAAACATGGGGCCAAGGTAAGGGTACAAACCCACCCTTCAGAATATCTTCATAGCAATTTACATGCAATACACGTTGAGTTTAATTAAATGTGTTAACGTGCATAGTTTTATTAAGTCATGTTGCTGTTCAGTAACGTAAACTTTACGTGCCTTCTATACAAAATTCATAGCTGTTATTTTATTTAATTGCAAATTTTGGCATAATTCAAATTCATGGATATAGCCTGCAGCGACCTCCTGATTATATGATTTAAAGTTTAATGATCCCCATTACTGTCGTTTATTTTTTATTGTATTGTATCCATCACATTGGAGTATATTTTGTTACTTGACCACACCCCTTTACATTGCAGGTTTCAATTTGTGATATAAATACAGAGGTTGGAGAGCAGTTAGTTCAGCAGTTCTCAGCAAAATATGGCAAAGATAAGGTAATCTTTTGCCAGTGTGATGTCACAGATTACCCACAATATGAAGGTATGCCCTCTCTACAATAAATGCACTGGCATAAAAATAAAAAAATACAGAAAATGTTGACAAATTTAAATGGTATTGTTTGCAGAATCATTCCAAACAACAGTTTCAGTGTTTGGTAACCTTGATATTGTTATCAACAATGCCGGAATTATGAATGACCGCTTCTGGGAGCTTGAAGTAGACATTAACTTGGTGAGCACAAACATAATTTCGGTAAACAAAATCGTGTTGTTTCATTGCCATTTTTGCATGCTTCTGTGTTGTGTACATTAGTGTGAGTAAACCTGCCACTTTGTTTGGGTTGGTAGGTGTATATGATCACACCTCTGCTGGACTGTTAACAAAGGTGTTTGTACTGTGTCTTACACAGGCTGAGGAAACTGCCCATTTGTTGTTATTACAAAATTGTATGCCTGTTATACATTGATCTCCCAGGTTAAGTTCAGCATCCCCAGGTTCCTACAACAGAAAGGTGACCTCTCTGTGGGCACACTATAAAGGTTTACCCCCATAATGTTGTTATTATGTTCTACACTCCAGCATAGTGTTAATCCAGATATGAATGCTGTGTTCATCTTCATGCCAATCAACAGCTTTTGCCACTGTAGACTTTTATATTCTGGTATATGACACCATGTAGTTTGGTGTGTAGATACCAGTGTTCAGGAGAAGCCCAGAAGATGGATATATCAAGTGTTTCTGAAATGGTGGTACCAGTATACCAGTCTACATGGCATGATATCCCAGATGGTGTGCATCTTCATTTGCCCCACTGTGAGAACCTCAGATCATGCACATCTCTCATTATTGCTTCAAATGAGTTCCTGTAGAGAGATTTCAATAGAGTGTTACTCAAGTATGCTAGCCATTTAGGTAACTCAGGCAGCCTAAGCAGCTTTTCAATTTGCTTAACATATTACAGAAAAATCCATGCCATGCATGTCACCAGTCTGTAAGGCACTTCACTGTGTCTTGCCATGCTGTGAATGCATTGTAAAGCACAATTTCAACAGATTAACCAATCTGGTAGACAAATTGGTTTTAATGTATGGGTAATCCCTCAATAAATTGTCTTTTATATGCCTATTTACGTATATGTTCACTGTCTTCGATAAAAGTTGTGACAGACTGAAGGGACAATATTACTTGGTATAAACATCACTTTTGTGTCCTTCAGACCTGAGGAAAATGTCCTATACCAGGTGAAAGTACAAAAGGTAACATTGTCCCCATCCACACCGTGAGAGCATAAAAGGGAGGAGAAGTATAGCTCCACTCACTCTTAACCTCAGCACTAGATGGAACTGAGTGGTCAACTTCATGCCACAGCTGCTTTACCATTAGGGAAAGCATCCGCAGTACCCATTGAATAGGATTCTAGGTGGATCCCATAGCCAGTCTGGACATTTTGGTGGAGAAAAAAATCTCTTGCCTCATCCAGCCTATAGCCATGTAACTAAAATGACTACCCCATCCCATGTTTTGTCCTGTACCGAACAGGTATTAAACATCTAACACAAAAGTTCAGTTAAATGTTGCTGTATTCCATATTTCAACAGGTGCAGTATGATCTGTCCCTGCTGTTTTAAATTGCACTGATCAGTCATCCTTCTGGGCAGGTTCCATTCATCATTTTGCATGTGTGTACGTACAGATGTCTTTTGTGTGTCCATCCGTTGGTTCATCAACTGATTTGAAATCTGGAAAATGGGCTGAATATAAATTCTTCAAGGTTCCCTTTCTTGTCACACGGTATTAACCATTGATAGTTTGCTAGTGCTTTCCCTTTTGGTTGCCTGTTTTAACTTACTGTTATAGGTCAGGCAGTGCTCTGTATGTTTGATACACTGACATGACCTCCTCCACGAAGATCCATTGTCCTACCTCTGTGCAGAGTATCAGTAGCCTGTCCTTTCCATCCTGTTAATAGCATTGTTTGGGCCCTTCAGTTTATTAACCTGGTTAGCAGCTAGTTATGCATCCTGCACCTAGTGGGTGTTTTGATACAGCATCAGTACTTGGGGATTCAGGTCTTCTGGGTTGCCACACTAAGTGGCAGGGTTATTGACTCCTGATGGTTTAAAGGAGAGTCCTTACACTCCTTGAGCCTTTACGTTGAAATTGCACTTCTCTGACAAAGTGAGAGCTTGTCAGTTGCTCACTATGAATGTCTTGATATATTGCTTACAGAATGGTGTAATTCGTGGCACACTACTTGCACTGAGATTTATAGGAAAAGACAGAGGTGGTCGTGGAGGAACTGTCATTAACATGGGTTCCAATGTCAGCTTACGGCCATATGTCAGCATTCCCATCTATACTGCCACTAAGCATGCAATTGTTGGTTTCACACGGGCCTATGGAGTAAGTTTGTTACTTGTATCCTTCGTATTCTTAAGTTGAAGATTGAGTGTAAAATCTTAATTTGTTATGGTGTAGTAGTTTAGTGCTAGCTTTTATGTTAACTCTCATTTATGCTGTGCCACAGTGACATGGTACAGTTCCACATTGTGTTCCAAACTGAATAAACAACTTACATTTGTTCTCCGTAGCATGTTGTGTATTGTGTTGGTCTTTACTGTAGAATTTGTGCTCCATTATTTCTGGGGATACAAATAATACAATATATTCAAATCCAAAGATTGTAATGATCACTTGTATTCTGGAGCTCTTTTTTTGGGGGGGGGGGGGGCGGGGGGGCAGTTGACTGAAATAAATGAGTCACCCTGGCTGCCTGCTTGCTTTTACACCAGTTCATCACAGAAAATTTTTAA
>Ga0123357_10013525_pt1 | contig 10598 bp, 5 predicted proteins | sample TergutEmb28metaG_FD_89873 | JGI IMG/M metagenome (GOLD analysis project Ga0123357, IMG submission 89873) | Embiratermes neotenicus P4 segment gut microbial communities from Petit-Saut dam, French Guiana - Emb289 P4 | ecosystem: Host-associated > Arthropoda: Insects > Digestive system > Gut ...
AGCTCCTGAAGATGGGCACAAGGTGGCCCGAAACATGTTGAGCAACCTATAAAGGAGAAATAAACATAATACCAAAAGTGACATCTAGTTGGTCTCTTTATCCACATAGAAATATTTAGGTCTGGAGAAAATCTGGAGCCTACCGTAGAGAGAAAACCGGGCTCTGAGGGGGCGCGAAATATACCATTGACGGCAGTGCGTCCCGTCTCGTGTTATATGATCCGTTACTTCTCAACCGGGAATCCGCGGATTATGACTGTAGGGTCCGCCATTTGAGTACATGCTAGTCCGTAGAGCAGATTATTTTCTTCGGGCTTTTTTTTTTTCTTAATTCTGTTTTCATTATGCTTAGAAAAAAATATTTTAGTAAATAATCACCCTTATTGAAAAGGGGTTTACATTTAAAGTACATTTCTTCTTTTTTTGGTAAATATTCCATAATAAGCCCCCTTTTCGCTGTTTGAAATAGTTATGAAAAATGGGTCAGAAAAGACAATGGCACTTCGTCATGTGTCTGCAGTTACAGTACTGTTGACAGACACCAGTCTAATTCCTTATAGTGTTAGCTAACTCGTTTTTTTCCTGTAATGTTCACCATCCCTTCGTAAGGTTGAAACCGTAATGCACTTGTAAGACTTCTTCATGTCGTGTGACGAGGCCTTATACATGCTTGTTGGAGGGGGAGCAGGAGAAATCAGGACAAGAAAAGGGAGAAATTCCACAATACAAATTAGCTTCAAAATCAGAAGTGTGTATTTCTTCCCCCATAAAGAATCTATGTCAGAACTGAGACAGCCCGAGTAAATTAAGTTCCTTTACGGTACCATATTGCACGTAACAAGACTGATAATATTGTTAAAGGTAAAGGTAAAGGTAAAGGCAAAGATAAAGTTTTCTCTCCTCTTCCCTCCACTTTGTCGAGGATTCATGATCATAAGTAAAAGTAAAGGTAAAGTGATCCCGTTACAGGCCCGGTGTGGCCCAGAGGGTGGGTAGAGTTATAGCTCTACTCTTCCTTGACCGCGGCACTAGAAGGGGGTGAGTGGTCAGCAGCACGCCCCGGCCGCACTTTACCCCCGGGAAAACCCGGCACCCATTTTACAGGAGGCTGGGTGGGCCCCAGGGCCGGTCTGGATGGGTGGAAAATCTCGTCCCTACCGGGATTCGATCCCGGACCGTCCAGCCCTTAGTCAGTCGCTATACCGACTGAGCTGCAGGTCCCACTTGATAATATTGTACCCCATAATTTAACACAAAAAGTTTTCAGTGGCGTTCTTCAGTGTTAATTACACACAAAATTGAGATTATTGAAGTGTAAATTAATAAATCTTTCCATAGCGAATTGAAACATAAACTGTAGAAGGTTTTCGGGGTAAACATAGAATTTCATTCGAGTCAATATGCAAACTAGGCTTTATTACAGATCAGTGTTTTTTAAATTTGGCATTAGCAAACAATTTCTGTTTGAGGGATCCCATATCAGTATTCAGCAACATTTGTGGATCCTTTATTAGCCACACAAACAAGTGCAATTGTTGCTGTGGATAATAAACTGTACAAGATGGACGGTACATACTACGTACATCAAAATTTGTGGATCCGTTTGTGGTGTACGTGGGAAGTTTAATTTCTATGGTCTTATAAAAAAAAAAACTTCCACTTGCCATTAATAAATCTGGCTAAGAAATTAATTTTCCGAACGCATTCGTTGGAAGTTATCGAAATGTTTCGAAATCTCTGAATCGATTTGTACGAAAAGTGGAAAAAAAAGGCCCTGGAAACTGGAATTACCCAATAAAATTTGATAAATATCTCTCCGTTTAAAATATTAATAATTTTTCCGAATGAGATTTTTGGAGCAAATGAAAAGTACTTTTAAACTGTCGATAAAATTGACTCTACTCTGAAGCACCGTAGCTGAATACGGGACTTGATGATGGGAAATTTTAGTGAAAGTGTGAAATAACAAATTTGAAATTTTCTGCCTTAATATTTGTGCCCCTTTACTAGGCTACAGACGGACATACATAACTTTCACGTTCAGTGTTTCTTTGCTTTCCGTTTTAAAGGCAGCGACGTATTTCCGATTCTCTCAGAAAACACACCCTCTTCCCATTACAAAACCAAACTTTTGATGGTGTACAAAAGCGGTACATATATTTACCATTGAGTGTCACAGTGTCAATGCTGTTCAATGAAACCTTAAACGAGATATGAACAAGAAGGTATGTAGTGTGTGATTTCAAGCAGTATAAAGTAATGTTGTCCCTGGCTTGAAAGCATTGAACTCAGAAGTTACATGATTTAGAGTAGAAACTGTCGGATATTTTCTTAACCTCGGTACTGGATGACAATTTACGCCAAGACCGATAAACCGCAGGCAGATTACCCCACCATCTGGCCTCAAGAGTTACTCCGGACCCTGTACAGGAGAGACATTTCCTTTCGTAACCTTCATTTCTTCTCTGCCCCTCCTTAGAATTAAATGTCCTGAAGCCTTAACTACACCAACTGAGCTACTCAGTTCTCAATAGTAAATATATATGTATCAATATATACATATATGTATATAAAGTGGGGCACGGGGTGGGGCAGTTAGTTGAGGCACTGCACCACAAGCAGGGGGGTCGCGGGTTCGATTCCCGATAGTGTTTTTAGAATTTTTCATTAACATAATCCTTCCGGTCGCAAAGTGGCCTGGGGTCGACTCAACCTCTAACACAAATGAGTACCAGGAATATTTCGTGGGGGTACAGGCGGCTGGAGCTTAGGGCCGATATTCTAGAAATCTAGGGGCCTCCGCCTTGTGGAATCCAATGGGCCTGTCCAGGGAGTTCTTTACCATTTCGCATACATAATGAAATAGAGAATATTCGAAGGAGAAAGAGCTTTTAACAACACCTCAAAATTGGGGTTTCTCAGCGAAGAACTTACAGAGATGTCAACAACAACAACAATAATAATAATAACAATAATAGTAATAATAATTCCTGGAGACAGAACTGTGATCAAGGAGGAATCTATGAAGATTTTAAAATGTAAAGACGTCATAACATAAATTCAGCGCATGAAGGGTTTGGGGTGGTATCCGCCGGTATTCAGTCTGCTACACGGATACCACCCCAACCCAGCCACACCGAAACTCCAACACAAATCGAAACAAGAACACAGACCAATGTGGTGATACAATAGAAAAGTCGCAAGCTCCTGATGATGGATGTATTGTTGTCCGAAATATGTTGAGCATAGAAGAATTGAAATAAACCTTACTAACCAGTGACATCAAGTTGGTCTCTTATTCTTCAACTATCACAATGATGCACGGTCCATTATACGTAAAATTAACCTTTAGCCTATAAATAAATAAATGTTTTTTTTTTCAATATCATATAGTGTAATAATAAAAGCCAGTTTTCTCTGGTTTTTTTTTTTTTTTTTCACTTTAAAATCTTCCTTTTACCCTTTTGAGAGATCTGAGGAATAACTTACGTTGGTCTACTGCCTATCGTATGCTTTTGATGCAAAATATCCATGATATTCCCTGTGAAATGCGATTTCTGGCTTCGATATACAGGCACAAAAAAGTAGGACCTTCTATCGGTTAGGTATTAACAGGTCTTATAATTTTCACATTCTTACCGTACAGCTTGATATTATAAAAGTTTTATTTAATCACCAACTGATGCAGTAGTGAGTTGTCTTAAAAAATATTATCAAAATTTACATTAAAATTTACATTAAAACAGCTTCGACATGTTTCGGTGCAGTTACACCATCACCACGGAGCGCGTTATTCGTGCTTACTAAAGTTACAGTTGTTAAAATAATCCATTAAAATGCATCGGTGTGCGGTTAATAGGTCGTGTTGTGGCTGCATATATTAGGTCCTTATTGGTGTCTGTATTTTGCACTGTTCGGCAGTAGACTCTATTGACTCTAGTAAGTACAAATTAATGCGCTCCCTGATGATGGCGTAAATGCACCGAAACATGTCGGAGCTGTTTTAATGTAAATTTTAACATTGTTTTTAAGACAACTCACTAGTGCATTAGTTGGTGAATAAATAAAACTTTGATAAGTTTTATAATTTTAGGAACGATTCAGTGTAAATTTTAATGTGAAATAACATCGACGTTTTTAACCAATATGCAATATTGAACAATTTCACTGCATCAATACAAAATGCAAAAACTATTCATTAAAGCTTGTAGCCGTTAAATCTTTACTAGGCATACCATTATGTTAATTACAACTTCAATCACATAGCGCGTGTAGCGCTAGTGCAGCGAACCCGCCATTTTGTAGAAGACAAATAATAGATTTTCAAAATGGGGGATTAAAGGATAAACCCAGTTATTGTTGTGTTGGGTTCAATGATGATACCAAACAGTTCCGCCCTTTGTATATAAACGGCGTTTCTGTTAGCTGAGAGGATCTTTCTGGTGTTCAGGGCACAACTCGAGGGTCCATTACAGCGGATTCCAAAGCCTTTACTGCACACTCAAAGGCCTTTTGTTTTTCGCTCCGCAGCAAATTTTTCGTATGTACATTATGAGGCAGGTACATTGATCGTCTTATATTTTATTTCTTATGTATATCCGTCACAAATCGTTTCAGCTTCCCACTGGACTCCGCTTCAGCTAGATAAGTTACTTTATTTAAAATCCATTTTTAGGCGCTCTAGCGAAATTGGGAAAATGACTTATTAAACTTAACGTTTACCATCCCGAAGTGTCTGAAATATAAAGTTAAAGAAAAGGATCACAACAGTCAAACACAACAGTTTCGACTCCTTTTGAGTCATCTTCAGGCCCTCAAGCTGTAGACCCAGTTATTTTAACCCTGATACTGATCTAAATCGTAACGTCTGTGTCGGTCATCATTCCTCTGTCCTAGTTTATTTTATTTTCATTTTTCAAAACTGCCAATCCCCCCTCCCCCTCTTTTAGACTTTTAATGAATTACACCTGTAAGAAACACAACTTTTACGATTTCTGTTTACATATCTATAAAACATAAGCACTGAAGTCTTATATATTTATATATTTATATATATATATATATATACGTCTTATTCTGTAAGCGTTGGTGATCCCAGAATGCAGTAAACGTTTGTATGACTGGATCTACATCTTAAGGGCCTGAAGATGACTCAAAAGGAGTCGAAACATGTAGCATATAATGCTATAATAAAGTATAAAAATACTATAAAGATACTGTCGGTTTGATTGTTGTGATTCTTTCTTTAATTTTAAATGGCCTATTAACTTCTTCATGTCTGTCCGTTTGTTTATCCGCTTTTTTTCTGCGTGTAACATTTCGGCTTCCGCTGGACGGATTTTCATGAAAATTGGTATTTGAGAATTTTTCGATAATACATCAAGAAAATTAAAGTTAAATTGAAACCTGACAAGAATGACGGGTACTTGATATGAAAACATAAGTACATAAATGACAGTACATCGTTAAATTATCCGTAGAATGAGAAACGTTTCAGACAAAACTCGCAGTGAAAATCAAAACACACATTTTATGTTCAATAACTTTTTTCCTCTAATTCGTGCCGTTTATGAGAAAATGTGGTCAAATATTGCAGAGGCAGGCAGACCAGGGATAAAAATACTGCGCATTCGCATTGCATGCTGGATACTTAAGTCTACAAACACACACTCACAATATGTAATACTTATTGCTTTTGCTCTGCAACAATGGTTGCACCAACGCGCCTCAATATTACGTTATTCATACATTGTCTGTCATGTTAATGACAGGCTATAATTTATATCTTAGACTTTGACGTCGTAACCCACACAAGTTTTGTACCAAAATAATAGTTCTGTTAAAATAAATGTTTTCGTATAAAATTCAAGGGAAATGAATATTAATTAATAGAGGCCTACTTAATTATCGTACGATTTTAGAAACTAGTTTAGCTTGCAATAAAAACACCTGAAATTAATACAGAATTTAATAACAAACTGACGGAATACTCGGCCCTAATAGAAGAATGGAGTATGGTGGTATACAGTATAATCTTCGTCGACTGAGAGATATTTACGTACTTTTCGAGAGAACGTCAGGATCAGAATTCAAAAGAGGAACCGTGAAATTCCTTACACTGAAATTCAAACGTAGGTAAAATCTAGCTGTCCAAGGGGCATAACATCCCAGAAGAAATGAATCATCAGCAAAACCGCTGTGACTGTCTCAAATGTCCAATTGTCTCTAAAAATTTGAAAGTAAGCAATATTTTGGCTGGGTTGTTTTAGCTACAAAGCCCGAAGGTACGAAATAATTTTTAAAAGTAGCTAAGTTTCCCTACTTCAAAAAAAGATTAATTGAAAAATACATTGAATAGTGAAATGTAGCTTATTTATTCCTCTGACTTACCAGTTCTTTATAACACAATCCAAATTTTAAAAATTTGAAAAAAAAAAAATTATGTGAAAAAATTCGTTTCCCTCGGAAATCAGCATTTCGGTGTTTACAGCCATACAGCTGTTTCCACTTCCTCTTATTTTGAATTTGGTTATCTCGTCGGTTTTTTTCAAAATCGGCTCCACCACGCATGCTTCACTCACATACGTAACCGGTGTGCTGTGCCTAAAGGTGGTATCGGCATTGTGGATGTCTTTCATATATTTTCAAACACCTTGCACCATTTTGTGGCATGTTGCACTCTCATTACGATATCACAGCTCAGTTACATCAACTGGCAGTGAATGTCAAAAGCAGAGAGATAAAGTTCGCTACTCAGGAGAATGCGGTTGACCTTCACAACTTGGGTAGATTCTCTTAACAACTGCGATGACGATCGGGGTAAAGTACAGATCGTCGCATAACCTAAGTTCCTATCACCGTACGATCTTCTTTCCACTGGTCACCATAAGTCAAGTGTTTCTTTTATGAGAAGCCTAGAGTCGAATTTGTACACAGCTGTAACATCATAGAATGGGGTCCGCGGTAGCACGGTGGTTAAGGTGCTATAAATCGGAAGGTCGCTGGTTCGATCCCAGCTGGTGTCATTGGAATTTTTCATTGACATAAAATCGTTCCGATCGCACTATGGCCCTGGGATCGACTCGGCCTCTAACAGAAATGAGTACCAGGAGCATTTCCTGGGGTGCGTAAGGCTGACAACCTTACCACCATCCCGTGCCATTGTCATGAAATTTTGGAATCTTAACTGTCCGGAACCCTCTGGGCCACTCCAGGCCTGTAACGGGACTGATTTACCTTTTAACATCACAGAACAATACAGAAAATTACTGTGTATTCTCGCACGCACAAAACACGACTGCTTTTCAGACTAATGCATTTTTAATTGGATGTATTTCGCCCATAAAAACCGTAACAAACTACAAACTGTTGTTTTATTGCACATCAATTTATCCCGTGGCAATCAGCTGATTAAACCTTGCGCCATCTGTTGCATTTTGTCTGCATTGCAAGTGATAATGCCTACGGATAAATAAAATGCTTTTTAATAGGGCACTAGCAAGAGGCAAGGGGAATATTACTACCAGGAATGATTCGAAATAAAGGGCGGATTATGGAGACTGTGTATACATGTTACCGACATGTGCAGGTTAGATAATCCTCATTATTTTTTGTCACGGAAATAGGCACACTTAAGTTTAGCAGCACCAAATCAGTGCTATCTGGAGAACAAACATTAAGTTAGGCGTCTTCTGGGAAGTGACGTCATATGCTCCTACAGGTCGATACAATTTCGGAGGAATATACTGAAGACAGAGGCAGCATATTGTGTCGAATCACTGTTATACAAAGATTACGCTGCGCGACGTCACAAGTGATTAGGCCATTACCTTAACCCACACCTTCACAAAAATTCAGATTTTACAAAAGGCTTAAATTAATTCGTTGTCTTAACGTATACAGGCCCACTTAACTTTAACGACTCTAGGCGCGTTTCACAAATCGCGAAAAGCGACTATTAGCTTCGTCATGTCTGTCCGTCCGAATGGAAAAACTCGGCTCACACTGGACGGATTTTCTTGAAATCTTACATTTTATTTTTCAAAACTATGTCAGGAATATTCAAGTTTCATTAAAATCTGACAGGAATATCGGCTACTTTACATGAAGACTGATATACGTTTTTGTTATCTCTCTCAGTTCTTCTTCGAATGATAAATGCTTCAGAGAAAAGTTGCAGAGACAATCAAAACACACATTTTATGTTGAGCAACGTTTCTTTAGAAAATTGCGCCGCTTATGAGGTAATATAAAAGAATAATGTAGCGCACGGCTTGCCATAGATAACAATATGGCGCCTGCGCATTGAATGCTGAATACCTAAGGCTACAAATACACCCTTAGAATATGTAATACTTATTCCTTTTCCATTCCAAGAGTGGTTACACGAACGCGCCGCAATGTTATGTTGTACGTATATTGCCTGCCTCTTTTCGTGTAACTACAAAATCGCCATTTTACTTACGCCTGAAGTTGGTTTGTTTTAACGCTAAAAATAGGATTTAAACGGCACGACACTCCCCCCTACGGCAGTTTCTGTGATCACATAACGTCTGTTCTGGACAAAGAAGCCACTGTTAGTTACATATAGCTATTCTTGGTACTGCCTTTTATATTGTATAACTGGGGATGCAGAAGCTTGGTGATTAAGATAGGATGAGAGGCTCGCCAACGTGCAGTCAACTGTTTGTGTCAAGATCCCCCTCAGCTTTGAAATGATCCTTCAGAATCAAGCAGACGCAATGAAGGAGTTCAGACTTCGTAATCTAGCTCATTGTAGTTGGCGGATTTGGAGTACAAGCCCCGCGTGCTGAATGTCACGGTATGGGATATACTTGTATGAATTGTTAAAGTTTTTGTGGCGTCTGTTGTTGTATGTGACTTCTGGAAGTAATGTGAAGGGGCAGCTTCTCTTTTCTATTCACAAAATAGATTTCGTGTTTATTACATGGTGTTTTTCGGTATAAACTGCAAATTTGGTCACTTTTACTTCATGGTGTTTTTCGGTATAAACTACAAACGTTGGCCACTGCCACCTGTCTCAGTTGGCCATTGTTTTACAGAACCGGCAAATTTCTACGGTATTATACATGGCCATTACTCTATAAGCTGGCCATGTGTGTATCTTAAAACTTGACCAAATTCCAAAATTTAATGCATCACCTAATTTCAACTTCCATATTTTGGCCTACTTCAAAGGCTACACAATGTTTATGTTGTACCGTACAAGTGCCGTAATCCTTGTGCCTTAATAAAACTGCGTGTTACTCAATCAACGGCCATTCTCTCTCCACAGACATTGACAACAGATTGGAATTTCCTGGTGAAATATGACACATTACTCTACTTCAAAATCTTATTCACAGACAGGGATTTGTACCTGAGATCCTTGCTGTTCTGGGATGTTACACAACTTAGAATTTTAGTCCCGAAACGTTGGTAAAATATACCAATCAAGACTGCGTAATAACCCAGAAGACTGAAGGTCTCATGGACACAACAGCAGAAGGCTAATTATACGCTGAATTATGTACCTGCTTTTCAAATCAACCAAATGTCTCTGCACTCCCAAGTCCGCATTTGAGCAGGTCACAGCTGCACAGTTAAAATTTCATAGTGTCACGTGGTGTCCCTAAGTTGGCCACCCGTATAAGTTGGGCGCTCAGAATGGAAACAGAAGTGGCCGACATTGGCAGGTTTCGTTGTAGTTTCTTAAGCACGAAACATAATAAAATTAATTTACTCTGACAGCAGGGTGTCAGAATTCGTGTTAAGTTAGCTGTAGTGACTTAAGCTACGGGCTGGAGGATGCTATTTCCGGTTTCCGGCACACACAGGTGTTTTTCTCTCCTGCAAATTGTCTTCACACCGACTCTGGGGCCAGCGCATGTTCCTCTTTAACGAATATCTTCGTCTTTTTCCAATGAGGTAAGCCGGCCGGGGGTGGGGGTGGGGGAATGTGAATTTAATTACTCGCCTTTATATATTGTCGATGTTAGGAATGAGTGGAGCTATATATATACTCCCCCTACGCCTTCGTGACATGGACTGGAACAAATTTACGTAACTTCCATCTGTGCTTTTCTTATAATTTGGAAGTTAACGAGATCTTCCATTTGAAACGCCCTTTTTAAGCGCTTTTTTTTGGCACAATCGCGAAAAAAAAGCACCTGTTAATTTCGTTAAGTCCGCATCCCCGTTTGTCCGCATATGTCATTTCGGTTCTCGTCGGACGGATTTGCGCGAAATTTGATGACAATGGGGGACTCCTACAATAAACTGCCGAGAAATTCCAAAGTTGTTTAAAATGGGGCAAGAATATCGAACACTTTACATCAACACCTACGTGAGTTTTACTGTTGTCAGAGACTTAATTCTCCATAACAGCATTGTTGTGCAACACTCCGTGTTTTTATATTTTTGAGGTTGACGCGCATCTCAAAAGCCGACACAGAACGTGTTGTCCACCTTTCATTGCAACAAGGTTACTCAAACGCGCCATAATGTTTCGCTTTACTCATGTCGCCTAAATTCTAACGATTCTGAGCCCCCCCCCCCCCCCCCCCTCCTGTCCTTCTCTCATCCAAAAACAACACAAA
>Ga0123357_10013526_pt1 | contig 10598 bp, 7 predicted proteins | sample TergutEmb28metaG_FD_89873 | JGI IMG/M metagenome (GOLD analysis project Ga0123357, IMG submission 89873) | Embiratermes neotenicus P4 segment gut microbial communities from Petit-Saut dam, French Guiana - Emb289 P4 | ecosystem: Host-associated > Arthropoda: Insects > Digestive system > Gut ...
ACACACACCCATACACACACACCCACACACACACACCACACACACACACACCCACACACACACACCCACACACACACACACCCACACACACATACACACACACCCACACACACCCACACACACACACACACACACACAGGTAGCTACAGTCTCAGAATAATTACGACACAAAGACCGCTATGATACTGAGTCGCGTTAAGACACACAGGCTGCTACAAGGCTGAGTAATTACGACGTATACGCTTCCATAAAACCGTCTAATTACGACATATAAACTGCAAATAAACTGAGTATATTTACGACACACTATTCGCTACAAGGCAATCTAATTATGGTGGTAGACTGCTACAAGCCCCAGTCTAATTACGGCATAAAATGCTGTTAGAAGGCTGAGGCTTTTTACGACATATAGCCTGCTACAAAGCTGAGTATATTTATGCTTACACTTTGTTATAAGGCTGCTTAATTACGACACATGGGCTGCTACAAGGCTGATTAATGACGACATACTTGCTGCTACAAGACCGAATGATTCCAGATTCCAATCGGACCAAGACCCCTGGCCGAATTAGGGACATCGTGTTCCGTCGTTATTCATGTGTCCATCTTCAGGCTTAGTGTTAGAGTATTCATGTGAGATAATACAGTTACAGGACACTTTTGTTATGTGCCAGGGCGTTGGGTATAGGGGTGATATCTGAAGTGGCGACTGAACTAGGAATATGTGTAGATGAGGATTAATTCCATGCGTGAGGTACTGTAAGATTTTCAGATCATTTGCTATACAGAGGGGATGGCTGGTCCTGGTTTGTATGGTTTAGTGAATACCTAAGTGCCAGGTTCTTCAGCCCCAGTTATTAGCTTATTGAACCGACATGGTTTGTCAAAGAATATGTGAATGAGTACGTAATGTGCATTTAAGGTGCAATTTACAATGAAGTGAAGGGCGCTCTTGGTGCTTATCCTGTTTCTTGATAAGTATGCTGCGCCACGTACATTCGGCGTAGGTGTATTTCAGCAAAAAGAAGGGACTATATTTTCATGGGACCCCAGACTTCTCTTCACGATTACTTCCTGTCTTCACGGCAATAGTTCACGGTTTCATTAATGGACACTACCTTATTTATAATAATTATAGCTATGGATCCCTTTCGCCATGGTTTTCACGGGTCAGTCCCATTTTTATGGGTTTTAAGAAGCTCTGCCCCGGTTCCACATAATCGATGCCGGACACCAAAGTTTTGCGAGTCTAATCAGTTATTAATAAGCGCTCTTATAATAAGAAGAACTGAAGACACTGAACAATACGCTAAGTTTTTGCTTTTATTCTTCCATTATTTTACCTTATTTACTTGTTCAATTAATATTTAAGTATCCAAACGTTTTTCTAATAAATCTAAATTCAACTTAACCTGAATAGTCCTGTCTCACCGAAGTATATATTATTAGCCTGTAAGGCTCCTCGATATTCCAAATTTATTTTATCTTTATTTTATTTCAAGTCTATCTTTGTTTTACCTATCGTATTTATCCCCTATTGTTGCAGATATTACTAATTATCCGGAGATTACGCGCAGGATTCTGAGCAAAGTACATACACGTCACCCCTACGATTCCAACAAAATTGCCTACAAACTCACATTGCTTGATCTACATATTTTTAACACAGACGATACACAGCTACACCAAAATGCCCGTATATATTTTTATATAAGTATTATATCGGTTTTAGTTGAAAATCTTCCAAATTTTTACATTCGCGTAAGCATTCTAACTCTGTGAGGTTTGAGATCTGAAGCTAATAAATTTCAGCTGTAAATGAACTTTTTACGTACTTATGACAGCCTGGTAATAGCTATTAACTTTGGCCGAAAAAAGTAGCTGTTTTAAATTTATGAAGAATATGTGTTGTGTTGGACGGAGTATCGTCTCTTATTATCCATGGAAGAATGATTAGGAACAGAAAATGCGTGTACTCTGCGTATGGGAGCAGCACATTCTTCTGAAACACTAATAAAATTTCACCACGCTACTTGGTAACACGTTTCAGAACACTATAATATTCAGGAAACATATGCTCCATTTCAGCAACATGTTTTCTGTTCACTACTTGGATCTGGACGTCTGAATCTCGTTCTGTCTCTATTATCTGTAAATACAGTTGCTATTTCACGATGTTGCTCTTGACTGCTATATGTAAACGTAATAAAAATAATAACAAAGACATGAATGTCGCTATCAAATATAACTTCGGAGATTCCTTCTGTCAATGAAAAATGCAACCTTGTTCCCTCCATTGTTTTGCTGAAAGTTGACGCGTATAGGGATATTGCTTCTAATGTGCATCAGTGTGCAAGTTGCAGTAAATCTTCCGTCTTCAGGTGGCAGTGCTGTTATGGCAGTTTGCTAAAGCAAAATGTAGCTGCCTCAAGGGGTTCCTTGATGGGTGATATCCTGTTGTGTTTACATTATGTCATATTCCGTCAAAAGCAATGAGTCCAACATAGCTTGAATTATTGGTATGGCAGAAACCTTTGTACTTGCAATAAAAGCTTTGACACTTAACCATAGTGGTATTTTCGTAAAAATTCAGATGGAGACGAGTACATAAATTGTAAAGATTTCCTACACTTCTGCGTCTGTATTTTTTTGAGAGTAGCTTTTTGGGCTGTTTGCTTTTGACTGTACACAAACTTAAGCTGTTTCAGTGCATTGTCTCATTTGTATTATGTCAGCCAAAAAGTTTCTGAATAAATCCACCATTTTGGAATAGCAATTTCCAATTTTTTTTTTTTTTGCATCCTGCCTTATCTCTTAACAGAATGAAGTTTAAATTGAGGTCACTGACTGGAATTAAGTTATTGTTATCTTCGTTAAAAAAAAACATGCACGTAAGCGCCTATGTAAGCGTAATAAGAGGTCATACGCAACAATGACACATAAAATAATATTTGCACCAGAAAAATCTAGAGTTTTACTAGTTCTTTTAGCAATGAGGTCCAAACACGTGTTGACTGACGCCTTCTAAAGTGGGGACACGTGAATAAATCCAACAGTCATTGTGTCTAAACGTTTGTGTTGCCTATACTGATAATTAATTAGATCCTAGTCTCCAAGTACTGGATACCACGACACGTGACAAGCAAACGGCAACAACCGCACGTGGCCTGCCACGATTGGGCTAGTTCAGAAGCCACGCGACTTCCATGTCAAAATATTGAGACAGCAAATTACAGGGGGAGTTGATCGTGTTATTGTGTAACACAAAAAAAAACTCACTTTGGTACAATAACCTTTGAAATTAGTAAAAAGCGTTTGATATTACTGTCATCGTCGAAACCTTTGTGTAGGTCTCGTAGGCGTGTCTTTCCGACAATGAAAATTGGAATAGAACTCTTTATGCCTTACCGTGTCCCACAACAAGAAACGGAGTTCAGAGTGACAAACGTATTTAATCCATGAGAACAGCCAAAACTTAGAACTGTCAAAACAACTTCAAATAACATTGCAATATGCAGCAAAGACTGCCATATAGAAAAGAAAAGTGAATAAAGAAATGTTAGTTCCAGAACCCTTAAGGAAGAACACCACTAGCGAGATCTGTGTGGCTAGTAAGATAACATTAAAATGGATCTTAAATAAATGAAGCAGGGGGATAATCATGGAGTCATATGGCTCAGGACTGGGGCCAATGACAGGCTCATATGAGGACAATAATGAATCATCGGGTTAATACAAGGCGAGAAATTTCTTGCAAATCTGGGCAACTATCAGCCTCTTAAGACGTTCTGTGGTGTTAGCTGTTACTTGTCCCGATACCCATTAGATAGGAGGGTTATATACGAGTACTTATGAAGAGAAATTCCGCGCGGTCATAAGAAATCGAACCTCGATCTTCCAGCCAATCGGCTTCGGCATATAGGCCTAATTACAAATAAAATAAATAATTCTTGGACCCCAGCTGTAAGTAGATCGCCTCCCACGGTGAATTACAAAGTCGGTAGAGATGAAGGTTCAGACTGTTACTGGAGTACGCGTGTGTTACGTGTCTTCGAAAAGCGCCATTTGTGATTTTGTACACCTCAGTGGGCTTTACGTACACGACAGAAACCCCCTTCATTGGAAAGTTAAATTCACAGTGAGAATTTTTTTATGTGTATGTCGCTTAATGTTAATAGAAAGAGGTTTCAAATAAAAGGTGTTTATGATTATCAGTCTATATTTAACGCAGTGAATAAAAACATTGTACTGCTTATCGCTTTTACTAACACGCATTAAATTCGATTTGAGCCGTAAGTATAGCAAGAGTTCATTGAACAGTTATAAACCTGAGGCTAATTAAATTCTTTGGACACGATTTAGTACGGATCACCTACCCCAGACTGTATTAATACACCTTCTGCAAATAATTAAATTGGAAATTCTAAGAGAACGATGGAAAAGTCTTCATATGCATGCATCCACTGCTTCCATTCTGTATACGGAAGACAAAAAAGAAGCTGGTCCAAACAGGAATGTCTTTCTAACATCAGAGCAAAGGCTTTACTTCATGCAACTTAACGTCGGCTGCGCCTTTTTTAAACCATGCATTGCTGAATGGAGCTGAGGGCCCTTCAGTGGTACTTTCTGGTCCTTGGAAATGCACAGCAGGGGGACACCACTTTTTCACCGCTGCTGGGCAATGAGACGAAATTCATGTGCAGTCTTGGGGAATGCGCAACCATTTTAATTAAAATCTGATGCTCACTGAAACTGAAGATTTAGCGTAGAAGCATATTACGATCCGGGTGCGTTAAGCTTTCCGTATGTCTGCAATGGGCTTCATGAAGGCGTGTTATGCTTTGTGCCCAAGGTTGAAATGTGTCACAAATGCGGAAGTTCTGCGAGAACTTATGACGTTAGCGTTGTTTCAGATGCTACATTATACGTACTAAAACTAGCCAGAAATATTGGCTGCGTCAATTACTACACAATTTCTTCTAGCCTACTTTTCTCACTTTTTGTTTTTAAAGAATTCAACACACGATCCTTGTTTCGTTTACACTTTCTTTACAATGGAGTTACAGTCGAGAGTGAAGCTTATGACTTCCTAGCAAAGGCGTAATCCATGCCAAATTTTCGAAAGAAAAAGGTAACAATTTTCTGGAAATTGTCTTGCCAAATCAACATTGGTTTCATACAGCACAGAACACACGCTCCACTCGAGTTTCACGCGAAAGATGTGTCCCTGCCGCACATGGAACAGTTGGTTCCACCCGCATCCTAGTAACGGTTCTAGTTTCGTATTCGAAAGGGCAGTGCTCGGGTTCCGCGTCTCGCTTAATCAGTGTCTATTATCTAAATAGAATCAACACAAATATATGTATTAAGTGTCACACACAACACTAGTTTTATCAATTTTATTCACGGCTACATGTTTCGGCTCTAATTGCGAGCCATCATCAGGCCTTCTATAAACGTTGATACAGGAAAATTTTATACCGCATATGGAGATTCTCCTATATGAACGTTTATAGAAGGCTAGATGATCGCTCGCAATTAGAGCCAAAACATGAAACAGTTAATAAAATTGATAAAACCAGTGTTTCGTGTGGCTATATTTGTGATTTGATGACAGCAACAGGGACGTTTCATCTTAAAATTTAAAACAAGAAAGGAGAATCAATAATTTTTCTGGAGTGTCTGTCCAATAGGAAGACGTTTTATGTTTACTCGCCTCGCTTTGGAGGTAAAGGTGGGACGGATGGATACGGGGACCTTGGCTGCACACATGTGCATACGTGTGTGGGTGTGTTTTCCCATGAATTTATTTACATTTATCTCTATACAATTAAAGTGAAAGTGGAATGTACAGTACACTAGTGCCACCTAATTGTGAAGTGTTTTATAGTATGGAGCTATTTAATTACTACAAAGCTTCGAATGAAAATAACGCTGATTTTCGGATTTCATCACACACGATCTGAAACTGAACCGTGAGAAGAAAAAAGAAAATAATTATCCAACAATAAGATTATCAAACATGGCCTTAAATTTGACGAAATTCCTCTTAAACATATCTTACGACTCCCTTGCAGAATTTCGGTACAGATTTTACGTTGCTTTTCCGGAACACGTTATCGTATATAGTGACGTCATGATTTCGTCTAGTTGTGTTTGGCCGAACTGTCGAAACCGCAACCACAAACTTCTACCCACCCACTCTAAAAACTGTTGGTTCGTGCTAACGACACCATTTCCGGCAGTAATGAACCAAGGAATTTGCCGTCCGTAGAAATCTGTTGTTGGCTGGCTACGGTACTGGGCCTATTGCAAGCACGCTCTGGTTTGTCCAGCATACAGTACACGCAGCGAGGGAGTGGGTGAGGTTGGGAGTGGGAGGAAGCCGGGATGTTGATAATGATGCAGACAGAATGCCGATATGAATATGGTAATGAAGTGAGGGAGAACAGAACGAGGGATACAGAGAGCAAAAGAGGAAGAGAGAATGATGACTCTACATGTGTACATTCAGGGGTGATAAACCCTTATCTCTATAGTGAGTGAGCTATATATAATCGGAAAACAGCGTCCAACTTGTCTGCTGGATAGTGATATACATATACATGTGCAGTAACAATATATATTAAATTTCATGGTCTTGTCGCATTGCAGTTTATGCGCTCGTGTTACTGAATTACCTCATTGCAAAAGCTTTGGCCTAATGTTCACGATATTCTGCGGGAAAGGCATTGTTTCAGTTCAACCTAACCAGCCAATCTGTCTGAATACGCAGATAAGGACCGTGGCATGGCTTAGGTGGTAGGAGGCCGACCTTTCACCTGGAGGCCCTGGTTATATTCCAGGCCAAACTATGTGAGATGTTTGATGGACAAACGGCACTGGGAATGTTTCTTCAAGTAATTCAGTACTGCCCTCAGTACGCTTCCACCAGTTCCTCAAAATCATATTTCATTCATCCACCACGCTGTGTATCCTAAGCAATTGACACTCTCTACAACACATTTTTCTGCCGATCCCGGTGGCTGTGCAGTCTATGACGTAAGTCTGCTGCTACTCTATTTCTGGGGATTGCGGGTTCGAACACCGCTGAGGGTTTGGAAGTTCATCTCTTGTGTGTGTGTTGTGTAGGCAGCGGCCTCTGCCACGGACTAATTACTAGTTGAGAGGAGGCTTGCCGTGTGTGTGTGTGTGTGTAATTATGTGCGATACAGAAACTGGCCCGAGTTGGGCTGTTGTGCCACAGGAAAACAACACATTTTGTACAGGTAAATTTGAACAGGTCAAGTTGTTCCTGTTCATGCCATAAGGAATATGGGGAAATTGATATATAGCTGCACTCATTCTTACCCTCGAAACTAGATTGGGTGAATTGTTAGATTCACGCTTTGGCCCCTTCAATTTATTTTATTTTTTTTAAAGATACCACAGTATTTCTTGAATAGGAGGATGAGTGGGCCCCACTTTCATGACAACTCAAAAAAGAAATCCATCACCCAGCAGAGGGAGGCAGATTGTTGTAACTCTGAAGAGTCTCTGCACACCTGCAAAACTATACGATGCCCAAACTCAAAAGATTACTTTCATAGCTATTTAGTGTTGTTGTCTTAAAATACTTGCAACAATGAAATACATAAAATTAATGCAGAATTATACCCAGCTGAAATGTAAATGCATAACTCTATGTCTTCTATTAAGTGAGATCATCACCGAAGCGATGGAGTGTCGCGTAATTCTGATTTTTGTTGCTCTAACCATTTTCATAAATCACGTATATTCCGTATTCTGTGGGCGATTTTAATATTATAACCAACAGCATATCTGACACCAGATCATCCCTGAGGGGTGGGCGGTAGAGTGCAGAATGTGACGCCTTTCATTCACTCAACCCTGCAGCTCATCTGTGACGCAAGTTATTCAGCACTTGTCACAATTTCCGAGCATTGCGCTCCGGGGTGTATTGAATACATTACACAGACATTGAATACATGATGTAAACTGAACTAGATTCGCGGATGGCGGAACGCTGAGCTTTTATTCTGGCTGTGCTGCAGCTAAGAGCTGCTGCACTAAACAGGTGTTAGGATAATTTGAGCGCGGCGTCGCAGTAAATGTAGGGATTTGTAAGGATGACAGATGGGCTTCTGCATTTGGTGTTAGGGAGAGAATGGTTTACGCTTTTCCTTCTTCTATTCAAGTAATGATAGGTTTAACTGAAAATGTGAAAGGGGCGCTCTAATGATCAGCTGTTCTGTTCCAAATTGTAACTCTAGCAAGAAACTTACATTGCTTCGAAGTCTGCTCTGAGTCCCTGTGGCTCTTCATGTTGGTAGTTCCTTTATTTATTTCTGACTACAATCGTGCTTTTTATTGTACTGCATCCGGATTTTTCATTATCTGATAATTATGTGTATATATACATGTGTGTGCGTGCGTGCATGCGTGTGCGTGTTCATGTGTACTGTATAACGTAAAGTTGTTGTGACCACGTCAAGAAGCTATAAAGGAGGAGCAGAAGTATGGCTGCACCTATTCTTAACCTCCCTTCTGGAGGAAGATGAGGTCAAATGCACGTCTCAACCAATTTACCTCCAGTGAAACAACACCCCATTATCCCTGAATGGGCCCAGGGGCCGATCTTAGACGTTTGGAAAAAGCAAATTTCTTTTCCTTGCCGGGAATCGAACCCCGGATCTTTCACGGCATAGCCTAGTCACTACACCGACTATGATGTTCCGTATTCACAAGCAGTGTCTCGGATTTGATACTTCGCCTTTCTTCAAATGATTGGTTGTCATTCTTGCATACGTACAGGCCTATGCTCACGTTCCTCTTCATATCAGTGACACAGGTGAGCATCACACCCGGATAGTATTGGACCACGGACTTTTTGTCAACACAATATAGGTCTTATTATTCTATCAGCTTTGCGACAATAGTGTATCATAATTGAACTCATTCTGCGTGTGTGTGTGTGTGTGTGGCAGATCCTTCCACCGACGATAAATGTTTTATTACGTATATTAATTTCAATACAGTAGACGATGGAAAACGCCCATAATGTTAATGAGTTTAACAATGTAGGTAGGTATAGAGGTAAAAATGCCTCTGCGCATGTCCTTATGGCTTTGGGGGAGTGGATTTTTAGCTCCGCTCATTCTTAACCTCCGCACTACACAGAGGTGAATAGTGAGCTTCACGCTCCGGAAGCTATAAGCTCAGGGAAAAATCCCCCGGCGTCCATTTACTAGAAGGCCGAATGAGCCCTTATGCCGGTGTGAAAGCTCTGGAGAAGAGAAAAACTCTTGCCCTCGCCTGGAAAAGAACTATGATGCATGTGTTGTCCAGCCTGACTTCGCTAAAAGTTTATACTCTTATACAGTACGGTTAGAAATAGGTTGCTTATTTGCTAGTTATGATATTTCCGTTTTTCGTGTACTTTAACCAACTCAAAGGACGGAAACTTAATGCAATTTTTTCCGGGTTACCCAATGGAAGTCCGTGTAAGTACGTGATGCGGTGCAGACTGATGGTAGTAGTTCCCATCCTCGTCATCATGAGTTGCCGCTGCGGAAAACACAATATCCCAACACGTTTACATAACTTCATTCGTTATTAAATTGGATTACGCGTTCAACCGAAAGGATTTGGATATTGGATTTGTATATTACTACTATAAAGTATGGGGGATATTGATAGTGTGGTTGTTTGCGAATATAGAGTTCCCTAATATTGTTTAAATTTTGGTAATTAATAACAGATATATGTATACAGAAGGGAAATACCAAACAGGGCATTTATCATACATTTTAATCGTTTTTTGGGGGGAATGGCTCTGGGTTATATATAGGCTATGTCCATTACAGTTTTTAATAAAATCGTGGCTATTTTTTTACAATATCAGTTTCTCTTCGACGGTGTCTATTATTACTGACCCAGCGTATTACATGCAATAGTAAAGAAGCAAGAAAAATCTGACAATCAAAACTTTTACGCTTATGATTTTTTTTTGTATTAAGGGGAGTTAACACAAATTATGAAATACGGAATGTTTGACGAAACCTAAAATATCTTTTTATTCTCACTATAAACTCCAGAAGTCTGAAGCTGAAATCGCCTGCTTAAATCTGTAATTGAATCTGTTACTGTCCACTGAAATCCATTTTAATTAAAGTAAATAGAGGGATATGTTTCATCATATATTTATTTATTACGTCACACCAACTTGAAGGGTACAAAATTTGCGTAATTTCAATAGAACACATTGCAAATAAAATTAGTTTGGCATAACGATAAGGATAATTAAGAATGTTGCAAATTCAAGTATGGGCCGCAGTTTAGAGGGTGGGGGATACGATAAATACAGACTTAGATATGCCTAATAATTTATCATACGTCTGTGTGTGTGTGTATGTGTGTGTGGTATGTGTTTGTGTGTGTGGTATGTGTTTGTGTGTGTGTATGTGTATGTGGTATGTGTTTGTGTGTGTGTGTGTATGTGTGTGTGGTATGTGTTTGTGTGTGTGGTATGTGTTTGTGTGTGTGTATGTGTATGTGGTATGTGTTTGTGTGTGTGTGTGTATGTGTGTGTGGTATGT
>Ga0123357_10013529_pt1 | contig 10597 bp, 4 predicted proteins | sample TergutEmb28metaG_FD_89873 | JGI IMG/M metagenome (GOLD analysis project Ga0123357, IMG submission 89873) | Embiratermes neotenicus P4 segment gut microbial communities from Petit-Saut dam, French Guiana - Emb289 P4 | ecosystem: Host-associated > Arthropoda: Insects > Digestive system > Gut ...
AATAAAATTTTTTTTGATTGGAAAAAAAGGAAAAAAAAAAAAAAAAAAAAAAAAAAAGAAATGTGATGAAATTACAAAAACAAGAGGTTATATAAAGCTCTCTTATCGTTTAAAAGTTTTACTTGCTTAGAGAAAATTGAATGTATAATTTCAACGACCTCTTCCTTGCAGTCGACATTTCATATCTTGCTAGATGTATAAAGCCTTCTCACTTCAAAAGATCTCATAAATATCTCCATTTATTACATCTCTAACATTTCATGCGACCTGTCAAATGTATTACAACACACTTTCTGTAGAAATGAAATAAAACGCTCTCCTGACTTTATTACGTTCTCCTGCTCTGTGTAAGAATTACAGTTAAATGATCAACTAAACCAAAACTGCCTTTTGGACTTGGCTCCTCTCTGTACTACTGCATAACACCCAAAAATCTCGTTTTTCAAGAAAATATATATTTCGCAAATGATTGTTAAAAAAAGGCGATCATTTCATTAAATAGAGTTTATTTTCTTCAAAAACATTAACCGATTGGTCTGTGTATTGAAAGAGCAGCGTTTGTTTTCAATGCAGCAAGAACTGGCCCTTTAAATATTACTTTGGGGAATGTCAGGCTTAGTTTCGCGGTACGGTACGTGCGATTGCACAGAATTCCGTAACAAGCAGTGTTGTGTTCAAACAAAACTCACGGTTTGAAAATTGTAACTGGGGTTACTCAATTAGTTAACTGCCTATCTGCAATCCGAACAACCGGGTTCGGTTCTCACAAGAAGCCATAATTATTTTCTGCAAAGCGTCCAGACACCTCCACACACAACGCCTAGCCTCATGATGGTTGTCTGTGTATCAGTGATTATCTTAACAGGGCTCTAGCAAGCGAAAACTAAAAACCGTCCAATAACCTCAGTCTGACATCTAGGTAAAAAATTTTATACTTGTACATCCATTTTCTATTTCGTCTCCTTGACGTAAGACCAATACAGCCTATAATCCTATAATTAACTATACCCAATTACAATACGCTAGTCAGTTAACAGAGGTAAAGTTTCCTTATTTACATCATGAAGGCATAATAGAGGTAAAGGTAAAGGTATAGCTTCCCCTATTCTTATCCTCGACAACAGACGGAGATCAATGGTTAACTTCACTTAACTTTACCACGGGGAAATGGCCAGTAAGAGTAAGAGCCTGTGAAGTTTCAGAGCCGATCTGCAAGTTTTGGTGATGCGAAAAATTTCTTGCCCCCACCCGCGCTTCGAAACCCGTAACGTCTCCCCGAACACTAGTCGATATACCGATGACACTACCCGGCTCCACACACACTTAAAGACACTCGGCAAAAAAAGGAAGCCCAAAAACTTTTGTTTCGACAGAGCACATGGAATTGCTCGCTGCAGCTTGTCACTGCATACGGACTGTTGCTCTCCCCTTCTAACGTTATGTCGGTTAACACGCCCTGACATTCGAAAATTGACTTCGACACTAAAGACAATTTTGACTGTAAACATTTCACCTTAAAGTGGAAAAGAGAGAGAGAAAGAGAGATTCGCAGCAAATGCGTATCGAACCTTTTTCTCTCGGTATTTTACTTTTAACTTTTAGAGCTCATGCGAGTTCGCAGAATTTTTTAGCACTGTCGAATGTGGGACGCTTAATTATCGAATGCTTGTCTTGTTGATTTTCCGGGACTGCGAAAAAAAGTCCCTCGACTTTCATTTACGTTGGCATTAGTGACTGGCCTTTTGTTGCGGCTTTTCATTTTACACGTACATATGCAACCAGCCTAACTGAACAATTTATACCAACAGCAGACACTTCCGTTAATAGGTCTATAACAAACTCAGTATTTTGATGTGTGTTGGACCGTGCATCATGTGACAACTGAAGAATAAGAACCAACTAGATGCTACTTATTATTTTATTGTATTTCTTATAGGCTCAACATGTTTCGGGCACTACTATACCCATCATCAGGAGCTCACGACTATAATGTCGATTACCACATTGGTAGTTTCGTTCTTGGTTTGCTGTAGGTTGGAGGTTAGGTGCGGGCTGCAGGCTATATTCTGCAGCCCTGACACTACTCCAGCCTAGCCGCACCTAACCTCCAACATACAGCAAACCAAGAACGAAACGACCAATGTGGTAATCAACATTATAGTCGTGAGCTACTGATGATGGACATAGTAGTGCCCGAAACATATTGAGACTATAAGAAATATAATAAAATAATAAGTAGCATCTAGTTGGTTCTTATTCTCCAAACTCAGTATGAAATCTCCCTCCTCTTCACTGCAACCACAGATTTCGGTTAATGATACAAGAGCACACATGAGGTGCCATTTTTCTCAACTGCGATTTTTTTGTCACTGTAGCAAGACTTGGAAACCCAAAGAAAGGGATTTCAAAACTTGATCATACTTCCTACCTGAATGTGAGCAGTATTCACACTATGCCTTTCAGTTCATTACTAATATTTGCATCTTCTTTAATTAAGGTAAATAAACCTGTATTAAAAAGGTGTCACTTCAAGCCTCACTTTTGATGAAGTGTGCTTTCATGTAAAAGATAATTCAGTTAACTTCGAAGACAGAAATAAAGACTGTTCACTGCAAGATTATTATGAAACAAATAAATTTGTCGTGTGGGCAGAATGCAAAGTTTTCGGTGTGAAATGCGGCAGTACATAGGGCAATTAATTAGCATTACGGGATCAATCACTTTCCATTTTATGAATGTTATGAGTTGCAATTTTCCCTCAATGAAAGACATTAGTCGAATTCGCTTACACCTGGAGCCATCTTTACACCACTGCAATTACAAACCGGGTGACCACTGCGTTTTTCTTAAAGCTCCTTCGAAGCCTGAATTCGATTCCGCTGTTCCACATTTCAGAATACAAAACATACCAAGCTTACGTATTTCAAGTATAACTCTGATGCTTCAGATCTCTGTACTTCTCAAGCAATTTGAAGGGGCCTTTGCGAGGATAAAGACAGTGTATTTGTAGAAAATTTCTATGATTTAAGCAATGTTCCAAAGGCTGCCGTCTTTTATTCTGCAGTAACAGTTCATAAATTAATTATCTGAACAATGAGGATAATTATCTCTTCCGTCTTTTATATTATTTATTAAACCCAACTACTATGCACTGTATTGTGCATATTACCACATACCTATTTTCTCTCCCACGCGTTTCGGCATTCACTGATGCCATTTTCAGGGAGGTCTTCCGCCTTTTATTCAGGTACAAGTAATCTTACCAATTTTCCAATGATGTAGAATTTAAGTTAGCAAAATTTTTACAATTAATATGTACTATTTAGAGATCTATTTTTAAGAAACTGAGAACGGAAACTATTTTGAAAATATACAACACATTAGTTTTACCTATATTTTTATATGGGTCAGAAAATTGGACTCTACAGCCTAACAAAGACGAAGAATTGAAGCGGCAGAAATTAAGTTACTGAGACCTCTGGCAGGCTACAGCCTTTATGACCACAAATCAAATGGCTACATACGCCGCGAACTACGGATTACAGGCATACTAGACAAGATAGATGAATACAGATGGAACTGGCTTTCACACTTGCAAAGGATGCCACAAAACCGAATCCCTTTGAAATCATACCACTACAGACCGCAAGGAAGGAGAACAATTGGAAGACCGAAGAAGCGTTGGCGCGAGCAGCTGTATCTCTGGAGACGGAACGGAACAAAGGGTCCAATCATTGATGTTTGTGATGATGACAAGTAATTTCAACAATTTTGGATGTGTGTGTACCTGGTACAACAGTCCTGAGCGCTCGCTGTTGTTTAGACCTACTCCGAAAAGAGCAGGTGTACGAAAAAGTGTAACGGTATGAAATGTGTCTGTCTGTCTGTCACTTCGGTCTAGAACATCTACTTGGAACATATCCATTATGACAAATATTTGGTAATTTAATTAAGCTCGAGAAGCGGGTAGAAATATATTTCGGTCTTCATGTCAGCATCCCGTTATTTGTGTCGACTTCAACCGGAACTGAAATTCAAGGCTCCCCAGTATGAACTGTCATGTACATTCTATCGCCTGTTCTCAAGTTGTTATAAATTAAATAAAAGCCGACAAGCACGGCAAAAGTAAACGTTCCTTTTAAATCATTTAATGGCGAAACTGAAGTAACACTTTCTGTACTCCTCCCTACATACATCTTCAGCTTGTACTTACACCACAGACAAGGACATAGCAAAGGGTAGACTCATACGCGGCTTGACTTTAAAACTCACTGGAAAACAAACCCTTGAAAGCAAAGACAGTATCAACATAATTTAATATGAAAATGACCATTCACTCATTATGCTTCCTATGATTCAATATCAACTTCCATCCAGTCCTGGGATGCGAAACAGTGTTCACACTGTCCGGGTCCCGAATATTTTCAAATAACACAACGGCGGTACCTTCTGGGAATATGGACGCTTTCAAGCATACTTGTTACCCTATATACCACCAACATTATCATCCAACAATTCTTAATTTTCACACTCAATGTAGTTACAGATTTCAGTCAAATTTCAAAGTGAAAAACTGTCCTCTCACTACACAAAATTAAACGTGTTTTCCTCAAAATTCGTAGTGTGTCCTCTGTATCATACAAAATTAATTTTTAGTGAAATTTCAGGATTAAGGTTATTATGGGAAGACAATGTATTAAAAACTGCAAACTTTTTCGAATAAGTACCTTATTTAACCATTGAAAGTCCAGTGATAACTACATTTACATGGCCAAAATATAATGTTTTGGAATAATACCATCGCGTGAATATAGTTTGGTGCATAAACAACTTACAGCGGTAGTCTAGTAGTTCGTGTTATACCGCCAGAAACTGCTGAGAACCTTGTATCTCAATCAGTTTGTAAGAAAGAGCCCCGCGCGTAACGTGTTTCTCGTTACTGATCTGGACAGGCTAGATCGAACATGAAGTTCTGTTTCAAACTCGGGAAAACAGCTACAGAAATGTACAACATACCTGAAACTGTTTATGGAAATGCTTGTGTTTGAATTGTTTAAAAGATTTTGAGTGGGACATGACAAAATTTAAAATGATCCAAGTAGTGTTTTGCGCTCAAATGCTCAAAATTGAGAAAAATTTAAAACACTTCGTAGAGTAAAGCATAACTGCGCTCTTCTGCCTATTAAGACAGCGTGTAGTGGTAATTCGTTACAAGGTATTACCACTACACGCTGCCTAATATCCCAGAAGAGCGCAGTTCTCATGCACTTCGCGGTGGAAGCCTGAACTCTCGCACAGTTCGTAAAGCAGAGGCCGAGAAACGTCGACTGGTCGAAATTGATGGACGATAAAATGCACATTAATCGGAAGCCGATTCGTCAGATTCTACTCAGAGATTATGGAAAGACGAAGATATGAATAAAGATTTACCACGAAGTCCGAAGGATGACTTCATTCTGCCGTGATAGTGAACATTTGCTGAGAATCGCGACGTGTCGAAGATCATTCACTTATTTTATTCATCTGACCTCGCAGCAGCCCACTTCCCGTGAATGAAAAAGAAGCCGGCTGTCGCATCTTGAATGGTTCAGTATAATAATGAAAGAAAACTTTATAGCATGGCGTGCAGAATAAAATGATCACAGAGGCCCAAAACATTCGCTTGCATTAGTCAATAATTAGAGCAAATATGATCATTTAAAAAAAAGCAGGGTATTATCCAGTACGAATTTGTACCTCAAGGAAGAGTGAAGAACTTTGAAATCCACGGACAGGTGCTTAAGGGCTTCGTGGAGAGGATATCCAGAGTGAGAACACAACTTCTACAGAGGAGAATTTGGTTACTTTTGCATAAAAATGCCCGTGCGTTTTGTCACGGAACTGAAGCGCTCATATCATACGTATATTTTCTTACACACCGATTCTCCGAACTTTATCCTTGTACCTAATATTCGTTAGGCGTGGCCTGCAGTAAGCTAAGTGACGAAGTCTTTAACTTTTCCACCAAGAAAACCTGAAAACGTAAATTTTATGCAAGACCTATACTGTTTCCTGTTGTTCCGGACCATCAGCATGTTAACCGCCTGTACCAAAATTCCGACCTATATTTTCTCTAATTCAAAAATGTCCACTTTACTGAAAATTTTCAAAAACGTAAAACGGTATGTAAAAGTCAAAGAAAAATATACAAATATTCTAATAACATGGAACATCACAACTACTTCATAAACGTTATATCTAACAGCAGGTATAGCTTCGAAGACAAGCGACACACAGATATACAAGCACCAACAAATTAAAACAACTTTCGCATATCGTAACCCTTTCAGGCACGAATTTCATGGAAATAATATTCAAAATTTAAGTTTCTATCTCACATCAAACCCAGAGCGTCCCCATTACGGAAGACCAGTAGGTTAATGGGTAGGTCAATAATCACTGTTTATTCTGAGAATTGAATGAAACGCGTAAATGTACTGGGTATAAAATGCGGAGCTCTGTAATGTTAATAGAGCTGTTATGTACAGAATCAACTGTGCCTTCAACATCCGACCGGACCGTTAATCTCGCCAGAGCAGATTCATCCACAGAGTACAAACATTTATGTAAAGCGAAGTGATGTTACGTAAATTAATCACTTCTTGAAGTTTAACTAGTATTAAAATTTTTAATATTTTCATTCTCCTAAATAAAATTTATATATTCAGTTCCCACCTCACAGAAAACATCGTCTCTATTACAATGACTACAAGATTATACTATTTAGAAAATTACTTTAGCAGTGACAAATAGAAACACTGTGCAAACAATCTTCACTGTGGTTAAGTGACAAAGGAGTTAGCACATGTCGTAAATTGTGTTTTTAATTGTAAAGACTCTCTGATGATATTCTTGTAATTAACGCCATGACGGTAAAATTTAACGCAATTTTGGTGGCAGGACTGCTTCAGTCAGTGTACACAAATGTGTTTCGTGATATATGTGGTCAACTTCTATAATCTTACCAGCTGAAATTCATTCATTACAAACCATTAATCAAAGATAAATTTTGAATCTTACAAGTTCCTACCGTTATTCGTTTCCCATACACCAAGTCATGCTGTTAATTACAGACACGGACACCAACGTGACAGTGATTTGTTTATTATTGTGAAGCAACAGGAAAGAGGCAGTTATACTTCGCAGCCTCAAACTTCGCCAATAGCAATTGTTTAAAGATACAAACACGCCTTCTTCTATCTAGCAGACTTCCAAGGCTTTTTCATATCATGGTGTTCATAATATGGGAACCAGTGATTTTATAATACAACTTTTGGGCTGTAACTCATAATAGTGTGTACAAGCAAAAGCGTTAACGGGAACTGGAGATGGGAATTTTCCATTTTTCCTCTTTACACTTCAAAGGACTTTAAAATATTTCCCATGTTTAACCATTCGATTCAGAATTTCTAGCATATTCAAAATATTTACTTATAACTATGCTTTCGTCACGTAAATAAATTACGCCGCTTTCCTCCTAAGATGTTGCAGGAAAACACTATAATACCAATACCCTTCAAACGTGGAACATCGCAAACTTTTGGCATTTTGAAACCTGCAGTTAAGGTAAATATATTTTAAAAATTAGTAACTACCTCAAAATACACACTGCACCTCAATTAAAAGCATAGAACAATTCAGACAAAAAGCAGCTGTATATTCTGACCTTCATACAAAACAAACACACTGCGTGGACAATAGGCGGAGTTCCTTGTTACTGCTCAAAACGGTGTCACATGCATTAACGACTGGGTTTTAAGAACTTCTTCTCTTCCTTTAAATAACTCCAACATTAGATTCGTTTCTATGTCATCTAGTAATAAAATGGCATATCTTAATCTTATTTAGATAAGAACTATATAATTTTTGGTGGAAACATACTGCATATGACTGAATCAGAACCAGTAAATGTATATACATATAGTGTGTCCCACTCGCTACCGAACCCGGCATTTCTTTAATAATTCTAACACAAGTGAAGATATTGCAACGAAATTTGAACAGGAGTAGGTTCGTTGTGTGAGAAATGAAGAGGAATGTGTCTGTAGCCCGCTTCAAATTTCGTTGCAGTATCCTCATTAATGGTCAATTTATTAAAGAAATGCCGGATTCGGTAGAGAGTGGGATACACTGTACTTAAACATAAATGGTATTCACGCAGTACTCAAATTTCGACAATTTGAGTTGCAGTCGTTCCTGCACAATGGCCATTACAGAAACACCACTCTGTGCACAGAAAATTTCTATCCATGGCAAAAAAAAAATTAAATAATAACGAATGGTTCGTTTTTTACAGTTTCTATTGCTAAAGTTTTCCCTTCCGTAGGGAACAATTTACAGCATGATATTAGCCTAAATCTTTCTGCTTGAATCTCACAACCGCTGATTGAGTTGGTACTCAGGGGACGATATTTCTGAATTTTATTCAACAGGTGACCCGGTTCGATTGTAGGACTGGGTACCGACTACGCTCAACGAGGTTCTTCGTGGCTTTCCGATATCCCTGCATCCAAATATAATACCACAACAACTTTTCTTGCATATTCTTTGTAATTAGGTATCACTCTCAACCAATAAGACATCATTATGTAGTCTGCTTTACTGACAAGATCGTTAAATAAACTACAAACACTCTTCACCACGGCAATGGCAAACTAAGATATCCAAAAAAACAAGTTCAACAAAGTAAACCTTACACACACTTCCCACTTCTGTTCTTGCTATAACAATGCTGTATGAACTGTATATGCTACTTCCGCAGTGTCTCTCGATAAAATCGTGTATATTGTTCTACGCTTTTCTTACAAACATCTAATATCAAAATTAACCAAAAACCGTCCGGCATTTCACCAATTGAAACATGAGGACTGGGGCAGACAAGATTAAAGTAATTCACGTGACTAAAAGACACAAAAAATCTCACCGTATTTGAAAGCTTCATTGCAAAATTACAGGCCTCCAATTTAGTTCCATTCTTGACAATTTAACTGAAAAATTACGCGAAATAAACCTGCATACGTTACATGACATGACAGATGGCTCGTTCTTAAAATTAGGAAATATTAAGTTGCTTGTGAGAACTGGGATGCTCATTGGCGTGAGCTCTAAGTTCACGGTATCTTGAGATGTTATACCATGTAGTTGGGTGCAAAGTTACCTGTACACCAAACTAAACTGCGTAACATCCTACAAAACCGTGATTTAGACATGTCTCCTAAAACTTTACTCTTCAGGCCTGTCTTCAATTACTTTGTTTGACCACACAATTTCGCACATAAATGTACGAACGATGGAAAGAGAATGTTAAAAGTTCATACAGACGGCATCTTCTTCGCGTGTCCTCTTAATTCCTATACTTGTCTCACTTTCGGAAACAGAGAACTGTCTTAACATACTAAATGTTATATAAGAGTCCGGATACCCGGCTTCTTACCTTGGTTGAGCAGTTCTGCACATGAGCTAGTTGGCCGAGCTGTCGTGTTGTTGCGACAGGTGGCTACAAATTCTGTGACTGCCGATAAAGAAGTCAGATGAGACGGTCTGGTGAGATGGGTCAGCGAGACGACGTCTGATTGTGACGAAACCTGCAGCGCTCTGCTGTGGGGTTGAGGGGCTGGAGTGCGGAACGGCTCCTGCGCAAAACAAGGGACACCTGTTATACGGCAGGCAGCGCCTTCAGAGGGGTGGTAGAGAGGCGTGTGTTTTTAATATTATTAGACTATTCGTTCTATTATCGAATCCAGTATGTAATCATACATAAAATCAGCACTTCCCTCTCCTAAAACCATATTCACGCCAAAATACGGAAACAAACAACGCCATATGTGCCAATGCTACAGTTAATTTTCAACGCTGAACCCCCCTGCACATAACGGTCTCCCGGGACATCTGCCCACGTAGTTTCATAGACAGGCACCAACGTTTGTGAGACACATGCTCTTGCCTTATTAAGCCCGTTACAAACTCATAACTTCGCTCACTTCGCACTCGAAATTTCTCCTTCATCGACGTCTAAATACTCTCCTCACTACTGAATGTACCTTCAAAACCTCTTTTTAAATTTTTTCGACACAAATTATCCTTGTGTCGGTCTTGGATACTGACAAAACACGGTCTGGTTTCACACAAGTCAGCCATATTTGTTGTGTGATAAAATTTAGGAAATCATCGCACCGTCAAAATGCAAGGGAACAGTACGATAACCCAAAACAGCAAAAACAAGAACAGAAATGCCACTGAAATATCCGGATCCAATTAACCCACTTTAGCACGAAATTTATCTACAAGACATACAAAACATTCACTTCTTACCTTACAGTAAACACACCAAGATTCAGTTACAAAACCGAAAGGTTAATGAAACATCACTAAATAATCGGCGAGCCCCGGTGATCGTGCAGTGCATTGGACTGAAACGCTTGATTCGTGAGTTCGAATCATGCTGAGGGCTGTTCGCACCTTATGCTTCTTGTGGTTTGCATGTAGCGGCCTGTGCGAAGAGCTGATCTTTCTTTCAGAGGAGTCCTATAAGATGTGTGTGTGTGTGTGTGTGTGTGTG
>Ga0123357_10013530_pt1 | contig 10597 bp, 7 predicted proteins | sample TergutEmb28metaG_FD_89873 | JGI IMG/M metagenome (GOLD analysis project Ga0123357, IMG submission 89873) | Embiratermes neotenicus P4 segment gut microbial communities from Petit-Saut dam, French Guiana - Emb289 P4 | ecosystem: Host-associated > Arthropoda: Insects > Digestive system > Gut ...
ATGATGGATATATTAATGTCCGAAACATGTTGAGCACATAAGAAGTGAAATAAAATAGCAAGTGACATCAAGTTGGTCTTTTATTCTTCAACTATCACAATGATGCACGGTCCAATAAACAAAGAATCAAGGCTAACTGGATTGGTCACACTTTGCATAGGAACTGCTTTCTAAAGCACCTCACTGAATGACACGTACCAATGAGTGGAAGGCGAGAAAGGAGAAGTAAGCAACTACTGGTTGACCTGAAGGAGAAAAAAAATACTAGAATTTGAGGGAGGAAACACTAGATTGCACTCTGCGGAAAACTCGATTTGGAATAGAATATGGACCTGCGATATGTTAGACTGTGTTTTAATGAACATGAGCAGCATCTACCGTATGGACTCACACACTTAAAGAAAAATTATCAATATTTATAAGGCTCTCTTTTTTAGTCCCTGACACAGCTTACCGCTGCTCGTATCTGGTACACCTGATATACAAATTGCTCTCTGATTATTTTTTTCGAGCAGCAAAGTAAAAATTACCTTTCTTCTCGCTAGTCACTTCTGGTGAGTCTGTGGCCTGTTGAGTAGGAAGTGGGAGATGCAAGATTCTGAAAAAATAATTACTTCCCTTCGTGTTCTCTTACTTCCTTTTCGAAGAACAGTTTCCACACACACACACACACACACACACACACACACACACACACACACACACACACACAAGGCACTACAGAATGATGTTCGTACCCAGCGCTCATCCAACTAGGAAAATGCTGTGGAATATCCATAAAAGCACTCCGTTGTCGCAGTATGCGACCTCAAGGTTCTTTTAGTGCTCCATTTAAACAATACAATCTCCCCACGTTGAAAGTACTTGGCTTTAATCTGGCCAAACCGGAAGGATAAAAATGGGTAATAAAAGTTTCGTAGTCTTGTTGTTACACTTCATACATTCATTGCATAAAAAAGGGTGTAAATATTTACTTGCACTGTAGCGCACGTAGACCTACTTCCACATTTCCTTTTTTTCTTTCACTATGTTGTAGGATCTCTTACAGAATGGGGCACGCACTTCAGTTCATTCCTTGTATATAGAATATATAGTTATGAAAAATGCAATGCTGTTCTACGTATAAAAATGTATGTTTCTTTATTTGCTTGTTGGTCTTTCTCCATAGGAAATAATAAATGAGGATAGGTTTTCTGATTCCTCTGTTGCTTCAATGGTCTCTGTACCCTAACAGTGAGATAGTACAGAGACCAGTGTAGCAACAGGGGACTCACAAAACCTATTCACACTGATTTATTCCGTATGGAGAAAGATCAACAAGAAAATAAATAAAACACATGCATATATATATATATATATATATAAAACAACGTATATTTTTAAAAATAATATATTATATATATATACACACACAAAAACACAAGAGATCCCCTTGGTCACCATCGCTGATTAATTTCTGCAGTTCTACTGGAAAGCATCCATTTTAATAATAATTATAATATATATATATATATATATATTACGATATAAAAGTTTAAATCGTAACCCAAGTAATACCAAAAATAGATACGATGTAACACATGTATAATTTTTCCTTTGTATACTGATGCCTGATGATGGCCATACTCTCCTTACTTATATACAATTGGGTATCAAAAACAATACCGGTGTAAGTTACAAGCCGGCATAGCAGGTGCTATGTGAGGACAGTCGTACAATTTACTAGGGGTGCGTGGGTAAGGACGGAGAAGTTTTAGTTATCACTTGTTTGGATTGGTGATAAAATGGATCGGACAAATGCTCGGCTAACATCTTTCATGGTGTGTTGATTACCTGAGGACGGACGGAACCCTTTGCTAACACTTACTTGGACTGACAGCCAGAAGGACGATCCGCTGATATTTGTTTGTTCTGGTTAAACTAGGGACGGACGGACGGAACTCTATGCTAACATTTGTTTATATCTGTAGCACAAAGGGACGGAAGAATGATCTGGTAAATTTTGTGTGAAGAAGTGACTCCTACGCACAGGCTAAAACTGTGATATAATTTGTGTGGTCTGGTGATTCCTACGGACGGGCCCTCTGCTGACCTTTGTTTGGACTGCTAGTAAATAGGGGCGGACGGTCTTTGCAAAAGCACCTGTAAGCTTGAAGAATAAGAGACCAACTTGATGTCACGATTTATTAAGTTTTATTTCACTTCTTCTATGTTCAACATGTTTCGGACATTAATACATCCATCATCAGGATCTTGCGACTTTTCTATTGTATCACCACATTGGTCGTGTGTTCTTGTTTCGATGTGTGTTGGAGTTTCGGTGTGGCTGGTTGGGGTGGTATTCGTGTAGCAGGCTTCAGCCTCTTTTGTTTTGTGAAACTGAATAATGACGGATGTACATAAATTACAGTACAACGGTGGTGGCTTACCTACTTGTAACAGACGCGTTTATATCTACAGAGTACAAGAGGCGATGCCCCGAAAATGAGGAATACATTTCGAGGCTACACGTATTACCAATCAAGCATCCAGTGCAATCCTATCATGCGGTCTGTGTAGTTACAAACAGTCCCAAAAGGACTCGTTACAACAGGCAACTCTCAAAATGCAGCCAGGAAGCCTATCTGTACAAACACCAAACCCGGTCCGCCCAGAAGGTTTTGGCTGAAACTATTCAAATCGCAAAAACCAAATACATTTACCTCTATCGAAGTACCTGTTTCTCCAGACCGCTGACAGTAACAGCCAGTACGTCCTACACGACACATTGATACCAACTACATGAGAAATTGGAATGAACCAGTCGCTGAATTCCTGTGATTCCACGGACATACAGTTTGTGAGGTGCCCTCCTGGCACTACATCCTCCTATATCACCAATCACATCATCGGGACAACGTAATCGCGCCTCACGGGCGTCCTAGACTCAGAAGTCGGTTACACTTCTGCCATGCCTAGGAGGGAAGACCACGAAGTCCACAAGGACATGTGAGGCATTGGGGAAAAAATACAGTTGTGAGGCAAACGGAGGAGGTTGAAATGGAAAGGGGAGGAAGAAGGTACGAAATACTGCCTGTAGGACAATCACTAGGTGAGGTGCTAGGCCTAAGGAACATAATGTATCGCAAAATACTTACTGAACCAAACACCAAAATCAGAGGCACAAACTGGCATACTCTCGACCATTAAACCCTCAATGAAGACTTTTGAACACACACACACACACACACACAGACACACACACACACACACACACAATCACGTCAGAGTTCTCTTCATAGAAGATGTGATGTACAATACACTAATGCAAAGTACAGAATAATAAATTACAATTTCATTTTTAAATTTTTTTCATACTAAAATTCTACCACCCACAACTCATCGATATTAATATAACCTGTATCATATGACCTATATAATTTTCTTTCTCAAAACTGGTGATATTCGATTTCGGTGTTACGTAAAACTAGCACATTCTCTTGTCGACAGTACGAGTATCTAAGGGGATGAAATCTGCTCTGTGTTTTCGTAGCTCATGTAAATGGATGGAAAGACAGACGCACAGAGGCTACACATTAAGAAGCTCACCCATGCACAATTAACAGTGGTAAATAAGTTATAGACATGTAGAAGGAAGCTTTAGTGACCTGTCTAAGCGTTGCTAAAAAGATTTTGTTCTGCTTCTTTCCATAAATGGTTTCTGACCTTTCGGAGAATCATATTTTCTCCCACAGAACTGCCTTTTTGAAAGCCTGTGTTGTGGCGAGTATTTAAGACAGAAAATTACAGATTACAAATCAAAAGCTTCGTTACTTGATACTGCATTTATTTTTAAATCTGTATGTATCAAAAACCAGAGAGAGTGTCAAGCAGTGAAGGTTATTCGTGAAAGTGTTTCATATTTGGAGAGATATTCTGGGTTAATCCACGCTATAATTAACAAGAAGACTAATCATTTACACTTAATTATCCACATTGACAGTACTATCAAACTACTTGCACGTAGATTGTTATAATTTTGCGAAGAATAAAACTATATTTATAAAGACTGTATATGGGAGTAAGGTCGTTACTACAAGGTACGGTCATGAAAAAATACAGGAATACGAAGCACAAAATTATTTGCGCGTTCAGTAACCAAAATATTAGACATTTAAAAGAAAATATTAAATATCATTAAACAGAGCCGAAAGAATTATATTGTGTCTTTAAACCCCACGTCATTATGAAAACAGGCAAAGACACTATATCAGCTTTGCTGCTCATAATGATTAGCTTTACTGTCCGGGTTGTTTACCCTCGCGTGGCATGAAACACATTGTGCAATATCGTTTCTTTATAAAAATAAAAACACACGATTTTATAAATCATAATCCATCACATTTTTGTCAAAGTTAATAATAATTAATTTATTAATAATTCTTTAATTTTGAATGCGACTTCCTGTGTTTTATCACCGTGTACACTTATAGGAAAATTTCAACACCTCGGCCGAACATTTTATTCCGTTTTCAGTTTGTCTTTGAGTTGTGGTTGTGTTGTGTAGAAAATGTGGGAGAAATGATCAGAGACGAATACGATTACTGAACACTCGCCCACTTTAGCTGGCTTCGCTAATGGATGTGACAGAGTTTACGCTTTCACTAGACGACCAAGGCTGGACAGTCTGAACAAAACCCAGAATTGGCACTCGAAATGGGACACACGAAATTTCCACATATATTATTTTACCGCAGCTTGAGGTTAGGCCAACACAATTTAATTCTTTTTCTTAAGCTCATTGTTCCGTGCATCGCAATTCAATGTGAATAAAAACCCAACAGATGCAACAGTATGCAGATATTTATTAGACAAACAGAAGAAAAGTTCCGCCCAGTGAAAAACACAGCACAGAAATATAAGTCAGAAATAAAATGAGAATCTGTGGGTGGTTTAACGATGACGTATTAAGTGATGTGATTATCAAGAGCCGAATAAAGCTCTAAAAGATTGTATATTATAAGTAGGAAAAATTGGGGAAGTTTATGGCAGTTTTTCCTACATAACTTACTGCTACTAAGCACAAAACCGATAATAAACATTAAACATGACGTGAATTCGGTGAATTTTCAAAACGGATCCCTCTCTTTTCTCCCTGCCCCGGATAAGATTCAGAATGTTACACGAAGCGTCAGACGTTACTGTACATTGGATTGCGAGCTTACAGAGAAAATCAAATCCTACGACAAACACATTTGTCACAAGCTGTATGTCTGTGCAGTGCCATATTTCTCATTTCTGCATTCTCCTGTGTCTGTGTATACGTAAGGTCTATACATAGTTTATACAGAAAGAATATTTTAAACTTGTCAGGCATATTTTCGTCTTCAACGTACATACAGGCGGGCCAGGTAGCTCAGTCGCTATAGCGACTGAGCTACGGGCTGGACGGTCTGGGATCGAATCCCGGTGGGGACGAGATATTCCGCCCGTCCAGACCGGCGCTGGGACCCACCCAGCCTCCTGTGAAATGGGCACTGGATCTTTCCCGGGGGTAGAGGAGGCCGGGACCTGGGGATGAACCCCCATCCCCATCTAGTGTGGAGAGGTCCTACAAAACAGAAGAGCTATACCTCTACTCTCTCTAAGGGACTTAGTGGCCTATAAAAGGGATGAAACCTACCTACATACATACAGAATCTGAAATTTCAGCACTTTGAGGCAATAAAATTAAGAGGGAAACATTTGCTTAAATAAACTGTCCTATTAAGAGAGTTCAAAATAAAGTTCACCTGCGACAGTCAACCTATGGCACAGATGCAGTAATGCAGGAGCGAAATGCGATTGGGCACAGCCTGTGTGCGCGTTGGTCTGTGATCACTATCTTATATTGAATCCTGACACAATTTCATACTCTACACAATCAATAATGCTCTCACAATACGGTTCCATGTAGTAGGCAGACTGATAACATATTTGGCACACCTGTAGTAACAAGTGCCGGAAGCTACAATCGAGTGGATATTGGTAAGGCCCCGTTTATAATCTGGGTGTGGAGAGTAAACACATTGATCAAGATTTTTCTTACTTGTGATCAGTTGGTCTAAGCGCGAAATCAGGGGTTTGGGTATCCTATTGTTACTCTCAATAGACTTATAAAGCATTGATGTTCACTCTTATTCAACACACCTGTACTCCACAAAGCTGCACATAAAGGCGCTCTCTCAATCTAAAAATACCTTCCCCTCAAAACTTGTTACTTTTTGAACATGAATATTAATAAGAAATTTCTACATACATAAATATATACAATGATGTGTCAGTCAAACACAACAAAACTTTACTTGGTTCGTTATTGTACTAGGGAAACATGTTTCGATTCTTATAGAATCATCTTCAGTTCCTTCTAAGAAAATAGATCCTTACTTAAAATGTTTTAAAATGAGCTGTGGGATCCCAAACGCTTATATTATGGATAAAACTATGTATAAAATGCATGCTATTTAAACATATTTTTATCAAGAATTTAAGCGTTTGGGATCTCACAGCGCATTTTAAAACATTTTAAGTAAGTGAATCTTATGTTCATTGGACCGTGCATTATCGTGATAGTTGAAGAATAAAAGACCAACTTGATGTCACTTGCTATTTTATTTCACTACTTATGTACTCAACATGTTTCGGACATTATTATATCCATCATCTGAGTTGTGCTTCAGCCTGCAACACGGATACCACTCCAACCCAACCACACCGATATGCCAACACACATTGAACCAAGAACAATACGACCAATGTGGTAATTCAACAGAATAGTCGCAAGCCCCTGATGATGGATATACTAATGTCCGAAACATGTTGATCACATAAGAAGTGAAATAAAATAGCAAGTGACATCAAGTTGGTCTTTTATTCTTCAACTATTTTAAGTAAAGATCTATTTTCTTAGAAGGGCCTGAAGATGATTCTATAAGAATCGAAACATATTTCCCTAGTACAATAATAAACGTAATAAAGTTTTGTTGTGTTTGACTGACTCATCGTTGTATATTCATATATCTGTTAAACACTTCGGAATGACAAACATTAAAAAATTCTCCATGTCTATATGAAAGATTAACTGGTTTTACTATTTTTTTTCAGGCCTGATGATGGCCCTAGTTTATGGTCGGACCCAGTTACCATATAAATAAATATTTTACAAGTGAGTCGGTTGTGACTGTGATTACTTATAGATGTCGTATTTAAATATTTAAATCGAAAAAGATAATGAGAAAAACTTCATAGTTTTAATATACGCAGCTCTTAGACAGAAAAAAATGGCTACAGTTTTTAATATTACCTTTAATATTGGGCACGGATTAAAGAAAGATGTTTGTGTTAAACCATGAATAATACCATCAATATGGCATTTCTTTTTAAAGACCATACATTATTTTAAGAATGTAATTTAATTTTATTTATGATCTAACAGCTGCACTTAATTTCTATAATTGTAACAGCTGATGATGGCAATACCGGCCGTGACACGTAGTATTAAATAACTGAAAATACCGAGCTGTGATCGACAGCTTATTTTTAGTCCTCAAATCACGTTCCGGAATATTATATCGAATTAGGCCACCACCGGTTACTGCCACGCAATTTTAAATAATTGATACACTGATCAGAGTTATAAACAGTGCCATTAATAAACCGTATTTTTCCTCCATGGCACAACAGACCCTAGTGGGCCAGGGTCACCTCATTATCGAGGATTAACGATTACACTCAGACACGCCACACTCGGTAAGACTCCTCTGGACGAGTGATCAACCCTGACGCTGAGACCTCTACCTGACAATGCACAACACTCATGAGAGAGTGGCATTCATGCACCGGAGGGATTCGAACCCAAAATCCCAGGAAGCGAGAGGCCGCAGACTATCTGATAAGAATGCCAGTACACTTTATGATGTTATTTGACAAAGAACAGTGTCGTGAGCAGTTCGTCTAAGGAAGAGAGTGTCTAGACCATCACCACAACATAGTCTGTCTTAAGACAGGTCCATAGCCCATTCCAAAGTGAATTCTCCAGATAGTGAGATCTGATTCGTCCTCTTTCAAGTTCCAGTATCTTTTAGTTTTCGTAAATTCATCAAGTAGATGCTTACTCCTTCTTCCTCGTGTTCCTTTCCTTTTGTTTGCTTCAATGACTTATCTTAGATGACAGTTTATACACAAGACGCGACCAATAAAAACAGCCTTCATTATATTTGTTGTATGTAGAATGTAAAGCTACACCACTGCAAGTCTGAACAGTCCCGTGGGGCCCTAGGCGGTAGAGGTTCCCAAAATTTCTAGACCACCGGCACATGGCGTTACACCTTGACCCTCCAGAAGACGTCCCTAGTACTCATTTCTTTTAGAGTATGAGCCGACCCCAGGGCGGAAGGAGTAAGTCAGCAAAAAAAATCCAAATAACCACATCGGGAATCGAACCCACGTCCTGCCGGCTTGTAAGCAGTGCTTCAACAAACTGCCCCACTGCGTACCCCAGATGCGCTCCACTTAATAATCTTCATTCTTCACACGATCGACCCGAACAATTTTCTCCATTTCCATCCTGCATAATATTTCCAAACGTTCAAGATATTTCTGGTCTGATAACAATTAGTTTCCTTAATATAGTTTTTATTGATAATGAACGTTAAGCTTATCAATCACTACTCTAAACAGGTTAGTAAATGATAACGTATTACAGGCGGTAAACGATAACGTATTACAGGCAGTAACTACATAGCAGTGAATATGGTGAAACGACTTGGTATGTGTAAGATAACTTTCCGGAATTTACTTGGAAGTATTCAGGACATCCTAAGTCTTTTCTCAAACTAGTCGACTCCCATTTCAATCTGGGTCTCCCTGAGAAAATTCAGCGACACTACTTTGGTAACAACTAGGTATGCTGAGCAGTAAGACTGGAAAATTTAAAATCGTGAAATATATTTTCACGAACATGTGGATCCTCTAGGTGGTATTAACTGCATTTGAATTCAGATAGTGGAAAATTTAAAATCGTGAAATATATTTTCACGAACATGTGGATCCTCTAGGTGGTATTAACTGCATTTGAATTCAGATAGTGGAAGTTTTAAAGTAACCGAAAGCACAGGGTAGCCTGTAAGTCATTTGACACAAGAGGAAGTGCGTCAGAATTGAAAGTCAAATAACTTTGTGGCAGGCGGTGTAGTCTGTGTTAGGTATCCTGTTTGCCAAGTTAATATAATCTTTTAAATTCATGTCCATCATCTCAGAAAAAATATCATGTTATGTGCAGGTTATGTATACGGCAATACAATGTTCACGTAGACCCTACGGCTATCGTCTTTGTGTTCCGCAGAGCCCAAACAAAGGTTTCTTGATCCTGCCTAAGTAACGGTCTTCGTCTAAATCTCGGGTCAGAAAATACGAACAGGTGTATGTAGATGCGCTGTTAATAAGATTTTTATGGCTAAAGGTTTCGTTATGAGATTCCTTCCAGCTGAGAACGAGGCTTTGCTGGAAACTCTTGCAAGAAATTTTACACAACACACTAAAATTTTCTTAATGTTCCTCCTCTTAAATTTTCGGAAGGAAACAACAATCTTAAGGGTAACCTGGGAATCATTTACAACCCATTAGAGTACTAAAGCATTAAAATGAGTGCTTTCTTTAAGAGGTTTTCAGCGGAAAAGGTTTTTGTGAGGAATAATGGGTTTTGAGAAACAAGAATTTTCAAATTCTCTATTAGCGCTCTAATGGGCTCACAATTTTGTAGTATGAATGTAGGAACAACGTGAATGGACGTTTCTAAATACTCTGTTGTGTAATATTGTATCTATACAAAACGTTTAGTCAAATTCCACTGTAAAAGGTAAAGCAGTCCCGTTACAGGCCCCGAGTGGCCGAGAGGTTTCCAGGAAGTTAAGGTTCCCAGATTTCATGACAACGGCACAGGATGGTGGTAAGGTTGTCAGCCTTTCGCATCGCCCGCCTTTACCCCCAGGAAGTGTTCCTGGTACTTATTTCTGTTAGAGGCTGAGTCGACACCAGGACCATAGTGCGATCGGAAGGACTTTATGTCAATGAAAAATCCAATGACCCCAGCTGGGATCGAACCAGCGACCTTCCGATTTATAACACAGCACCTTAACCATTGTGCCACCGCGGTCCCAAATTTCCACTGTAAGTAGGTATATTATAAGTTGCAGAAGTACACAAATACTTTATAGCACTCTGCATGCATGTATACGAAAGTTTACACCATCTACGTACACACACGAGCAAGATATGAGCGAACTGTCATACATAAACTGCATAAAATCGTACACTCTATCTACATACAGTCTATTTTCAAATGTGTGGCAAGTTAATGATGCATTGTACACAGATGCGTTAGGTGACAACAGCGGCGTTAACGTATCTACACACAGACAGGAACCGGAAAGTAATGCAACTTAATTCCGAATGTGAGAAACACATATGAAGTGAATACACTTTCGCCTTCTCGATGTATATCAAAGAGTTAACCTTGATTTGTAATTCCTTTTGTTGTCGTCACTGATGAAAGCCTTCACACAGTGCAGATGAATGAAAC
>Ga0123357_10013531_pt1 | contig 10596 bp, 8 predicted proteins | sample TergutEmb28metaG_FD_89873 | JGI IMG/M metagenome (GOLD analysis project Ga0123357, IMG submission 89873) | Embiratermes neotenicus P4 segment gut microbial communities from Petit-Saut dam, French Guiana - Emb289 P4 | ecosystem: Host-associated > Arthropoda: Insects > Digestive system > Gut ...
CCTGATGATGGCCTGCATAGGCCGAAACTATTCGCCACTATTTAAATTAACAAAATATAAGATAGTTGTGTTTGACGAAGTATATATTTTATTTCATTTTAATATCATGCAAAATACCTTCATGTACTGAAAGGGAAACACTGGAACACCAGTGTCCGTTACTCTGCCTGTTTACGTTCCCACTTCACGTAAAACCTTAACTTACCCGAGAAAAACACTGGGTTTTTTGCTCAACAGTAAACATATATTTCGAATTTTCCCTCAATTCCGTACAATGTTCCTGTGCATGGCACAGTCGACTGGCAATTTCTTTACGAAACATCCGGCGAAGTATTGCAATTGAATACTGCTTCTCAGTAGAATACATTTCTCTCTCTCTCTCTCTCTCTTTCTCTCTCTCACATACACACACACACATATATATATATACACACACACACACACACACACACACACACACTATAAATACACGCGCTCTATACGACTCAATCACACATAACACAGCACCCGTCTCACGTTCCAGCGCTTGTAAGACTCGGGCCGTGTGGGCTGAGTACATTTATCTTATTCGTCTACTGTCGGATGCACGATTACAAGACCTTTCTGTAATTACGAAGTTGCCTAGAATTTCAAAGGAACTGGATGACCAAACATCAGAACAACTGGAATGCTGCTTCAGGAAGCCTCTTTTAGGCACGTTCGCAAAATTGCGATAAGCGACTATCAGCTTCGTCATGTGTCTGTTCGTCCGTCCGCATGGAACAACTCGGTTCCAATTGGTAAAATCGTCATGAAATTTGATGTTTTGAGTATTTATCGAAAACCTTTCGAGGAAATTAAAATTTTACTAAAATGTGACAAGACGGACGTGTACATTACACAAACATTCATGTACATTTATCATACATAGTACCTCGATTAATTCTTGTTAGAATGAGAAAGTTTTCAGAAAGAAGTTGTAGGAAAACTGAAACACACATTTTGTGTTCAATAACTGCTTTTTTAACCCTTTAAACGCCGAGTTAAAATCCCACCTGCCATTTGCTGTCATTATTAGCAGCTCGCCATATTCTCCACGTTAGCATGATAAGGGTTAATCTTGCCGCTTATGAGATAATGTGGAAGAAAAATGTACAGCCGGGAAAGCCACAGATTAAAATATGGCGCATGCGCTCCGCATACTGGATAACTAAGGGTACAGACACACACTCGGAGTATGTAATATTTCTGTTGCACGTCAACATGGTTGCGCGAAATCGTCTCCATGTTACGTTACAGTCCAGTGCCTGTTTGTTAAAAAAGTGAACAGCGGCAAAAAATGGGAGTTTGTTTCGACTGTTCGATCGTTCACGGATGGGCCGATGGAACGTAGGGTATTTAGTGGCGATGTACCAACTGCATCGGTTTTAGTGAGTGTCAAATGGTTTGGCGGAACTTTTACATTTGGTAATGTTTGTGGCCCATTTCAAGGCACCTCCCGTTAAAAGGCCAGATGTATACCGATTCAGCAGAGTGGTTCTCTTGCTAACCAGTATGAACCAGAAGCCCCATCAACGGAAGGACTTTTGATCACCCCAAACGTAAAATATATGTAAAATTTTTACCGCCGTGAATGGTCTTCAAATAAGAATGATCAGTGATATTTTTCTTGGATGGATACACTAATTTTTACAACCTTTCATTATTCATCACCCAAAACATAGTACATTAAGTCCACACGTGTTTTTATACCTATCATCGAACAAAATTTTGTTCCGTAAAAAAAAAAAAGTGTACACAATTATTGGTACTGTTCCAGGAAGCACATCCAACAATCTTTATCCTGTTCTTGGTTCTCAGAAAAAGCGTCACGCGTTGCCGGGAACATGAAGCGACTCGTTCAATCGTAACGTCCGCAACGATACCCGAACCGTATACATATTGGGGAGGGGGGGCACAATGACACATTCGGCAGAACATCGTGTAATCACTGCATGGTATACCAATGAACTTTACAGGCGAATTGTATACCAGCAGCCCTCACTGCATCTAAATTAATCACAAGTTATGATAATTTCACTAAAATTGACTTTTAACGAAAATGTTCGTCGAATCGGAATGCCCCCTAACATATCACTAATGTCGATCCAAATGCGTAGGTCTGCGTCCGATAAGTTGCTGGGAATTTGAGTTCGAATCCAATCGGGGATATGAATGTCTGTCTCTTGCAAGTGTTACGTGTTTCAGGTAGAGATCTCTGCGTCGGGCCGATCACTCGTCCAGAGGAGTCCTACCGAGCATGGCGTGTCCACCTGAGTGCGAATGAGAAGCCTCGATACTGAGGAGGCCCTGGCCCACGAGGGGATGATAAATATTACATATCACCATTATTTCTGAGGAAAAATAATTTGGAAAACCCCACACACACACACACACATACATATATGTAGACCGCACAGAAATGATTCTTGCGGAAATTGTAAAAGAGTTTTAAATTACCGGAAGCGCGGTGCACAAAAACATAATGTACCGTATATTCTCGAATCTAATCCGCACCCTTTTTAGTTTCAGAGGGCTAAAAAATCAGATGCGGAGATTCGCGGTCGTGAGCTGGATTTTGGAAAAATGATAGAGCCGCTGTACGTGCCGTAAGAACAACACAATACAATAATGTATTATTTATAATATATTATATAATGTTTATAATTTATTATTCATCAGACTCACCGTCATCACTCATAACTGAATCGTCATCCGTCACCCATTCACTATCATCAGTTGTGGTGCGTTTGTACCGCTGGCAGTTAAATGGCCACTTCACACACGGCGCGTTAGTCGGATAATGGTTAAAGCATTGGTAACATCCAATAGTATCCAGTCTGCCTTGTAGGCAAGGGGCGGCTGAAGGAAAGGTGCGGATTAGAACCGCGAACTAACTTTTTTTTTTTCGTTTAAGAAATCGGCAAAAACTAGTGCGGATTAGATTCGATAATATACAGTACTTGGAAGTACCGTATATTATCGAATCTAATCCGCGTGTGTATTGGAATACACACGCGTTTGCATATTTTAGGCAACTATAGTATTCACAGGTCTCACTACATTATATTTAACTTAAAACTCATTCAATGCGATCTGCATTTTTCGTCTATCACACCAGTACTAGTCGAAGATGAACTAATAGATCCGTCAAGAAGTAACAAGATGTGAGGGGTCAAAACTTTCGTTAGATACTGGCATGCACACACTGTCAGACTCGGAAGAAATCCTTCACGTTAAACCGCACTTCTTCTCCGAGGCTACAGTCCATAAACAAACTGACAGCGCAGAAATATGAACAATGCATTCTTAAACTCGGCGATATGGGATCACTTCAGTCTTATAGGCCAACATTTCAAACCATGTGTTTTCAGAAATTATGTTCCCTTTCTTCCGCTCTCGTGCGATTTCCAAGCTTGTACAATGGATTCAGTGCTTCCCTCTCCTCCTTTCCGTCCCTCCCTTTTTTTTAATTGTCCTAAGGAGTACAGAGTTTTAAATAGGTTTCAGTGCAAAATAGCTACACGAGATTGGTAAAACACGTGAAAGGGTTTTGATGTAAAATATGACCCTTCCGATGGTTACGTGTTTCTGGTCCGCTGGTAATTCTTCTCTCCTACAGCGGCGAATCCGAGCAATGGTGCACGAAAACCTGCCGTTGCCCTCTCAGTATGATAGCACAATACACGTTGCAAGTTGGCCAATACATTACCCACCGTACGTCACTCATTACATAAAAACTGCGTTTGGAAATTTTCATGTTGACAGAAAACCTAAGTATGATTTCAACCAAGGATACACAACTTACTGTAAGATACGTCTACGCTTTTCTGCCTACAACCCGAAAATGGGGGGGAGGGAGGGGAGACCGCTTCTGGGCAATGACACAGATGAGCAGGGGTAATTTGTAGCCTACCTACACTGTTCCAAGTTCAAACGATGTTTGAACTGTCACATGAAACAGGAGCTCTGGATACAGTTGAAATTATGTGAATTAAAAAAGTTATCGCACACAGTGTGCGTCACGACCAGGGCCACACCGACAATTTCGTGGTTTTACTAAATTCTTCCTGTCAAAGAAAAGGACTGCCCATTTCAGATACACCACGACCTTTTCCAAGCCCCAACCTTCACATCCCATGTCCTGATAATATCAAACCTCCCATCGTTCCATCTTAGGCTTATTTTGTCGCCACTCTTCCGGGGGCAAGATTTTCCGTACCCGTCCAGACCGGCCTTGGGGCCCACCCACCCTCCTATACAATGGGTACCGGGTCTTTCTCGGGGATAAAGCGGCCGGGGCGTGGCGTTGACCACCTACCCAATCTAGCGTCGAGGCTAAAGAAGGGGTAAAGCTATACCTCTACTCCACCTCTGGGCCTTTGTGGCCGGTTATAGGGTGAACTTTATCTGTACCTGTACCTTCTGTCATAAAATGTTGCCTTATAACAACATCGATTATCACGAAGGGCACAAAATGTAAAACCAAACCGGACGGTACTTCTGCCAACTACAGACTTCACAAAAGCCTACTACCCAGTCAAGAGAGAAGTTGGCTCGACTGTACAACAGAGGTTTCAGTAAAATAAAACCATCGCGCTAATTAGAAAGTGTTTAAATGAAACCTGCAGCAAATTCCGTTTATGTGAACATCTGCCGGATGCCCTTCGTATCCCGAACAGTCTGAAAGAAAGAAATGCTTCGTTTCTATTGTTTCTCAGTTTCTCCTTGGCGCAGAGCAAAGGTCAAAAAAATCAAGACAAACGGAACGCATCAGCTCCTGGTCTATTGTGATTATGTCAATTCAGCGGACGAAAAACATAAATGGCACAAAGGAAAACAGAATCTCTATTAAGGATATGTTTAGATGGTCTAAAAACAGACATGTAAGATGACATTACAGTACGTAGTTAGCATGGTTACTTTGTACGTACACGAGAGGAGAATAAATTTTCCTTAAGTATCGCAATTTCGAAACAATCAGAGTTGCCATTCAGAAGCAACGCAATGAGAAATAAAACGGTCGGCAGTGCCGCCCGCGACTTTTTCTTTTTTTGTAAATGACAGACACAAAGTCATGTTACAAACTACGCAAAGCTCTTCAGGATAACTACGACATGTTGAAATATGCTTTCACAAGTCAAACACTGTAGTGGTTTCCGAAGTTCCAAACTGACATGACTTCCGCTCTTGAAGTTTTCCATTTCGAGAACGGTTCTTCGATAGCAACGGAACTGTGACTCGGCAATCTTTCCTACTGTGGCACACTACGAACGAACACGACGTGCGTTCAGAAAATACGTTGACGTCTCACGTAATTTTGGTCATTTTTTTTCATCTCAAGTACCAACAGTTCACATTTCACTGTACTAATATCCCACTACTTTACACACAGTTCCTACCAAAAACTGACGCACTTATACTGTGGGACGTGCGTCAGTCAGGTCAGTGTCTTGTGGTATCAGCGGCCTTGTCATAACCCTTTACTCCCCGCTGTCATCTTCAAATCCGGGACCACCAACATTCTGCTTCAGCGCTGGAAACAGTGACGAATTCCCTGACGTAATCACGACCACTGCCGATTCTTTGGGTACTGAATTATATGTCATGTCTAATTATTTTCTAACCGATCGAAGTACTGCCTACCAGGTGGTACGCAGCGTGAACGTGGACGTGGGGCGAACACGTCATGAGAAACGGATGGACTGGATGTCATCACCACCACTACAACACTCCTTGACCGTCAATGACCACAACAGATCAGCACTGCTTTTTACCCAGGTTCCTAGGACCAGACATATGACAGCATAATCCCGGTTCAAAGAAATCCGCACACCACGCTGGTCGAGTGCAAAACACCGGGTTTATACACAAGTCTGCTAAGAAGCCAGAATCACTGAACTCCTCGAGACGACCAAGAGGGAACAATTCTGAAGTTGACAGCATTGAAAAGACGCTAAATTCGACTCGTACGTAAACAAAAACCAAGATCCAAAATTATAACGCCCCGCAACTTAACATATATCGCTAGAATGCGCAGCAAAATCGCTATGTAGCTGTAAACCCCTACAAAAATGTGGCCAGTTCAAGTATTAGGAAAAAGGAAACGCATACGAGTATCTGACTTATGCCACCTTTGAGTTTCACAAACGTCCGTCTTCCCGTCTCGTATCTAATGACGAAACATTAATTTTACCTGTTGTTTTACAGGAATGTGAAACTCGCTCTTTCGCCGTACGAGAGTAGCACATGTCAAAGCAAATAATCAGCACAGCTGCACCTACGGAAGAAACGAGGAAGGCAATGTCGAGAAAAATGAATAACGAGATTCATAATGTCTTCTTCACACAAATATGTGTCCTGTTCCACAGAATGGGTAAGTTCTTCACCAGCCAAGCGACCACAACTTCTCGATCATTCGGGCCCACTACATAATTCAAGTTTATCCATTAAACAGCAAAAAGCTAATTATAAAGAAGCACTGCAGAAAAATTACAAACAAAAACTGCACTGATGATGATGATGATGATACTACAAACAACAGGCATGTACAGGTGCTTATGTGCTCAATTAAACATCATACCATTAAGCCATATGGGAAAATTAGCCTACAGTTCCACTCATTCTTACCGTCGGTACTAGAGGGGGATGAGAGATCAGCTTCACGACCCAACCGCTTTACCTCCTCGCATATCAGGAAAAGCCCGCTCCAGGACCCATTCTGCGCAGCCTCCCCCATCACAAAGAACTTGTCATCATCCTTGAGCCCTCTTTATGGAATGAAAAATTACGTTCATGATACCCCTTTACGACACAAGGCAAAACCAAACGTCAAACTTCTCTGTCTGGCATCCAGAAAGACAACACGATGGCATTTCGCGGCCGCTTACCCTGACGCGTATATCTTAAGTTTTCGCTCATTTCCTTACGCTGCAGCTGCAATCAAACAAAAAACGCCCAAACTCTTAATGAAAGTGGCCGAGGGGGAAGAATGCACTTGTTTACCGATTACTTGCCGATGCTGTCCGTATCTCTTACTAAAGAATGGTAGCATAATGTGAATTTATTGGAAAAGTGTGGATAAAAGATAAAAGGATAGTGTGCCGTCAACATTACTAATATGTATTGTTTATTGTTGCAATATATTTCGATCGCAACGGGTCATATTCAGGGTAAAAGAGTTTAAGAACACACAAAAAGGATGTGTACAATTGTGTTGTATTTAGTGAGACCTAAGTTATTACAGTATAACATGATACACGTCGCTATGTCTAAACTATTAGTTAAACGTCAATTAATTTCGTTACAAAATACACGGATTTTTGTAGCGTCCTAATTTGGTAGGCTGGACCCAGCATGTGGTCAGTGAACGTGTTCTGTGTCTTGTTTTGGGAGATGGACCCACTGCGGTCGAAACATGTTGCAACTATAAATAATAGTGACATTTTAGTTGTGTCAACAGTACTTTATTCTTAAATAACACAACGGGATAACTAACCTAAATCCTCAGTGGGGATAGCCCGCGTCCAGGACAAGATTCGAAACGGGTGCCTCCTGGGTAGTAATTTGGATGGTCACCGCTTCGGCCAAGTTGCTTGGTAGCAGAATTAATGGAACCGTAAGGTTAACGAAGTACAACTGGCAAAAGAATTCTTTTCGCCGTTAGCAGCATCTATAATCAGGTGAACTACTTTATGTGAAGTTCATTCCAACATTAAAACAACTCTCGTGCCAGAGTTGACACCGGAAAAGGCAAGTAAAGTACTCAGAAGTTTTCTCCCCCCTTCTTGTTCTTTCTTCTTTTTCCCCCCTCTTCAAGAAGCTTCACTAGTGGCCTTGTTCTTGAATGAAGCAGGCAGCCGGGCCACGCAGCAGGCAGATCAATGTCGGAGGAAGCTGGCACGTCATGCCAAGCACTACTACTTTCATGTTTTTCAGACATCGTTGGGTATGCGCTTCAAGTTGCCTGTATTCGTGGCTCTCAAACGCAGTATTCTGGTCCAAACTTCCTGCAGCGTCGCGTACACAACGGTATGCATTCTTGTCTAAACACCTTCGAATTATGTGCTGATACTTCACCGCAATCTGCAACACTTCCCCAGACGCTTTACAGTAAACTTCTAACACTAGACCCGAGCAAGTTCAGCTCCGGCGTTGATGGCTTACGTGTGTTAGAAACATGCCCGGTTTGATTCTGGGCCGAGACACCAAGTACTCTGACTCACGTGTCTCGTGTTTTCTTTAGCCCTTTGAAGCAAATACGGTGCACTATCTAAATTTAGGTCGCGACAGATTCGTTTCACATCCTACATACTTCATTATCAATCAATTCTGCTATCATTCGGCGTCACACCGCCTATGCGTCTGACAGCGTCAACAAATAAATCACGATACCAAATATTACAATACAAAAAACTACGCGCTACATTTTTTTTGCTTGAAATTTCCGTGACTCATCTACCGTCTGCGGGAATATTAGCTTCTATGCTACAGGGAACAAGCCGTTAAATAACTGGCGTGAAGCTAAGAGTTTGTATGTAGCAACCCCTACACATAAGGAGATAAGCAATCACTCGCGGCACTTTTCTCCCTGTAGATCACGAAAACCCCAAGCGCGTTTCCAATCACACGACTGCACATAAATACTTAGGTGATATCAGGGGTGCATAAATCCCGAGTGCCAGGTCGCCGTAGCGACTAATTTTGTACGGTGGCACCTAGAATTTTGAGGTGGCGACTAGATTTTTGGAAAATCTGTGCGCCCGCGGGTGATATCTAACGAAGCGACTGGGTGTACGAATATGTCCAGCGCCAGTTTAAGACATTTCCGGAGTAGTGCAAAATTATTACTACCGCGCAGTCCTGAACTCATGCAGAAAGTGCCACACAAAAATGTTCGACACGAGATCTGCAATACAACCAGCCTTTTACGCAGCCCATGCAGTCGCAAAGAATGCGACAGGTCTGAACTGGTCCACTGTATGTTCCTTTTGCATACAGGTATTTGGAGAGGGAACGAATTACAGACCAATCCTATTCTCCCCCGAAATGCTGGGGATGAATGATGAAACGCATTTTTATCAAATGGGATTTAATAACGAATAACAAATGAATGAAGAATGGCTAGGATTTATGATAACAGCAAGGCTGAGTACAACCGAACTGTACCTGATTCCAAACCTAATTGTCGTTCAGCGACCTAAGCAGTTTCTCCAAAACCCTACGGTTATTTAAAGTATTCGAACAGCACTCCTATGGTCCACTTGAAACCATTACAGGCAATTAAATCATTACAGGCAATTTCCTTAAGACACAATACTTCAATGCTTTTGTAAATAAACTGAGAAACGTTATTACTGGGTTAGTCATAATGGTCCACTGCCCGTCCGTCTGTCCGCACATAACAGCTCGACTCTATGCATGGAAACATTTCGTATGCAATTCCTCATCTCTCCCCTGAGTGCTACGTACCCTGCCCATCGCACCCTACATCACCCTAATAATATTTGGAGAAATATGTATCATGCACATCATAATGCAATACTCCAGGCTGCTTGTTACTCGCACTCCTTTACATTCAACTTTTCTCCACTGCATCCTTTTATCAAATACCGCGAATCCGTATTCCTGCCTTACAGATGTCACAATTTGTTGTATTAGCCACTTACGTTTGAGGTACACGCTCCATTTCATATAAAACTTGTATTTTCACTTTACTGGATGGTTATATGTAACGTGAACACGGAACCTGCCACCCCCTCTATGTACCACTACAAGCAGAGCTGTACACGTATTGCTTCTACTGCTACTACTACTACTACTACTACAACGACATACTATACGAATGTTAATCTATATGCATGACAACACTGACAATAAATGGTTAACATACAGATGAAACGGAGAAGAGCACGGCAAGATTTACCAAATATATTCATAGAAATCGATTTTAAAGTTCATTAATATGAATAATTACCATGCTTCTGTTGCTGGCTTCTCGATAAATACGTCTTATACTTGAAACCCCCATCTTCTCTGGATGTGATATCGTGTACTCTGGTACACGCGTACCCACCTACGTTTCAGGGAAACCTGCCACCTTCGTCATATGCGCAGGAGAGTAACTGACGATCAGGACAGCAAACTACACGGCGTCACATCCGTAAAACAAACATTCACAGTCACCCTAACGGCCCATACTTGAACCATATTGTTGTGTGAATATGGATGAAATAATTGGCTGCAATTCCAACCGCAAGTCTGTCGTTCGTGCAGACACATAACGGAACACTTGCTCTATTCGTTGCGGGGCAAAGACAATCTTATCCGTGGAATAAGCGGTTACGTTCGTCACCAAACAACTACCACTATCACCACTAATATCACCACCACGACGACCACCACCAATACTATCACCACAAGCACAGGTAGAAGCACAATAATAATAATAATAATAATAATAATAATAATAATAATTGTAAATTATCTATGGAGAAATGGAACACAAGGCTTATTTTAAAAACAAAGCAGGAAGTAATGCAGTCACAACCCATTCAGATACGAAGAGGAATATTCCAA
>Ga0123357_10013532_pt1 | contig 10596 bp, 9 predicted proteins | sample TergutEmb28metaG_FD_89873 | JGI IMG/M metagenome (GOLD analysis project Ga0123357, IMG submission 89873) | Embiratermes neotenicus P4 segment gut microbial communities from Petit-Saut dam, French Guiana - Emb289 P4 | ecosystem: Host-associated > Arthropoda: Insects > Digestive system > Gut ...
CCCTCGGAAGGGCAAATGCCTGCTCAGGAGAATCCCAACCAATGGGATGGCGCTGTTGGTGGGATCTAAGAAACTCGGTCCTGGGGGGGCCCCTTCCCACGGGGGGGGGGGGGAGATCTGTTGCGCCAAATAAAAAAAACTTAATGAGCAGAGTCTTTCATGAGAAGGTGAATGTCACTCAGCTCTTTAAACATATCTACTTTGTGCAGCCCATATTTTCATTATGTCGTTCGCAACAGCGCGCGAGACCCTATCAATTTATACTCGTTACATAGCACAAAAAACCAAATTCTACACCCTTAGAATATTTTATAAAACTATCAATTGTATTCCACAAGTAATTATATATTTATTTTACGTTCTTCGGTGGAAACCAGAACACTGCATGTCAAAAATATAATTCTGTAGAGGCAAGGCGCAGAGACAGTAAGATAGCTTTAATATAACAGTCAAGGCTCAAAGTGACATACTGCTTCTTCCTAAACCTGACGAGGGTGACGTACGTGCAGCTATGCAAGGAACACGATTCATGACGGAGTCACGGAAGGAAGCGTACTTGGGGGAATTTGACGTGGTTGTGTCGACGGTTGAGTGTAGGAATTAGAGGTTTCCCTAATTGCAGCTGTAAGTGGATTAGTGCAAGTTGCCTGATATATACAGTCCCTTGCCATCTTACGTTCTTGTGTGTGTGTGTGTGTGTGTGTGTGTATGTGTGTGTGGAAGTTCGCCTCTTCCTACGCGTCTCCCATAAACTGCGGTTCCGCCTCGCGCTGTATTGAAATGTGCTCATAGTGATTTCCGGTTCAAAAAGAGGCTAAAGTATCTGACGGCAACCGTTTATTAACTGCACTTGGGAACCAAGACTTACAAATCTCTTCGTTTATTTATAAAAACATTTTTATCTTTGCTGCTCAATATTTTACTAGTGCCAGTTACTTGAAATTTGAGGCCTACGGAACAAAGTGCTGTGCTTTATATATGCTTGCTTGATGTAAGGATCCCGGAGGATGACCTAAGATGATCGAAATATGTCGTTGTATTGGTGAATTGTATGTGAAAGTGTATAATTTAATACTTCATCTTTTGTTGGTATTATCTGTTAAACTCTTTATTAATGCACGGATATGCAGGTGCTAGTAGTTGCATTTCTTGTAAGCCTTGTTTTTATAGAAGAACCCAGACTTTAGCAGTGAAAGTCTAAATAGTGTCATGAAATAAGGCATGAAAATTTCTTTCTCTGGGCAGTCAAAATCTTCATTCATAGTCACCGTATCTTATGTAATGCAACACGCTTCAGGTTACATCATTTGAGTTCGTCAAAAAATAACCAAATTCCCTCTCCAGCTATTCAAATTCGCCGGTGCTAAACGTCTCATTCCATGCTTAATAAACGCCGTAAACTTGGGTGATAAGATTAAATTGCACCATCAACCTATATTTATGGCAGACCACTTAATCAGATTGACAATGAGGACGTACCGCGCGCAGCCTCTTGCGTCTGGGCTTGCTGAGGTACAAAGTTAATAAAGACCGTGTAACAGGTTATGACTTAATGCTGTTGAAAGCTTTGAAGGCTAAAATGAATTCACATTACACATAAAGAATCGGTTAGTACTTCGAAGAGTACACAGTCCTTCTCTGTAATAAAAACCAATCAATTAATTCGCTACAGGGGATCAGGCCTATAATGATGTACTCCGTAACGCTGTACTTAGATTTTACAGAAGTGTCCTCTGTTCTTTGATTTCCATACATTGTCGCCCTTCAAGTTAAATACATATGTCATTTCATTGATGCTCGAAGGGCACGTGCGAAAGATATAAATGGTGAAAATAAGAATGTGCAGATTTCACAGGACCGTACCGACTACCACCCAAATTTGACAATCCGGGAAGCAGAAAGAGAAATTCATTTACGTCCCTAAACAAAGTGGGGCTCCCACCGCTCCCATTTTCACGAATCTCAGTCACTGCATAATTTTTGTGGAAATTTTCTGTCCCGACCTTTGTAAAAAATGTACACAATGTAAAAAAATACAAGTAAGTTTTCATGTACACGTTTAAGCAAGCTATGGTTGTCACTGCACCAATTGTTACAAAACTCATATCCCTCGAGCGGCATTATAGTTTGATTTTCTAAACCATATTTCACCTGAATTGCTGAAGAGCCCTCGAGTAAAGTAACACCGCCATTGGGTCCACTTTCACGAAACTTACTCTTGTTCGACAATTTTCCATAAATACCTGTTACATCCAATTTTTTTTAAAGTGTAGTCGCTGTCATTAGGTCACGGACAGACGGACGGACGAAGGAATGGACATTGTCCCCACATATGGCGTTCTTTTTATGTCTTAAAAGCTTCTAAAATCTTCATGTTTTTAAGAATCTTTCGAAAAATATATAAACACTTGGTAGACAAAAATAAGTTGTAGTTTCAGGCTAAACTTGGTGGTAGATATTTACTAACCGTTGGGCCATAAAGAGCTGTGTACCTGTTTTCAATAAAAGTCTTATATACCGTCGGGTCGCATGAGCGGATTATTCGTAGGTAGTATTTTAGAAAGGATAATTAGTTGCCTATTTGAAATGATATGTGAATGATCGTTTATTTCGGACATGGGATTACTAAGGAAAACCGTACCTTCTGCATTCAGAATTATTTGTTACTTTCTACAATTCATTCTCATCTTTGTCGCATAAAAGCCCAATTTCAGCACGAAGTTCGTCGGTGAGGAATGAATACAAATTTGTTTCTTCGAGCCAAATTTCGTAAGGGTCTGAAAACAGCTATGTTTAAATGGCTTATTTCGTCGAGAAGGTAACCAGTCGCAGGCGAAAAATAATGATGCCCTTTTGATAGTTATAACTTGGAACTGCAGATAATTATGAACACATTAATAACAGATCGATACTACAACCTATGACGTACTACAAACTTTATTTTATCACAATCATTTGCAGCGTGCAGCTGGATATGATTTCAGTGGATATGTAAGCGGACAGGAATTTAATTTCTGTAGTCCTAATTAATGAAGATGATTTTCACAAAATTTCCAATACCTGAAGTAAACCCATTGCAGCACATATGTAGCTCTGTTTAATATTGCCGTCTACAGTATAGCGAGAAAAACTTTGCATTTCGCCTACAGATTGTATTTATTGATATCTTTCAATTGTCGGATCATAAAGATATATCTCCTATTTGTATTGGGATACAGGGTTTTTCTTTGAGGTAGTAACTACATGTTCATATATTGTGTAGGCCAGCTGTATGTTTGAAAGAGTTGCATTACCATGCAATATATGACTGAAAATGTTGTCGGCATCTCATTTGTGTGTAAACGCCGGAATTAAATGCGCATGGTGATGTTCAGAAGCCAGAATTTAAATTCCCCCTGAATAAAGGGGCTGAATAAGGGCATATATGTTTGTATGACCTTAGGTGTTTGAGCACCACACAGCGCGTGACGTATTTATAAAACCTGCTTCAAAGAGTCAGTTTCACTATGCTGCTGTCCATAGGGATGTCGGTCGTTTTCTAACCCTATCGAATATAATAACGCGAGGTTAAACATAAAGACACATTGATTTTAGTTTGGAACATTTTAAGGAAATGAGTCATTTGGAAGAAGAAAGTTGACATTGGAAGGTAAAATAAAGATAATTTTTTAGTTCCACAATAAAGAAGTGCTACATTACAATAATAGATATGATTATAGAGTAATAGAGAAGGAAGAGGAAAGAGGCTGCAGAATTTGTTCTATTTTAAGTCAGTAGATAAACACAGTAAGACAGACAAAAGTAAAGAAATACGCGAGCTACGTAGTGCCGAAAATACAATGGATTGATGTTCATCTCATTCAGCGACGGATTAATTTAAATAGGTTTAATAGCGTTGAAAGATATAGTTACTGAAAACTGGGACTTGAATGTGGGAGAAAGTCTCCTAGGCCTGTTTGTAAAAATATCTTGAAAAACTGCGAGAAAAACACGGAAAACTTACGAAAAATACACTAGGAGAGATAATATTACATACAGTGTAATCGAAAGGTAATATTGATAAAAAGAAGAATTCATGTGGCATAAAATCACTTGAAATTGTAAATATGTGAAGCAAAATGAAGGAAATGCGTGAACAAATTTTGAGAATGGTATAGACTGTGTGTTATTTAAGGCAATAAGGTTGTACTAAAATGTAGCTGGAATTTGCGAGTTTCTGTAATACAAAAAATGAAGTCCCAACTTCAGTAGCAAATGATTGTCTGAATTACTACTGAATTCGTGAGAAAGACCCTCTAAGAACTACAGTCAATTCAAAGAAGGACTCAACACATGGGAGAAATTCTTTCATAATTTCATCATCATTTAGCTATTATGGGGTTGGGCCAGCTGTTGAGCCGATCCGTTCTCACATATCCAGAAGACTTTTCAGTGTTCCGCCTTGGTTCTTTCTTCCTTTTGGTCCTTAAAAAATGCACTTAATAAAATACAATTAATGACAATAATGCTCCTACATGTTTCGGCACTGGGGTACCATCCTCAGGAAAGTACAGAACAAAGCAGTATAAGCCCAAAACGTTAGTCTTGGCATTACACTGCCTGTGTTCAAATACTGAAATGTTTAGTGTAGTGTAAGTCGTGTCGGGCGGTGTAGAGTAGCCAGTAGCCAGTAGAATAACCGAACCCGACACACTTCACCTTGTCTACCTGAAATAGATCACTTTGGATCAAGTAAGATCGAGGCAGATGTTTGTGTACATATTTCATACCGAATGTAAAAAAAAACTGTGAAGTTAATACTGCGAACTGCTCACTGTTACATAATTTTAACATCAAAATATTGCAATGTTTATACTATTTATAAATTTTTTACACTACGGAATTCTAATATTTTAAACATTTAAGTAGGGCAGGGTAGTGTCTAGACTAAAGTGATTGGCTTTTACTGCTTTGTTATAGTAACTCCCTGATGATGGCAAACGAGTGCCGAAACATGTAGGAGTTTTAATAATTGTTATGAATTGTGTTTTAATAATTCAAACAACAAAACCAACGGTTATACTAATGTTAAAATTATATTTTTTTCCATACAATCTGTCATAACTCCGAAATGTTTCGACCTATCATGATCATCTTAAGAGAGTTAGACATTTTTGGTAACCAAAACATAAACTTGACATCCTCCTGATATGAACCACTGTAAAAACATTTAAAAGTACAAATTCCGCATCTTATTAACCAGCACTCCACTGCTACAAACGAATTTTATAATATCTACGGACATTTTGTGGACAAATTTTAATAAATTTAATAATTCGTCTATGTTTTTGTATATGTGTTATTGATGTCAAGTAGCTAAATGAAGGTGATCAAGATATGTCGTAAAGCGTCGGAATTATGAAAAATTGTGTGTAAAAATATAACTTTAACATTAGCGCATTTTTTGGCTATCTTATGTAAATTGTTTATTAATGAAAAGACGTGAATAACTTTAAGGATTGCATTTTTTAGACTCACTTGTTGGTGGGTGTATTGATTGTAACCTAATAGAGTACTTACTTCGAAGGTAAAAGTTTGCCGTCTTGTGCTAACTGAAGATGGTCGTTTTGTTAAGTGGAGAACCTGACGCTCAAATAAAGCTTTGGAGTCTCTTCCCTCCTCGGGGGAACGCGCACGCACGTTGCGAATTGCGTGTTTTAGGCTACATAACCACGCCGAGTGGCATGGTAAATACTTAAATTGCTCGGGGTAGTTATAACATTGTGTCGGTATGGCACACTGGCAACATAATTGTTTCCATTGTTTACGTTGTAATTAGAGCAACATGATAAGCAGAGTCAATACATTTACTCCGACTGGTCAATATTTTCACTCCCCTCGCTAGCTACTTCGACGTAAATGTAGTTCATTATTAGAAACCTTCCGTATTACTACGACTATTCATATGAACGTCACGAACAAAATGAACACGTTATCTGAAACGCCCCGAAATACACAGGGTACTTATCTTGTGTTTCTCATAATCTAGCAATTATCCTTGGTTGTAGAAAATGTACCGTATTTAAAGACACGTGTCAGGTGGTGAGATTATATGGCATAGTTGATAGATAAACGAGGGAGTACGAAACATTTCTGAATTGACACTAACAGGAAAAAAACCAAAGTATTCAGAAAAATAAACCTATCCTAAAGCTACTTTGTCCATTACAAACTTCACACGGAAAGGTTCATACAACAACAGCCGTTTCTGTTACAATTTTTTTCTTCTGGTTCAACGCCCCAAATGGACCAGGGCCTCCGCATTCACGAGGTTTCTAGATCACACGCAACGACACACCACAGTCGGTAGGACTCCTCTGGACGAGTGATCTGCTCGTCGCAGAGACCTCTACTCACAATAGACAGACATTCATGCCTCCGGTAGCATTCCAACCACAATCTCAGCAGGCGAGTGCACAATGTTCTGTAGATCTTTCTGTTACTTCTGTGACGAAATCTGCACTAACTGGTACAGTACAGTTTAAAACATTTTACTCGTACTTACTGACAGCAAAGTGGATGTGAAGGCAGTGTTTGTGTTGTCATGAGTTTAGGACCTAAATCACTTTAATACATTTCTATTATAGTTACAGATTCGAAAAAAATTTCTACTTCAATTTTCTGTAGTTTCGATGGCAGAAATTCTAGAGCGCTGAAATTTGGGGTGATTAGTGACAAATGAATGTTAAATGGCGTTGATGCCAACAGGCCTGTCATAATTTGGGGTATTGTGCCTGCATATATATATATATATATATATATATATATGTGTGTGTGTGTGTGTGTAGGTTGAGGAAAATTACGAAAATATTTTATAATATTCAATCTCGGTGCAAGTATTTGAGCCAGAGACATCATTAACGCAAAGCTACCCCCACACAACCGCGATGCCCCGTCTCTGACCTATTTATTTATTTATTCTTATCTTATAGTTCCTGACCTTTGTCACTTTATTCACAGATAGCAGGCTACAATTACCATTCGCACATCCTTTTGTACTTCTCTGTCGTAAGGGTCCTGCCGTGCTGTACGGAAATAAAAAGGTCGACAGTAGTGAAAAATCTAGATCAAACATGGCGTTAATTACCTTAAAAACTTCTGCCGCATGTTCCAAACTCGCTGCAGAATTGATGTTTTTTATGTTTCTCTGTAGGCTGCTATTGTGTTGCCTTGTGAATGTGGAACTCTTAAAGTGATGATCTTCCCATTACGGGATCTGACCATCTGGACAAGATTGAAGGAATCCTGCATTTAAAGAATCGGACTTCAGTACCAAGGAGGATGAGATGGAGAAAGAGGAGGAAGAAGAAGAAGAAGAAGAAGAAGAAGAAGGCAAAGGAGAAAAATAAAAGAAAAATAAGCAATTAAAAAAACGATAGATTAGTTTGCAGCGTAACTAGGTAGATTGCTTCATGCCTGATTCCACCGACGAAAGTAAAGATATATGAAACAAAATTTTACAATTCTCTGTGTCGAAGAGGAAATTGGTTGTTTGAACGGAGTACCATTGCAAAGTGCTGTCAGTTGCACAAACTACTTGATTAGTTATGACCTGTTACCATTTCCAATGAACACTAAAGAACAGAACTCGCTTATGCTTTACCTTCCACAATTATTTCTTCGAGGATTTGACTGTTCCTTTATCAACTTACATGTAATTAGTTGAACAAAAGTTTTTACAGACATTTGGAAAGTTTTTTGTTACGTACGGGATTCAGAATTGAATCACTGGAGAAAAGTTTCAAAGAAAATCCTGTGTAACTCGCTACCACTGTAGGGAGAATAGAAGTCAGGGGTTATAAAGCAAATTCTGCTTAACGTCGTACATAATCTTGCAAGTTTACTCGTACCAAGAAGTTATGAAGTTAAATTAGTTCACTGGGGACAACCTATTGTTCTAATTCAGAAAACTAATTAGTAACTAAACAATAGTTGCTTTGAAGTGAATGACTAATAATCATGAATAATGCAGCATGCTTAGCCGTGTCTGTGGCAGCACTCAGCCTCAGCTCATCATTAACGTCAATGAAATTCATTAGAATGCTAATTGGCCTGAAACTCGAAAATCCTTTTTAACAAATACGATGCACATACACCGTAAATAGTCAATATTTTGTTTGAGTAAAATGCTTTGTATTTTGTAAGTGTAGACTGACCTATTAGCCAGAAGTTGCAAACACAGTTATGAACTTGATGTAGGTAAAACTGCAATAATCACAGCCCGACACTGAATTCAACCATGGGTATCTTTTACTACCTCAAATATTAATAAAATAACTCCCCACGGATCACCTTAAAGAAAATCACTCGAAGCCTAAGACAGAAGGCACACATAGGTACGAGAAGATCTCTTTTCCGCTACAGAAATAACAATACAGTTGAGAGTAAAAATAATGAAAATAAAGTGAATGCCAACTTTAAACAACTAGGTAATTTTATTGATGTATTCTTGTCTCGACATGTTTCGGGTACATACGCACATCATCAGGAGCATTAAAGGTTGTGTTGCAGTATATGGTTTTCTGCACCGAGTTTCTGGATGGGTGGTGGTCTTGAGAGACCCGTATGTACCCGAAACATTTCGAGCGAAGAATACATCAATAAAATTACCTTGTTGCATCAAGTTGGCATTTCACATTTCATGAGGAAGATGCACGGTCAAACAACCCTCAAGTAAAAATGATATTAATTTTCAGATTGCAACTGCAGTGACTGTGGACATTATTGCCTTATAGAAGAGACGCCGCGTATTTTGGTAAAATCTCCATTCGCAAAATGTAAACAAAATGTCGGTTCGTCCCTGCAAAAGTGGACAACACATTACAGCGAAACACGCGCACCTGTCTGCCCAGCTACGTAGCGTCACTTCTCAGGAGACAATGATCTTAGTGGCTAAAGAAAACAAGACATGATAAGACGATACAAAAATCAAACTGATATTTTTTTCAGCAGTAGCTGGAATTACATTCATTTTAAACCGTAAGCGTACAATGTAAACAAGACAGGCAATTTACGTATAATGTAACATTGAGGAGAGTTCGTGCTACGACTGTTGCAGTGGAAATCATTGCGTATTCTGAGTGTGTGTGTGTGCGTGTGTGTGTGTTTGTAGCCTTAATTATCCAGCATGCAACGCACATGAGCCATATTGTCATCTGTGTCCTGTCTGGCTGTACAATATTTTTTCCACATTATCTCATAAACGGCACAATATTAGAAAGAATAATTTATTGGACATAAAATGTGTATTTTGATTTCCTCTACAAATATGGTATAAAACATTTCTCATTTTAAGAAGAAATGAGCGAGATTTGCTTAAAAATGTGTAGTGGTCTTCATCTAAAGTGCCCGTTGGTCATGTTAGTTTTTAATGAAACTTGAATTTTCTTGACATGTTTTCAAAAAATACCCAAATATGGCTTTCATGAAAATCCGTCCAGTGGGAGCCGGTTACTTCCAAGAGGGCGGACGGACAGACGGACGGACGGATAAACATGATATATCTCTTAGTAATATGTTGCAATTTTTCGAACGCACCTAGAAAGCTGGAATAAAACTGGTCGCGAATTTGCATAAAATATGTCTCCTGAATATCTCCTAGTAGTGTGGGCTCGTTCCGGCAAAAGAAGAAGAAGAAGAAGAAGAAGAGGAAGAAGAAGAAGAAGAAGAAGAGAAGGAAGAGGAAGAAGAAGAAGAGGAAGAGGAAGAAGAAGAAGAGGAAGAGGAAGAAGAAGAGGAAGAAGAAGAAGAAGAGGAAGAGGAAGAAGAAGAAGAGGAAGAAGAAGAAGAAGAAGAAGAAGAAGAAGAAGAAGAAGAAGAAGAAGAAGAAGAAGAAGGTGGGTGAAGTTGCCCGGTTAAGTGGGAAATTCAGTTGATATTGACAAATGAGACTTTTAAACACAAAACATGTAATGATGCTATGAATGTGACTATGACGTGAGTGATGACAGAGCCATGTTTTAATCATCTGCAAATTCTGTCATTGCAGAACATTCAGATACGATGCATATTACAACAGATGTCGTTTCAGTAGTCCTATTGAATAGATTACGTAACTGCAACAGGTCGTCAGATGAGGTCCTACCGCATGTTTTGGGGTAATTCTGCTCAACCATTCATGTGATCTGAACAACGTCGGCATATGTGGACTGCATGCGTATAACGTGAAATTGAATGCACCGAATTAAGTCTGATTAGAGAAGCATTAATTATTATGTATAATTTTATCTCTATATTTGTCTATGCCGTATGTGAAATAAAAATGTACTGATGATTGATACGAAAAATTTGAAAATATGCAATTCACGACTTAGTTTGGGTTGTAGCAATTTTATTGCATTTATAAAAAAACAAATTAGTATTTAAATTCATGTCTTCATAAATAAACATTTCATATGTTTCCAACATTGCTTTGAGATTCTTTATCGTTTTTTAGTGTTTGTGTGACCGTGCATCTCTGATACAATAGTATAAACAACCAACTAGATGCAACAATAACAATTTATTAGTAATTTCAATCAGCTCAACATGTTTCGGGCGATAATTTCGCCCATCCTC
>Ga0123357_10013533_pt1 | contig 10596 bp, 4 predicted proteins | sample TergutEmb28metaG_FD_89873 | JGI IMG/M metagenome (GOLD analysis project Ga0123357, IMG submission 89873) | Embiratermes neotenicus P4 segment gut microbial communities from Petit-Saut dam, French Guiana - Emb289 P4 | ecosystem: Host-associated > Arthropoda: Insects > Digestive system > Gut ...
ACGTATAAATACGTAATTCATATAATACTAGCGTGAGTATATTTTCTCAATTGCAGACATGCCGCCACATCAAGAACAAGTAAAAAATTTTAGCAACTTCTTTTAGGAAACATGTTTTAAGAAAGACTCCCTGATGATAGTCACACGATGACTGAAACATGTAGGAGTGAATTTTAATTAAGATTATGTGTTTTTAAGATATTCTACTGTGAAGTATTTTAGAAAAGACATAATAAAAGTGCAAGTAGTTGGATCTCTTTATATATCATCATAATATATTTGTCATGGAGTTTGGCCACTTGTGGACACGTTCCGGTCTCACGTATCCAGAAGTCTCTTCCGGCTTCTTTCTGTGATACTTGCCAGTGGTTAAAATTTCCCCTGAATGGGTTACGGGCCCACAGCAGGGTAAGTCCAGTGGTAGGATTGCTACGTTTAGCCGCTGGACCGGCATGTAGATATGATTACTATTTTGTAGGCTAGAAAGCCAGAAATAATAGTTCGATCTCTGGCATGGATTAACAATTCAGATCTGGTGAACGTGGAGGTCACAACCTTCTGCACAGACTTGTTTGGTGTGTGATCTCTTGCATCGCCTTATTGAAAATTCATATGTATTATCGTAAGAGGACAGAAGGTCAGAAAAGTGTGTCAGAATGTGTTTAACCTAGCAGTATGAATCTTCTTTCCCAATTGACGACACTTGCAGTAGGATTGGCAGTTCGCTGATGCATCCTTCCGAAATACTTGGTGTTTCAGTGGCGTTCCTACTGCGACTGACTTTATCAGACTCTAGGATGACAGGCGTAACCATCTCTGCAACATGTCGGGTGTAGGTGATTTCGATGAGCAGCAAAGTTCCGCGCGGGAAAGTACGCTGCAGTGACCAACGACATCAGTCAGTTAAATTAAGGACCTTATATAGAAGAACTGTGAGGTGTAGCTTAGAAAAGAACGCGATTAAGCTTTGTGTACATGGGAAATTTTTTTTTTTTTTTACAGTTTGTGCTTCTTTCTTTTTCTTCTATTTGTCTGACTCGTTTCGCTAACAGTGTACTTTGGCCTGATTTCCATTTTGTATGTTGTTTTAGTGACACTTTGTTGTAAGTTGGTAGCTACTGGCTGGCTGACTTCAAAGCTATTGGCATGCGTATCAAAAGGTTGCCATGGCGGCATGATTGGATTGAAACATCTAGCGCTGTAGCCTCTCGTGTTGAGTAATCCACACACGCTACACAACACCGTAAAAAACTGTAACTACTTTTTCTCTCTTGTTTACAGGTGAGTATCCACTGAAGTCTGGCTTGTAATGTTGCCTCCACCGTAAGCGTCGGTGAGTTACTTTCTTTGGTAGAGACAGTCCCATATACAGAGGGTGCCAAAAAACATATACGCATTGTAAGAAAGGAAAAACCTGTATTAAAATTGTAATACTCAATTTATACTGATAAAAAACGAATACAAGTCACGTTTGAGCGAATGTCCTAATACACATTGCTACCGTAATTCAATTCAACTTCGAAAAGTAATACATAGATAACATATCTTAAAATATGTGTATATTTTTTAATGTGTATACATTTTTTGGCATCCCCTGTATTTATAAATATTGGTACTGGATATTGTTTATCAGCATAAAATTTATTATTTAACGCAAGCCTATGTCCACAAAGTTTTAGCGATCTCCATAGAAAGTACGACTTTCCCACAGTTATATTGGTCAAAATCCCTCATTAGAATTCCAGAGTTCTTGCACTCGCTGCTGTTTATTGAACTTGATAGTTTGGGGCAGTTTTCATTGCATTTCCAGGGAGTTATGAGACAGAATTATTTACTTACTGAGCTTTTGATCTATAACTTAAACAAATGAACTGTTCCGTGACGGTCGTATTTTACAGAATGGGGTTATTTAACGGCACCCTCAGTTCCTTAGATTATACAGGGTCTGTAGTATGTGAGTTAATGAGTGAAGAACATTGGTGGAATTACGTTGACAGGGGAAAGTCGGTGAAATCAGTGCCTGTTCGTCAAACACAGATCACACGTGCGTAGGGTTGGGATTACTGTCGGGTCTGCATGACGACAGTGCAGGCGCCGGCTATGTTGTTTAGAAATTACAGATTTAAAGTAATGGTACTTCAATAACTTGCATATATATTTCGAACTTTGTAAGATTTTATATTTTATGTGTAAGAGTGGGTAGGTGTGGTTGGGTGTCTTTGGTTGCTTAGGACGTATTACATGGAATCAGTCGTGATTTATAAAACAAAACAGAACAAAAAATGTTAGAAAGACCCTCGTTAAAATGTCAGGGATATGGCTTCTTTCGACCTAACTTTTCTGTATGGCACAAATTTATGTTCTTCGGTCATATCTTTCCCAGATCTTGCGGTTTGCATGAGCTAACAATTTATGTCGCTCAAAACCTTTCGCGTTAACTTTTTGCGTGTTAGCCGCACACACACACGCACATACGCGCGCACGCACATTCGTGCTACCGAATGCACACGAACACGCTAAGTTAATTATTTGTACTATCTGAACCTCCGTAAAAACTGCCACAAACCCCGTCTTCACCCTGGAATGAATTGCTTCTACTGTATTTGAATTTTAATGGCAGACCTCATTATTTTTTCTCCTATCTGGATACCTTACACGCTAAACAGTGTGTGTGCACCGGCGTCTTAGCGGTAATGGTCGCTTAATTTCTCTGACACAGAAATGTTATGATTCCAAAACGGGATGGTAATTTTTCTTTTGTACAACTAAAAGCAAGCGAAAGAGCGAGCGAGTGAGAGCGAGGGAGCGAGAGAGAGAGAGACAGAGAGAGAGAGAGCCTTCAACACTCCTAGGGACAGCCATTCCATAACTGAGGCAGTAGACCTCTTTCACTCTCAAAACTGACCAAAACCGTTATTCATACCGGACAAAAAATAACTATAATAAAAATTATTTGCAGTCATTCTTGAAGCTTTCGCAGCGACAGAATTCATTAAATTGTTCTCGGATAGACAGCCGGGTCAAGATGTGAAAGTTAAGCAACGTTTCAGAGAAAGAGACAGTCCCCAAAACTTTGGAGAAATTTCACACCTTTACGCGGCTGTCTATCTGAGAAGATTGTATTGAATTATTGTAGAGCTCCTGAATCACTCGACTAACAGTTAAAACCGTTTCATCTGTCATCTCCTCGGAAGTAATTCCATCCTCTCATTCACTTTTCACTGATCGTGTAGTTTGATTAAGTCTTTCAAGGATTTATTTTAGAGGGAAGGGTCTATAATTTTTCAAGTAACGTTATACAGAGTCGCAGGTAAGATATGTGGTGAGAGACATTGGAAATAGCTAATATTTGGGCTTCTCGCGACGCTAATTATGAAGACAGCAGTTTCCCGTGAAGCGATGGAACATTTGTAGCAGAAGCAGAAAAAACGACGTCATGTGCCAGAACAATGTAATACCCAACGAAAGCCTAAAAGTGTATAAGAAGGACAATCGTGTATTATATTACAAGTTTGTGTGTTTGGTTTTGACACGTTGTAATGCAGGTGGTAGTTTTTAATTTTTTCAGAGGAATGTTTGTCTTCATCATCGTTTGTACTTTAGAGATTGAGAAAACAATTGTATTGCAGTACTGTTAGTCACATACCAGACCGTGCGGTGTCATAATCCAGAAGTTCAAAAACTGAATCTTCCTCACCATGAAAACTTCAGAATTTTGTAACATGAATTACTTTGTTTGTGATCATAACGAGCAGGTCAGTTGTAAATGCAGCATGAACAGTTTCACGTGCATGTTGAATGAGACTTCACATTTTGGAAATAACAGCGAATGTGTTGATTAAACCTTTGAAGGACAAAATTAATCTAAATTGCACATAAAGATTCAGTTCGTACCTCGCAGTGAATACAATGTTCTTTCTTTAGGGGAAACACTTTCATTATGTGTAGAGGAGAAGACAGGCAGCCTACGAACTACCATTCCGGCACGTTCGCATAAAAATTGTTGTGGAAAAGCAGTAAGAATTATATATTATGAGTGTGTCTGTAGGCCTAGTTATCCAGCATGCAGAGCGCATGCGCCGTCTTAGATTATCATAGGTGGCCTGTTCGGCTGTACCATATTTTTCCACATACCCCAAAAACTAAATAATTTTTTGGAAGATGTTTTTCAATATAAAATGCGAGTTTTGATTTTTTTTCTCACAACGTTTGTCCGAAATATTTCTCAATCTAAGAAGAACTGAGCGAGAGGTAATAACAAATATGTATTGGTCTTCATGTAAAGTATAACCGCTATTCTTGCCAGGTTTTAATGAAATATGAATTTTATCTGTAGATTTCCAAAAATTCTCAAATATAAAAAAAATTATAGAAATCCGCCCAGTGGTAGCCGAGTTCCGTGCGGACTGACGGATGGACGGACAAACGGACAGAACGACATGGCGAAGCTAATCTTCATTTTTCTCAATTTTGTGAACGTGAGTTTTTTTTTTTTTTTTTTAATACTCGTACCTTGCACAAAACACCCTGTGTGGGCAAAATGTAGGGGGTTTTACTGTTGAACCTGGAGGTGCGTGTATTAACCACTAGGCTTTAAAGAGTTAAACTGTCATAATTCGTCCTGTTGTTTTGGTGCCTTCTGAAACCAAGTACATTAAAAAAAATGACATGTTGGATTCTCTTAATCTTGTGTGAGTAACCAGTACGTTGAGCACCTTGTGTTGATGATACGCGTACAGTTACGTTGTTCTTGTGATAATTATTTTCCTGCCCTCGTCGCAGTAACTATCTGATATTTTCAATCTTCATCGTTGCACCGTGCATTTCGTAGAATCATTTAATCAGCACACCAACTAATACACATATATAAAATTGTTTACATTAAAACATTTACAATCGCTCAAACATGTTTCGGTCCTAAGATTATCTTCAGGGAGCTAAGCTGTTCCTGGCGAAAGTCACATTTTTAAAATACACTCACTGATTGATTTTCTTATATTAATTTAGTGTTGTGGCAGCATGTCATGTTGTGTAAGTCGTACGCCACTTACACAATATGACATGCCGCCTGGCTAGCCAGGCGCACTCTCAGTGGCGTACGACTTACACAACATGCCATGCTGCAAAAACACTAAATTAACATAAGAAAATCAATCAGTGAGTGTATTTTAAAAATGTGACTTTCGCAAGGAACTGTGCAGCTCCCTGAAGATAATCTTAGGATCGAAACATGTTGGAGCGATTTTAAATGTTTTAAATAAAAAAATATATATATGTGCTTTAGTTGGTGTGCTAATTAAATGTATCTTATATTTGTTTTAAGAATTATTCTTGTAAATTTATTTAAATTTTTATCGTATTTTATTTTCATCACTGCCTTCTCATTCAATGTTCCATTCTGTACCTTAGTCATACGATTATGAGATTTGAATCTTTGCAGTTGACATTCTTTTAACGGCCGGGTATGATTCCTGTAATTACATTTCGCCCAGTAATTCGCTTCGGCAGTCGAAATGTATGATGTTGCCTGATAAACGGACGTTAACACTCTTTGTAAAGAGTAACAATAATTTGTTTCGTTTGCACAAAGCTGTACATTAAGGCCACGCACGGTATCGACATTGCTGCCAGTTTGTCATGCAGGTACCGCAGTGGAGGGGGACGTAACAACATGGCGCGGCCGATAAAACCGAGGCCTGTGTCAGGTTCCGTGACCACATGACATGCACAGTTAGTGCCCCCCACCCCTCAACACGTGACACACTCATTAACGAAATAAAGGTCATGAGACTGACCTGCACACAGAATGCTAAGTAAGTACACTCACTGACACCTTCTCGAATTTCCTCAGGCTCTACGATACAACGTAATTTAACACACTTATACTGTTGTGCATGTGGCTCACTGTTATTTCACTGACATAAATTACACGCGAATTAAAATTACGAGAGAATCCAGTGGAATGGGGTGTGAATTTGTTGACTGTGTTCATTGCAAAACGTGGTTTTGAGGCGTACTTTTGAGAACACGGTAGTGCACTTTCAGGGAACGCCTTAATCAACTTGGACCCTTAACGGAATAAAATCATACGAGATTACTTCCCCAGAAACAAGCGCCCGGAAAGAAAGAATAATTAATTAGCGTGTATTACAATTTTTTTATATCAGCCTCTGTGTGTGGTTCTATAGACTTGGATTATAGAAGAATTTTCAGGTTCCTAATAACTTCAGGGTTTTGTTTTGGAACGAATGCTTTAAATTATCTCGCCAAGACAGGTACATGTACCGGGGTGCTGATAAGTCCTTTACCCGACCAGGAAGGAAACAAGCTGCACCTGTCAAAAGTGTGATGGGCAGAGGAATGGATTGATTTGGCTAGGGTAGGGACAGGAGGTGTACTCTTGTGAATGTGGTAATGAACCTCCAAGTTCCATAAAATGCGGAGAATGTAGCTTGTTTCATTCCTGGTCGGGCTAAGGACTTATCAGCAGCCCTGTATGGTGTGTGGTGGATAAAATGACACCTTGACAGTCTTTTTCTGATTATTTATCTTTCCCCTGTCAGTATCATTCCACCAGCGCTTCATTCTTCTACCATCTAAGCTTTCTTAACGACTGGAAGTGTTGTCCAAAAAAGCAATTTCCTCGGTTTAACTTCTCTGCATTCGATTCAGCAAATAATTGTTTTCTCATGTGTAAATGAAATTTTTGTTTTAAACAACAAGCACAATTCAAGTACACTTCAGTGACCTACATATACGACCTCTCTGCATGTCCCATGTCTAAACTGAATTGCGGGCATCAGGTGTTCTAACAAACTCTTCAAAAGCTTAAGTTATTTGTATAATTTCCAGTGTCCGTTAGACACTGATTTATAGAACTATGTCCCTTATATGAAGGGCAATACGATGCCATCATACTGACTATCCAACGTCATATCTTAAAGTCAAAATTACATTTAAATCGCCTTTGTGAAGCGAATGTAAACCTGAAGAAAAAATAATCTCTGAAACGATATCAAATCGTCTTCTTCACATCGAAATTTATTCATGTGTTTTGTTTGTAACATTCCGTGTCATAATTACCTGTCACTGAAATTGCTACTTGGGTTTTACAAATTTCAGTATCGTAAACATTTGTTATGAACTGCAGCTGGCTGTAAATTTAATGTTAGTCATCCAGATGTGTTTATCTATACATATATAGTACAACGCATCTGTCAAACACACAACAGCTTTATTACATGAAAAGATATTTAGGGCGACATGTTTCGACTCACTCTGAGTCATCTTCAGGCCCTCTTAAAGTATAGATCCAAGGTTAGCAATGATCATATTGAACTCTGGGATCCTAAACGCTTAAACTTTTGGGATCCCAGAATGCAATATGATTGGGATTATTAACCTTGGATCTATACTTTAAGAAGGCCTGAAGATGACTCAGAGGGAGTCGAAATATGTCGCCCTAAAATAACATTTCATGTAATAAAGCTGTTGTGTTTGACTGATACGTTGTATTGTATATGTAGCTGGCTGTGACAATAATATTGAGCTGAGCACAATTTACTGAAAGATAGCTGACTGTAGTGATAAAACTGCACTAAACACATTATACTGAACTGTAGGTAACTATGATGATAATACTAGGAGGCACCGTAATCAGATGGCTAACTTAAACCACAGATTTTAATAAATCCAAGTTATCTATTAAATTAGCAACATTCCAAAATACGATTTAAAGAATGCGGATTTTATTACTATTTTCATCCCATATTCATTCCACTATTTTATTACACTTCGTAAACTTGTTCTCTTGTATATGGATATATTTTTAAATTAATGTTATCGATGCTGGCAAAATAAAGACAGTAAACACAGACATAATGTATGAAGGAACATTCAAAGTACACTGTTAGTTTCAGAACCTTCGGCGTATTTAAAAACCAGTTTGACATATATTTCATTACGAGTCTGAATGCAAGGAAGACTTAGTTACTGTCATTGTCAGTGTTTTTACGTTAATCATAAAATCGTCTCGATGCATTTTATATTTATGGTTCCGTGCATCGCTGATCTATATTAATAACTGTCCAACCAGATGCAACACAAAGCAGTCCATTTATTATTCTGCAAGTTCACCCTACATGTTTCGGGTGTCAACCACACCCATTATCAGAAGTACACAAAACTGTAACTACAGCTAGCTTGGCCACGTTGGAGGGAGCTAGCTGCACAAAAATATGGCCAGGACCGGATGCATTTAATATGTAGAAAATTACAATAACATTTATGTTGCAAATAAACCCACTTTCTGTTGGATTCTCAACGGTTTCTACTATTTTTTCGTTAAACTAGATGAAATATTGCTTCATTTTTTATCTAACGCCTATTTCTAGGCTGAAGTGTTGTCAGTCCCAAGTGTCTTGTAATTTTGTAACAATTTAATAATTTGTATTATTCAAACACAATTTTCACATCCCACATAATGCCTGATGAGAATTTCTTATCCAGGCAATCGTGGCACTGCGAAACCTTATTATCCTTGCTAGTTTTATATTTGTGCTCGTGTAGGATTCGAATGTCGAAGGCTAGCTAAAGAATAATTTAGGCGAGCTGAGGTGGGAGAAGAGAATTTTTACAGCTGATAAAGGAGGGAGAAAGCCGAAAGATTGTTGCAGTGAAGATACTAATTTTTGTTTTTGTTTTTGGTGCGACAACCCCCAGTGGGCCAGGACCTCCTCATTCATGAGGTTTCTAGATCACACACAACGACGCACCACAGTCAGTAGGACTCCTCTGGGCGAGTGACCAGCTCGTCGCAGAGACCTCTGCCCGACAACACACAACACTCATAACAGAGAAACATCCATGTCTCCGGTGGGATTCGAACCCACAATCTCAGCAGGCGAGCGGCTGCAAACCTACGCCTTAGACCGTGCGGCCGCTGAGACCGGCAAATATGGTAAATACTAGCTAAAAATAACGTGCATCGCTTTAACAGGAATATCGAAGAAAACGTGTAAATTACTTATCAACTTAAGCCGCGGGGTGTAAAATGCCAAGGACGTCCAACAAGCATATAGAGGGAACAATTTCAGTTTTTATAAAGGAAAAGAAAACAGGCTAAAATATTAATCCGCTAATTGTTGTTGATACTGCTGCTGAGGAAATAACTTCAAATAAACTATACCAACAACTTGTAAAACCTGAGGTTTTCACGGAGAACAACATTTTAGGCTGTGATGCTATGCAGTCTGTTAGGTGGATACTAATATTTCGGAAGAATATATCCCCCATAACCTCACAAAACCAGTAAATACCATTCTGACGACAGAAACAGTACGTTCTTCGAAATGATACCCGCCAGTCAGGCCGCGTTTAATTGTAACCTGGAAGATCACAATATTCGTTAACAATGTTATATTAAAATTATATCTTTCTTTCTAAAATTATTCCTTCCTTACGGATCTGTATTCTGTCTCCTGAAGGGATTAGTTTGATCTTTCTCAGAACTTGCATGTCTTGTGTTTACTGAACAATGTTCTGTTACGTTGACATAACTGTTGTACCTGCGGTAGGACCATCGAAGCTGTCGTAATGTTATTACGCAGTTCCACGCACATATTTCTTATGACAATGATTGCTGATGTCGTCATTCATTCAAATAACGGCGGACGCGGGCGCGTAATAGGAAAAGCCAGTCACTTAAATTCATGAAGTTGAGTCCTTTCTGAGAAACCGACATCCGCTCATATGACTATTTATTTCTCCGCATTTTATCCAACCTGTAGGCTATTACCTTGATCAAATAATGCACCACTGGACCTACAAAGAACCATTAAATCATTCCCCTACCAGTCCCCCCCCCCAACAGAGACCCATAAATGTAGCAAACTTGGCGCATCAGACTTCCTGTTCTCCACTATATTTAACGCGTGTTTCGTTCTCTTGTTTGTGCGTTCAGTGAAACTGACCTCCAGAGACACTTGACATTCCATGGTTGAAATATTATGTCCATTTTACCTTTCTTAGTTCATTTCATGCACTTAGAAATAGATGTTAAGTTAATCCCTGTTTAAACCGCAAACTGCAGGACCACCTCTTGTAGGCTGTGTATAACTGCTTTTTCAATATATTCGCTGCTACTTTCCTTATCTGGAGCCCGCTTCCTTCATCTGCAGCCTATGGCAGAACGATGTTGTGATGACAGGGCATCATTTCAGCGAGGTCGAAAGCACTGTTGTTAACCCGTTAAAGCAAAGTGGTTACTATTGACACCACCTGAATCTCATGCCTATGGAGTATGTGCCGTTCATGTTATAATTTTCGGAATAGAGAGTGGCGATTTTTTGCAGCATTAAAAACTTAATCCTTATGGAAAGATTGTTTATTGAAAGTAAGGTACTGGAATTTTAAATATTAACTACTTCGATCCTGTGTTAGTGGGTCCCTGTCACCACGGCATGGCGCGTCCTTAGGTTGCGGATAGAGGAACGGCCTCCGATAAGGAGGGTAGCTGCGAATAAATTGAATAAGCAGTCGCGGACAGCCGACGAGGGGTGGTCCTCCAGCTTGGGGTTTGGGCGAGGTGCTAACAAC
>Ga0123357_10013534_pt1 | contig 10596 bp, 7 predicted proteins | sample TergutEmb28metaG_FD_89873 | JGI IMG/M metagenome (GOLD analysis project Ga0123357, IMG submission 89873) | Embiratermes neotenicus P4 segment gut microbial communities from Petit-Saut dam, French Guiana - Emb289 P4 | ecosystem: Host-associated > Arthropoda: Insects > Digestive system > Gut ...
ATTTGTATTGTGGAAGTAGACGGCAATGATTTATGACTACCCAGTGTGGCACCTTTGCCAACAGTAGACCCTTACGGATACGTAATGAACAAGACAGATCGGGGTAGTAAGTAAGCAGAAAACACATATGAAAATTTGCTTTTCTGCAAAGTGTAGCGGACCTACGCATTGTTTGTCGTGTAATTTGTTGTGTGCAGTCGTCTGCTTAGACCACTGGTTCCCAGTCGAGTCGCGGAGGGTCTGACGTAGGGTCGCGAGAGGGTTTTATGGAGAACTCGGTAATTATAAAAAATCAAAATTTGTATCTATATTCAAACAGAATGATAAAAATTGTTTCTTGCATACTTTTTGTATTTGATATTGTCACCCAAAATATTGGATTTGACAAGTAACATTAAAAGTTGAATATTTTTTTAATAATTTGCAGTGTTATATAGTGTTCAAGAAGAGGCATTAGTATTAATTCATTTATAGTAACTCTCAGCGGCCACTTCCGTTTCCATAGTGGGGTCGCGGGTCACGTACCTTTTGCTACTGTAGGGCCACACACACAAACAAGGTAGGTAACTGCTGGGTTGGGCGATTAGATCGTGAATTGCTGCTTCTGTAAACAGCTGGACAGGTAACCATGGTACCGGAGTATTGTGTGAGTAGTTAGTCTGACCCTGCCAGTGCTGAAAATGATCACCTTGTCTCTTGCTCGGCGTAGTGACAGCTGCGGGCTGGGCGACCGAAGATTGAAGTTTCCATTCCCACCGGGTGAAAGAAATTTTCGTCTTCTCCTGAGTGTACATACGGGCTCTAGAGTGCACCCAGAGGGCGAAATCGGCAGCAGTTTTAGCAGAGTTACATCTTCTGAAGAGTGAAATTCATGTAAATATCATAAACGTATAAAACGTCAGTTCCAGCCTCACTGGAAAACATGTTGTGTTTCCCTCGTCTTATACTATTTGAACCTGCAGATAAAGCCATCCTTTGACATGTCGGTAACTATTTACTAGTCGACACAACCAGACTTCCGACCAAATTTCGATCTTCATTACCGCTGTGAGAACCTCCAATATGTTATGCTTCGACTTCATGGCTAAGATCAGCAGATGAGTGCTGTTTGGTGAAATATCGCTGTATTCTGAGAATAACCCTAATATGAAAGCCATTAATACGCTCTTTGTGCAAAATATAGTAATTTTGTATGGTAAAGCAGTGTGATCCACAGGCTGTAGTATCCGCTGTGCTCTGACCGGTATGTGCAACCGGCCAGATCAAGGTGCTGTGTCAGTGATGTGACTGGTTGAGGGCTTGGCGTCGAGACCGGAATTTAATATCAGGCACAGCAACAGATCCGTCTCTTTCATGACGTCCAGACCTTCTCTTACCCATTAGTTTCGTGTCCTGTAAGTAACGGAAGTCTAGTCTTCGGATACAGAGTGGACGGAACGTGGTGCTGTTGCGTCTGTTTAGTGTCCATATTCAGATCTCATAGAGCATTAGTTCCGATGCTGAAGGCGTGTTGCTTCGTAGCAAGGAGACCTACCTTGCACTTGCGCCGTAAACATTTCCATCCGTGTACAGAGAAGGTCGCGAGAATTTCGAAATTTGTTTCTTTTGTAATTTCCATAATGCAGATAATTGTGTGCGGGGTTATGGCTGAGGAGAACAGAATGTTGCGTTTGTGTTAGCAGCTGATTCATAGCTTCGCAGTCATATTGGCATTGCCCTGTGCATGAGGTGTATTGTGATACACGACCGAGCGGAAGGGAAGTGTCTGGGCTCCATTTCCATACGACGGGCAATTTTTTTTTAAATTTGTTTTTTACTTCTGAGTTTAATTTCAGCTTTCGGAATGGATTAGCTTATAAGCCTGCTGTTTCTGGGTTGCCCCGTTCACTCCTAACAGTAACACCCGAAACGTCGTGTATGTCAAATCACCTCATATTGCCGCCTGTTATAATTCTGGTGTTCCGTTCGTACCCCAAAAAGGGCAGCGTTTATGAAAATCATGTTACTCGTATGCACGCCTGTGTGTGGTTATTTGTACGTGACAATGAATAAGGGGTGTAATGTAAAGCCATCAGGTAGTGTTTTCCTGCAGTCATTGTGCGGACAGTAGTCGAACCCCCTGCCATCAGTAGACAAATCATAACTTTGCGACAGAATGTAGCTGTATATTCGTCGTTTCCTTTCAGAGAGTAAACACTTTGTACATTTATGTAACGTTTCCTTTTTGTGGCGCTTCAGCCCAGTTGTGGAATTTAGGAATCAGTCGCAGCATCTCTTAAAGGGAAGACAACGGTGCTACAAACTAGATACTGGAAGACGGAGTAGTATCGGCACGTTTCATTTTCCCGGTACATAAATTATGACTGCGAATGTTAAGTGATGGTACCGTGACGTGTCTTCGATACATGGGCGTTAATTTTATGTTCTAAATAAACACCTTTAGATCCTCAGTAATAATTAGGTGTGTAGATTATTATTTGCACTGTGTACAGTAAGCATTTGTTTCAGCAACCTGTTAGAGGGTACAAATTGTCTCTTGTACTTGCTATATCTTACGCAAGAGCTGCAGAATAGTGAGTCACCGGAGAGGTGGTGTAACCTCTCGCTGAAACAATAGCTTTCAGGTACTACAAAAGAAACTAAGACTATAACTCGCTGTGATCAAAATTTAAGAACCAGTGCCTTTCCTGTCTCTTCTTCGTCGTTGGCTACACTGCTTACTGGCAGTCTGTCTGAAATATTTGGTGATGAAAATAGGGAGGCTTGAGGTCAAGTTGAAATTGTAAACATGTTATGCGTATTGGATTTTTAAATTTCAAATTGTATGTCACGCTAATACAATTCCATTGGGTTCTAGTATCCAGTAGCCATAAATGCCTTGCCTTAGAGATGTATAAGGAAAGCCCCACGCATTCGCGACCTTAAGACTAAATGAAATTTCGTTCTCAGTCGCCTGTACCTTTGGTACCGATTGGGCAGGAGTCTGGTTGGGGCCTAGAGCGGTTCTGGGCATGTTGAGTAAGAGAGAAGCCCGTCCATTCTGCCGAGAATTGAACCCCAACCGTCTAGCCCACAGCTGACTTCACTAATTGAGCTGCCCCGACTCGGTAAGGACACGTACTCCCCATTAATTGGCTAAATTACTGTGTTTGATGGTATCAGATAGGCCTATAAATAGTTCTGATTTCGAGTGGGTTATTCTGACTCGCTAATGACGTTTGAGCTATGACCCCTCCAGTTCGAATCGGTTATTTTGATTCCCCCTTGATGCTCACGTATGATTTGTATGCATGCGCCACAACTTCGTACGGAGTATTCTAATCTGTCCCTCGTAATGACGGCCCCATCATGTTACTTGCCGAGGGCCGGTTTACATCTCCTTTACTTCAAGTTTCCTTCGTGCTTCCCGTGCGTTACATGACGGGACGCGCTTTGTGAATGTTTATATATAAATTATGCAAAACAGCCTTCCATTATATTGGAAATAAAGCTTGCAGATTCAGCTTGCGGGAGGTGAATTCGTCTGTTTTTCTTTGTCGTACTAACCCCGTTTTCTCTAAATATGCAAATTTTCGTTTCAGTTTGTTATTATTTTCATTTTTATATTTTAAATAAAAAATACCGTTTCGTAAAATACGTTCTGCCCGTGAGTTTTTCTTGAAATTCACGCTCTTGGCGTGCCAAGAAGATAAAAGAGCTGATAGTCTCAGCGGTGGACTATCGAGAGAACGAAGAAAATATCGATGTAGATAAAAATAGCCCCACAATGCGCTTGTACCTTGAGCCGGCTTGGTATGTAACATTGCTTAAAATAGGCACATGTTTTACGTTGCGGCCATATATTTACTAACAAGACACAAATGGTAGGCACATAATTCAGCAGATAAAGTGGCGGGGGCCAATGAACTACCAGCGGTCCCAAACCAGCCTAGCGTATCTTAATACGATATTCGTCTTTTAACAGTCAAATGATACCTTGCCTTCTCTCCTCATCTCATCGGTAAGCTTGTAGTTTATCTTCCAAGAAACCACGACGTGGTCCGTTATATAATTCTATTGTCTTTCCACTGGTGAGGGGGAACGTCATGGAGGAACATGGTGGAACACCAGGTTAACTCTCCCCCTCTCTCTCTCCTCCTCCCCCCCTCACTCTTAGCCCGCCAGTTTGTCGTCTTCGTCATTGTAGTTGGTGTTTTATAGTCCATGGGCAGCTTCTTGGTGAAACATCGACTGGCTTTATCCGAACCATGCATCTTCCTTCCTCTCTTCCTCGCGGGAAGGCGCTGACGGTTGCGGCTCGGCAGGGCACGGCCCGGTCCGACCCGACGCGTCGTGGCGTGGAGACACTTGTTGGCAACTTGTAAGGCAAGCACCCCATCCCCAGTCCCTCCCGACAGCTCCTTTGTGCTTCACTTCCTCCCAAGGGTTTTTTAAAGTGGATATCACAAGCTTCAGAAAAAGAGACGTAAGACACGTACAGTTCTGGTTCACAATCCCCTCTTTCTCGCCTTTCATGGTCCGTCAAAAGGAATCTATGAGAATGAATGAATTTAGTCACCAGAATCATCCACAACAATGGAGTGATTCTCGTCCCGCGTGATGCCAAACTTCATCCTTCAGCATCAGCTTCCTCATATAACTTTTCTTATGCATTATAACCAAGAACTTAGTTCCTTTTGTTTTCTGGAATAATTTCACTCGAGCGTAAGAATTGATGTGTCATTCCATCTAAGCTTCTCTCTCACTTTCGCACCTGATTCCAGTACTAGTATGCAGAGAGAATTTTTGTTATTGAATTCCCCTGTTAGAGTTATGACATCCATAAGTTTTCGGTGTAAATATTTCCTGTGGCTGTCAAGACACGCCCTTAGTTTCGTCGTCGTAGCCGTCGCCGCATTTCGAGCTCCAGAAAACTTGGTGTAGACTGGTAGGGGTAACATTATAAAACGGGGTAACGGGGGGTGCGAGAATGATGGTGTTTACGTGATACTGTATTCGCCCTCGAGGAAAGGAAAGGAGAGAACTACCCTCGAGTTTGGTCGTTATTTTCATCTAATAAGTTGCCTTCTTGCATGGCCCCGTATATGAATTATCTGGTGAATTATTTAGAAACTTCCTGAAGGATATTAGCTCCACCAGCGCCCGTATTCGCAACATAATGCTCGGCACTAAGTGAGAATGTTTCATTTTCATTTCAGTGTTAATGGTCATCATCGCTTTACGCTTCTTGGCCCGAAGCCCCTTTGTTATTTTTTCTCATAGGCTTGCCATGTTCTTAACTTGGAACACGTTAAGCGTAACTCAATTTGCGAGGAATCAATAATTAGGTGGATGAGACCACTGTATGACGCTTTGTTATGTGATGTAAGTTAATTTAATATGTGAGAATATCCGACAGTAGGAGAAAATATTCCCTCTGTTTTGTTACAGTGTATTGGTTCTGGACTGCCCCAAATATTTCCCTCTTCTCGACTTTCTTCGAGATGCCCGAGAAGTAGCACGAGGTTGTGTACAGCGACTGAAGGGCTGTGGAACATCGCACAGCCCACAGTCATCAAGCAGCCGGCTGATTGAAATTTTACCCTGACAGATAGGCCTGAACGGGAATCATTTGCACACCCTAGCTGTGGTATAAAGTGTTGGAGCGAGTGCTACGCTTTCCAGTGGTGATGGGGATTTGTAGGGTGTTAGAGTGGGGGCGGCAGATCAGTTAGGTTGGCTATGTGGTTTTCATCAAGTGTGAAATTGCTTGCCTCGTATTTATAGATAGCTCGGCTTGTGTGTGTTGGGGTGGGGGTGGAAGGGGGGGGGGGCGATAATACCGGAGCTCTCCAATGATGCAGAATCTGCGTCACTGTGATTTTCACTGTTGTTTCATCACAATATAAACCACACACCATCAGTCCAATCGATATAATGGAATCAGCAATGTTAATTATAAAATAGTGTTCTGACCACCGGGTGTTTGATTTCCAGCATTTTTGTTCCACCTTTCCGGTTGTATGTATTGATGGTTTTCACTGGCGGTAATTATCTCGTGGTATTGTATAGGGTGGGGGGAGTGGGAGAGAAACTCGTACATGTGAAAATGTGATTGTAAATGTTGTATACGACACAATCTCGATATATATACATGCATGCCTTCATAATAACGTACATGGCACATTGATTGCCAATCAAGTTCCGATTATAATACCCTTCGATCGTGCTAGTGGTGCTGTGGACGGACAGGGTCCTACTGGATAAATCCGAGACGCATACATTTACAAAATATGTGCAGCAGAGCTGTTGGCCGTATTTTCTGGAGACTGGCTGTTGCGGAGTGTCGAATACTTTACTGCATCTGAAGAATGAACGAAAAGCATTGTGATTGCGAAAGAATACTATGTCTTCCATTCACTCTATTGTAGTTGTTATTACAAAATTTGTTTTCCAAATCTGTAGGTTAATAGGCAGTTAGGTTTTCAGCACGCATGCAGAACTGTATAGAAACTGAAACCTTTAGCATACTCCACCATCCGGGAACTTATGTCGTTTATCGCTGTTAATGCTTGGATATCGTGACGTTCGAGATTCGAGCAGACCGGTGCCAGAAAGGCACCTACAGTTCTGCAGCAGAGTTACGTTTGTCTTGTGGCAGGACAGGTGACATCCATTTTGTTAGAAGCATGTATTTACACTGTATACGCAAACACCTGTTTCAAAAATGTGCCGCACTTCGTTATGTTGTTACGAAACGTGCTTGTGCCACTTGGTTTGGGACAGATTGAAAAGCCGTTGGCGGGTGGAGTGTGCTCCGATTCCCTTTACCATCTCAGTCTCATTCTTCGCCGTTTGACAAAGATCATTTAGTTTCTGTGCGCATCTTTACCTCCCAAATTTGTCTTAAGTTGAGATTCTTGGTTTTATAATCGCCTTTAATGTGGTTTAATATGAAGAATGAACTGAAAATACGCATTCATAACTCTAGGTTCTTGTGAAGGTATTCTGATGCTTAAGGACGAGATAGACGGAACGTGTCACGTGTGTGGACTGGGTGAGAAATTGCATGCAAAATTTTAGGCGCTAATTGTGAAAGAAACAGACTGTGTGGGAGCCGGAGGCATAGGTCAAATGATAACACGTGTATTGAAATGAACCTGAAACAAACGACTGTGTTGTGTGAACGTGCAGTGATTTTAAAGTCGGCCTGGCCTATATGAACGCGTTAGGAAATGGTCTGGCGCCGTAGACGGAGGCGAGTTGTTTCTTCACCTCAGTATCTGGTAGCTTCGCAAGGAATATTTTGGGTTCTGGAATTGGTCAATCAATCTGAAATGTTCGCACCATTTGAACGGGTACAAAGCCGCAGTTGTTTTTCGATGCGTTGAAGTGTTTCCGGCTGATCAGACACGTCGATACGTAATACATTTCCGACGTTTCGGAGACTTTCCCGTGATCATTCGTTGATGTGAGGAATAATGCAAATGTACATACTTAAAAACAGTGCTTCTTATTTCTTATTTTTTATTTTTTACGTAAGAGTAGCGCGGAGTACAAACTGAAGTGCGTTTTATTCATTAGACTTCCTCACACCGCAGGGCCGATATGTAAACTTCTGCCGACAGGTGGCTCTGAATTATATTCGTAAACATGACGGAGTATAAAGCGATGAAATAGCGTGCAGAAAACGTGCCTCCGGTCGACATTCGTCGGCGAATGGAAGTAGTTACGGAGAGGAATATGTAGACATCATTACTGTTTGACGATAGACTCCACATTTTCCTGTTGGAAAGCTTGAACAGATCTCTCCGAATCTAAGTGGCGAACAACGGATCGAAAGGCCACGATCTGCAACCGTCAAAGTTCATGGGAATGGTTGTGAACTCATTAAAAGGAATCGCCACGTTTCTCAGCGGTAACAAGAGGAGACACCGAGCATTTCTGACAGCGACTTCAGGCAATAATTGCAGATCTGGGCTACTAAAATGTGTGCGCTCGATGGTTGTCAGGAATACTAACTCTCGAACTGAAACAGAAGTAGATGGACATTAGCCAGCAGTTTCTGCCGGTCTGTAAACGTGAAAGTGACGAATTATTGAACAGTGTAGTCACAAGAGATGAGAGTAGGGTGCATGGTTTCGAGACTTCACGCAAGATAAACTCAGTGGCGTCCCGTCTTAAAGCATCGCCAATGCCGTCTGCTGGTTGAGTAATGTTCAAGTTTTCTGGTACAGTAACGGCTTGGCGCATTCAGAATTCGTGCCTACTGGCACAAACGTTGACACAGAGCGATATTTTGAAATGCTGCGAAAGCTGAAAACGCGACTTGAAAGAGTTCGTCCTCACATGGAATAGCCAATCACTGTACTTGACGATGTTCGGCAGCACAAAGTGCGAGGTCAACAGCGGAGATTCGACGCCTTGGTTCCACCGTCTTGGATCACACATCACATAGGGCCATCTTGGCGCCGTCGGGTTTCCTTCTTTTTCCCAAATTAGAGGAACGTGTGAGAGGACGTCACTACCGTAGGCGTCGGACGATGAATTCAGGTCAACTGTGGTTCCGTCATCGAAATGCACATTTCTTTCGTGAATGACATACGAAATTACTTGAACATTGTCAGAAGTGTGTAGACCGCCAAGGTTATTATGCGAGAATGGGGTTTATTCAAATATTTTTACCCGTTTCCGTTTAAGAATGACTAGGCTTACTTGTCAGCACACCTTCGTACACCGAGTGTTTATTTTGTCATGCTGCCCTGATTTCTCTGTCTCCTTATGCTCCATGTGCGACATGGAACATGTCACCCGGTGGCTGTTCTGCAGCTCGGGACATAAAGTGATCGGAAAACTGGCTGATATTGACGGGAAGCGCATGATCAGCCGTGTTCAGTGTGCCACACCTCGGTGCAGTGTCTGGGGTGCTATGATGCATCAAGACGAGTGTTTTGAGCCTAGCAATTTCATTTTATGTCACTACTTTGCTCACAAATTGATAAAAGAATTGTTGTATTAAAGCGCTACTTTGCTTTGCTGACAGACCATTCGTGTTATGTCAAGAACTACACGTGGGGCTTTTACTCTGTTTTTGTGCATGCCGTTAACCTATGTAAAAGGTAAAAGCAATCCCATTACAGACCTAGACAGGCCCTTTGGGTTCCAGGATGTCGAGGTTCACAGATTTCAAGACAATCGGCACATGAAGGTGGTAAGGTTGTCAGTCCTACGCACCGACCGCCTTTACCCCCCAGGAAATATTCCTGGTACTCTTTTCTGTTAGAGGCTGAGTCAATCCCAGGGCCATAGTGCGGCCGAAAGGACGTTGACCTGTGTAGTTTTGTATTATACTGTACACGATTATGTTTTTTTAATAGCCAGATTGGGTTTTAAAATGAACAAACCGTGTGCATATGTGTGTGCGTGCGTGCGAGAAGTCCATGTGCTTATCATCACGTTGTGAAAGCGTATGGAGGAGTGGAGGTGAGTGGTCAGCTTTAAGCCTCGGCTACCCAGTGGGTGGAAAGTCTGAGTGGACTTCAGAACTAGTCTCTACCACTGTCAGGAAACGAACCCCGTCGCCCAGCCTGTAGTGCTGTCGCTGAATTGACAGCTGTACTAGCTCCCAACACACACTTATTTGACGCACACAGTCCAGTCGTCATGTACAGTCCGTTCAAATGAATAAGTGCCAGTTATTACCTGATGATGACCTCGTTAGTTGAAAAGCATTTTGAAGTTGCGTTGATGGTGTAATAAGTTTTTCTTTCTGCTCTAAAAGCACCAAAATTAGTGTTTAGCACTACAGCCCGCACCCCAGGCTCAATCTGTGCCTTTAGACAGTGTTGTGTGACATTCCTCACAGTTCCTGGTTGCCTGAATACGGGTGGTCAAAAATTCCCTGCTTGTGTGGAACCCGAAGGCTTATTGCAGCCCCTCTGTAAACACTACACACTGAGGTAGATGAATCCCGTCCACATATTGAAACTCTGTCCTTCCTTGATGCCGTTTTAAGTTTGTCATGCCATTAGCATTCTTCGTATAGTTCTAACTACAATTTGGTATGCATGTCTCATTGCCTAGGACGTGCTGCCGCCCGCCTACTATCTTTGTCATTCTTCTTAAGTTGGTCATCCTGATGTGTGGTGAAGGCACAAATTTTGTTGCTCTTCATTATGTCATTTCATCCATGCTACTGTTACTGCATCTCACCTAGACCAGAATTCTTCCCTCAACACTTCGTTTTCCATCACCATTAAATGTATATGTGTACAAGTTTCACTGTCATCTGAAACAACTTGAAAAACTCTATGAGTGTATAGTTCGTCATGTTACAGAAAACGGTAATTTACTCTCTTGAAGCATGGTGGTTACTTAGTATCACTAACCCCGTTGTTATCAGAATGCAGGACGAATTCACAGTGTGAGGATTGAAAATAGTACCTTCGACAGGGTGAAGGAGTTTAAATATTTGGGAACAACTGTAACAAATCAAAATTCTATTGCGGAAGAAATTAAGAGCAGATTGAAGTTAGGAAATGCTTGCTATCATTCGGTGCAGAATCTTTTGTCTTCTAGGTTGCTATCCAAAAATTTAAAGATCAAGATATATAGAAC
>Ga0123357_10013535_pt1 | contig 10596 bp, 5 predicted proteins | sample TergutEmb28metaG_FD_89873 | JGI IMG/M metagenome (GOLD analysis project Ga0123357, IMG submission 89873) | Embiratermes neotenicus P4 segment gut microbial communities from Petit-Saut dam, French Guiana - Emb289 P4 | ecosystem: Host-associated > Arthropoda: Insects > Digestive system > Gut ...
AGTGGACCCCGTTCCAGACCCACTACTACTCAGAAAATCTGGTAGCGCCGGGGATCGAACCCGGGACCTCTGTATCTGTAGCCAGAAACTCTGACCACTAGACCACAGAGGCGGTCTACACACATACACACACACATACAAAATCAGTAATGCAATTTTATAACATTTAAAATATATATACATAATATTTATAATATACACAGGATAAACAAAAACACATGATAGACCTATGAACAGTGAATCTATACCGCAATACAAGACAAAAATAGTATATGAACATATCCCTTCTGAAGCATAGTTTCTAAGTTACAGCCTCCTGACAACTGAAGGAAATGTTCAGAGACAGGAGACAGCCTTCTAGAACCCTACTTTCTTCAACCATGTCTGACTGGGGCTGCTTATCACAGTTTCCCACAAAATGTCCTTCCAGAGCTGTTGCAAGATGTGGCTCTCCAGAGTAGAATTCATTTACTGATCACGCATGCTGATGCTCCACCACATTTTCTTCTCACAGTTCAGGAATTCCTGAATAATGTGCTTCCAGGACGATGGGTAGGACAAAGTGGACCAACAGCATGGCCTGCTCGCTCCACTGATTGAAATCCTTATATTTTTATCTCTGGAGACTTCCAAAGTGCAATGTTTAAGTTATGAAAGCCAGTGACATCCACAGTTTGCAACAACAAATACAGAATGCAATTAAGATGGAATTTTCCACCCATTCTGACCATCGCTGTTCAGACATACAACACTCTGCACAGAAGCTCAAGATTGACACTTTGAGCACTTTCTTTAGTCTCAAGGAGGCCATAACTCAGAAATCTTCTGAAGTATGCTTCAGAAGGTCTATTTTCACAAGACCTTTCTTCTTGTATTGTGTTGTAGAATCACCTTCTGTAGGTCTGGCTATGCATTTTTCATTCACCCTGTATAATACTTTAACAGATGCCACTAAAAATCCCATCACAATAAGTTGGTTCTACACTCATTCTGATATACAAGGTGGTTCAAATATGACCGGGACTGTTTGTGTGTAAATCTGGCGACATCAGTCCCGGTCATATTTGAATCACCTTGTATTTTATCAAACAGTTTTATGATGTGTATACATTACATAATAAAAATATGTCTAACAGAATATATGCAACTATAGGTCAGCTTGTACAACAGGATGCAATCTATCAAATTAACCCTCTGACCCTCTGAAGTTATTTTAAGCAGTATATAAATATTCAGTATTCACTGCACAGAAAAACAATGTATCTGTATTACAAAGGCCAATCATTGAAGGCTGCTTATGCCATTAAAAAAAAAAAAAAACCTGCTCCTTATTCACAGAATCATATGAAAAATACACCCTGAAGACTGAATCGAGAGTTTCTTACTGTCAATGGATGTGATATGTATGGTAGCTTAACGCCAGTTTACAGACTCTATAATTCAAAACATAAGACACACAACTGTCTGTCATAGACAAACTGACTCTGATAACAAAACCTGGAGACTGAATGATAACACTACATATGATTTGCAGCCACTTCAATAGCTGTCACAACCACACAACCTATTTCCTTTCATCCATTCCTCTAAACTGCTGCCTAACAGAACATCACACCACAAAAATTCTGTATTTTCCCAACATGTGTAGCTCATCTTCAATGTCACCTTGAAACAATACTACCCCAACACAAAAAGTACTTGTTTTTAATACTGTCCTCCAGTTTATTACATGGACATTTCCTAGTACCTTGTTTTGAAAGCACCATTAACTAAACCAAAAATCTATGTGCATAAAACATTCAGCTTCCCTGTCCTGTTGTTTTATATATCTGTTAGTGTCAGAGCTGAAAACAGCTACAAACATGATGACAACAAACCAGTATTCTATTCTGTTATTGAATATGTTAGTTATGAGCTGGCAGCAGATGCCAGAGTTGCTGGTACTTATCAACAGGATCACCAAATGTTGGCAGCAATAAGCAGCAGTGGAAGTTATGCTTCAGTTGTGGGTTTAGTATCAACTTTAGCATCTTAGTACACACACAGGGCTAGATCATAAAACTTGTTACTAAAGCAAATTACAAACTGCTCTACTGAGGTTAGGTATTTTTGACAAGGTTTGTTTCACAGCCAAAATACTGTATGTGCAGAGACATTTTCTCAATAGATTTTAAGCTCAATAATTTCCCACCAAATTTCAACACACTTTATGCTAAGAATAAAAATAAAAATAAAACTCTCAGCCCTGCTTATGTTTAAAACTAGTGACACATATGTTGTGATACACATCATATGAGTCATGCAAGTGCTGCATAATATAATACATACTGCTCAATAAACTGAATTGTATATCTGGTACGTATGTTGTTGACCTTGCTGTGGAAATGTATCAGTCATACTCCCTGAAGATGGCCCACTGAAGATCAAAACATGTCAGAGTAACACAGTCCTAATAAAGTGGTGTGAATAATGTCAGTGTACATTAGTTGGTTTCTATATTAAATACAGATCATATGATGTTTTCCAACACAGAACACGATGCTAAAAGAAACAGCCACATATGTGTAATACCAAATTTCAATACATTCTACATAAAAATGAACTACTCATGTATGTACATACAGGTTTTTCACATTTAAATACAGTACTAAACTGGTATGAGAAAAGATGTTTTCAATAAACTTTATTAACCTAATGTGAGTTACTCTCATGCAGAGGACTCATAATAGGGGATGGAAGAGCAGATGGATATTCCACATGTTAAAAAAAAACAGGTCTCTAAGCACAAACTTCTCTTACAAACAAATTCAAAACAGTTTTAGTATCAAAATTTCTTGGAAATCCCACTGTACCTCAATATAAATGTATATATATGACACATACACGAGTTGGTTGTTTGTACTGCCAGTGCTTCCTTTAACATTTTACTCTGAATTACAGTTCAAGCCCAGCTGTGGTTATTTCCACTATTTGTACAGTGAGTCATCAAGTTAGCAGAAGGAGAGGGTGCTGCAAAGGGGCTTATAATTAACTTGTGTCACACGCATGGCCAAACTCACACACAGAGACCAATGGCTACAATAAATCAATGTAAGGGTGTGGCATTAAACTGCAAATATATTAACTTATTCTATATGAGTTAGAAAAACATACTACAAATATGGAGTGCACATATAATGAAAACTGCTTAGAATGACACCACCCATTTCAGGTAGGTTTCCATTTAATGCAAGGGCCTACTTACACTAACTAATTAATTCCATAGAACAGAGTCCTTCTTGGTAAGCTACCAGTCTCCTCAGCTAGTCAAGAAATTACCCATGTTTAAAGAACCCAAAGTTCATTACAGTGTTCACAAGAGCCTGTCACTTGTCCCCAACCTAAGCCAGTTATATCCAGTCTACACCAGCCCATCCTATTTCTGTGATATCCATTCTAATATTGTACTCCAACCTATATGCAGGTCTTCCACGTGATCCCTTTCCCTCAGGTTTTCCAACCATAGCCATATACGCATTTCTTTCTTCCCCCTTGCACACCACATGCTCTGTCATCTCATCCTCCTTAATTTGATCACCTGAACAATATTTGGTGGGTAAAAACCATGAAGATCCTCATTATGCAATTTTCCTCAGCCTCCTCTTACTTTTCCCTTCCAGAGCCACTGTGAGAAGGTTCAGGCCCCTGTGTAAAAATGATTTGGCTTCCCAGGGGAGGGTGGACTGGCTAAAAATCTATACACTAAATCAGACTCTCAGTTGTAGAGTGACTTGGGCTTCGACTGAAAGGGTTCATTTGTACAATTGACAAATACTGATACTACCGAGAAATACAAATACATAAACAACATAGTCAGGTTCTGGGCCCCCTTCTGGACCATCAGGTACTGGAAATTTGTACCAGCTTTCCATCTTGTCGGCACTGCCTCTTTCTTAGATTCAAATATCCAACTCAACACCCTGGTCTCAAATACCCTCAGCCTATGTTCATCCGTTACTGTGAAAGACAAAAGTTTTACAACCAAACAGGCAGAAATATAGTTAATATATTTGAATCTTTAAACTTTTAGGTAGCAGACGAGAGATCAATGACTTACAATCAAATGGTAGAGAGCATAAATCATTCTAGAAAAATGAAATGAACTTGTCAGAACAATATTCATGGTATAATCATTTGTCCTAACATGTCCATTATGCTAGTGAATAAGAACACATAAAACTGTACACCTTATGTGAGAGGAATCGTCATCTTGATCCATTCATTTATCCTGGTTTAAATTTTGTCATTCCCTTTAAGACAATACAGGTCTTTGTGTTCCCACACGGAATCTTAGGGTGCAGACACACCACAGCAGACCAGACCAGACATGCTGGCCAAACAGCACTACAATCAATCCCAGTCCAAACAACCCAACATGGCTATCACGAAGATCAGTCGGCTAATGAATCTGTCAACATGGATGTGTTTAACTGACATTTTATTAGTTTTTGAACATAGTGTGGTAGTTAAGATTCTGATGTAAATCCAGTCTTACATTGAAAGGATGTTACATCTTTATTCAAATTGTTTTGAAATACTCTTACTTAGCCTTCATAATACAGTGCTCTTGATGTTAACAATTTGCAGTCCACTTCATTAACCCTGATGGAACACTTCATTGATAGAATAATTATGTGCAATAGGGCTATTCTGTACAGTCACTGTAATTTGAATTAGAATTTGAATTTTACAGTAGACACAGTTCAATTGAAAACCAACCCCAATTATACATGAAGCTTACCAGCCTTACATTTCTGCACATAATACATATAACTTAGCGCACATTAGAGTAGGTGTTGGGTATTAACTCCTCAATCACACATGCTGGATTTCAAAACAAGTAAAACATTGGGAGGCCATATTCTAAATCTCCTACGACACTTTTCACATGATTTCTTCCTTATACAGGTTTCCACAACATTAATCCTCTGTATTCAACTGTACTGTTATGACTAAAGAAGTCAGAAGAGTCAGTACAACCGTACACGTGATAATAGCACTGGCCGAGTCTTGAGGTGGCCTGTGTCAGCAATTTCTAGACAAGGCCTTTAAACAGTATTTAATAATTTGTTCACTGGGTGTCAAGCATGCCTGACAGCTGAAGGAGGGCATTTACAACACCTACTCTAACATGCAGTACGTCACATACATAAAAATGTATGACCATTGCTTGCCATGTGTGTGGGTCCAGGTTTCAATTGAACTCCCTACCACGGACATACAAAAATCATGGCATGAACACGATGCAGTACAACACAATACAAATATGAAGTATGTGATTTGTACAGTTATATCATCTAAAGTCAACTTGTTTTAAATTTTACCACGCTGTCTACAAAGAAAAATAGTAATGAGAACGGATAGGTAATGACTGGCAAGAAAGGGTATGCTACATTATTAATTTGCAGGACAAGTTATAACTATGGATTAACAAGTTAACACATGTTTTATCATCAGCAGCAAATTACATGGAGTTTGGTTTGTAATAATTTGATGTTACTTTACTATAAATAATTTGTTCAACTTGGCAAAGGCACCAACCCCTTGAAGCCTACTGGCTACTTCATGTACTTCATTAAATAATTGTACATTCTGCACACAGAGTGCATTTATCACTCACGAAACAGCAATCAACAGGCCAGCACTTAAACATGTTACATTTTTATGAAAGAATAAGGAGATTTTTTTTTTGACACGACATTTTGACAGAAGGTGTGTTTGTAACCCAACTGTCTTGTAATGCTGCAGTCTCAGTTTGATGAATTGTGTGGGTTAAGACAAATCGATGTTTCATGAGCATTAAGCTTTTTACACTCCTCAGAACAAAGAGTGATTATTTCCCTATACAGCACTAAATGAACAGTGTTTATAACTGAGATGGAAAGTGTCTACTGTGCGTTACAATATGAACCTGTAAGTACATAAAATTGAGGTTACTTTTGCTAGAAACTCACAGCAAATGCCCAGGTTTGACACCAGGTCATTTCATGTGAGATTCGTGGTGGATAAAGTGGCACTAGGACAGGGTTTTGTCTGAGTATTTAGGTTTCCCCAGTCAATAACATTCCATCAGTGCTCCATACTCATCATCTACATGTTGCTCTTACCAGAATGACAAATGACCGAAGCCTGGGACCCTTCCAAAAAGCAGTACTCTTTCAGAAATAGGGGAGCAGGATAGGAAAGCACTTTTCACTTTTTTTTTTAAATTTTGAGTGCTGGTCGCTTTACGGCAACATACAGCACCAGTATAATCGGGAAAGAGGTCTGGACTGTGAACTGACAGCTGAAGATAAATTAGTTATCTACATCAGTATAACAGCTAAAAATAAAGTGTGCAATATACCACACTAGAATCACTGTACATGTATACTCTAGTAAATTTGCATTCTCAATATTACCATAATAAAATTAGAACAGTATAATAACTCAACAAGACATACAACACCAGACACAACTTCATGGGGCCTGCCTGCAAATTATGTGGTTTGACAACCAGCATAGTCTAATATCAGAGTTCCCCTGTTAAACTGGCCTGGTCTTGTCTGTTTCAGTGTGTCTGAACCCTCAGGGACTCTTCAATGTTCTATGTCAGTTCTCCATGCAAGAATTGTCCTGTGCTAGATGCAAATCAGCTGCAAATTGGAGACACATTTAAAACTAAACCATTAAAATTGTTTTGTTTAAGTCTGATTTATTAGTTAAATTGTAGTCATTATCATTTTGTGTTGTGTTATGGCCTATTCTTTTCATGTTTGTACACACAGATTTTGTGAATCAGTGTTGTTTTTAAACTGATTTACAAGCTAGAAATAAACTATATTATTATTATTATTACTTACTTACTTACTTACTTACTTACTTACTCCATGGCGCAGAGTCCTTCTTGAGAAGCTAACTGGTTTGCAGCTAGTCAAGAAATTCCCTGCATTCGATGGAACCCGAAGGTTCATTACCGCACTCACAAGCGTCCGCCACCCATCCCTATCCTGGGCCAGCCCAATCCAGTCCACATACCCACATCCCACCTCCTGCAGATCCATCCTAATATTATCCACCCATCTAAGCCTAGGTCTCCCCAATGGTCTCTTTCCCTCCGGTTTCCCTACCAAGACCCTATATGCCCCCCTCTCCTCACCCATACGTGCCACATGCCCAGCCCATCTCATTCTTCTCGATTTTATCACCCACACAATATTGGGTGAGTACAGATTATTATTATTATTATTAAAATATCCATACAATGGGTTTTGATGTGTATGTTACAATTATGTACTATATTCACCTCTCCCTTTGCTTTAACTATGATCTTAAATTGTCTGAAACTGTAATAATGCTTTGCTTCTCTTTTGTCCTGGGGTTTATTCTTGTCTTGATTTTGTTTTTATGCGTCTTGCTGGTCATTACACTACTGAGTCAGAACGTAAATAAACAAGACTGCCAATGATGTATTCTGCAATGCAGCACAGATCTAACCAAGGCATTCTTTACTTTCCAAAGGACATACAGTAGCATGGTGCATGCGTAAATATATTTTAATTTATACCCATCAAATAAGTATGGCTTTCCCCACGCTGATTTTCACTAAACTTGCAAATACTCAACATGGTTTCGTGTGGATCTCTTACACAATTTCACCGATAAGGGAAAATAAACGTGGAAAGTACTGACAGAAACTCATTTAGGCCTGTCAGTGAGATATGGCTTTAACTGAGCTGATTCTCATGAAACCCAAATCACTTAATAAATTTTTTTGGACGTTTTCAGTACAGAATTTTATCCAAATCGGACGAAAAAGTGGAAAATAGGGCAAAATTTCACTTACTGCCTGAATTGAAGTATAGATTTAAACTCACCGATTTTTCACGAAACTCATATCTGCTTAATCACATTATGTGAAAATCTCATGTATCGAATTGCGCCCAAATCGCTCAATAAATCTGGAGAATACAGGTAGAAATTCATTCACGTCCTTAAGTAAAGTACGTCCTTGAGTAAAGTAAGACTCAAGGACAGTGGGCCGATTTTCATGCAACTCACTCTTGATCTATAACTTCTTGTAAAGAAATTCTATACCGAATTTCATGAAAATCCGACAATCTTTAGTCCTTGATAGTAGGTCACAGACAGAGTGACGTGGTCGCCACATCAGGCATTTTTTTTAACTTCGTGACGAATAATCCAACAAGAATTCAATGTGTGTGATTAAGTCAATAATAACAGACTTATTCACGCTTCTCAATATGTCTGCTGGCAAACCTTCACCCATACCTGACTGTCGGTGGGATTAGGTTTAGTCGGGGGAAGGAGATTCATTCTATCCCCCAAGATCAAGGGCGTGGCCTAGGGAGTTGCGAACTATAAGGCACGTTTTTATAGTATTGCTTTTTGTCCCGCTCGTAAGGTATTTTGGTTAAACCTATATTCTCTAGATATTTTAGGAAATTTTTGGTGATCACTCCTTCCGCCGAGATGACTAAGAGATGTGCAACTACGTTGTTAGGCTTCCCGATACTGTATTATTATTATTAATCTCCTTTATGCAAGGTATCTACATTTATACGCCTGAAACAAACCATGTTTCCAAGGCACATTAGTGTTACAGCTATTCGGTAGTTACAGTTTATGGTACACGTAATATTATTTCCAACGCTGAATGTTTTGTACTGTTACATTAGCACTTACCGAAATATGTATGCAGTGCCTAATATGGCTCTTTTCTGTAGTTTCTTGATTTCGTGCGTTCCCGATGTGTTGCGCGGGTATTTTCTATATGATTCTGAGATGGTTCCAGTTGCCCCCATTATTACTGATATCTTTCTTTTTTACATTCAACACGCGCTGTATTTCTATTGTAAGGTCTTCATATTTTAGAATCTTCTCCGCTTAAGTCCTTGATCACAGTTCTATGTTCTGGAATTGCGACATCTATTAACACGCATGTTCCCTTTTCACTGTCACGGGTTACGTTGTCCGGTTTATTGCCAGAGATTTTTTTTCGGTTTGCAATCGTTAACTACATAATATGGTTACCTCACCTTCACGACTCGTTTCTACTGATTCTGGTACACGCTCGTGCCAGTGTTGTTTAATTTTATCCCTATTTCCTTGCACATCTTAAAGTGTAGTTGAGCACACACTCTATCGTGTTTCTTTAAGTACTGTTCTTTTGCCAATATTGGGCACGCTGATATTACGTATTCTACTGTCTCATCAAATTGGTGACACAGTCTACATTTGATGTTTCTGTTTGTAATATGTCTGTTTATCACCACCGTCCACATTTGTTACTTGACAGAAGGTTAGTTGGTTCTCAAAACAGTACGGGTCTCACTGACCAACACTTCTTATTCACTATTTTGCAAAAAAGTGCTAAGTACACGGCATGTATTAAGTATTACTGCTTTCGTCATTAAAATATATAGAGCAGGGCGGAGATTAGCAGTTTCAAACATCCATGCAATTTGTTTCGGATAATACCCGTTATGTGCGGACGTACGAGTATATAAGACGCTTCCGGTTGCCATATTCTTATTAGCCCTTTTTTTAAGTCCGTTTATTATTATTATTGTTATTATTATTGAAATTTTTAGCGTTTATTCACACATTTGATATTATTAATCACAAACAGCAACATATCTGACATAGTTATGATGCCACATAATATATTCAGGCACAACAAAATGTGACTGGTCCCGAAATAAAACATAGCCACCACAGGCCGGATACTGAACAGGGTGCAATAAAAGAGAAATACGTTTTGCTATACTGACAAGACAGCTGGAATGAAAAATGAAAATATGTTGAGTGACAGCAAGGCAGAAGAGCTCTTTCGGCAACAGACAGTAGCAACATGCCTAGTGTTTCAGATAATGTAAACGGCAGTTGTTTCGTAGCCAGGAATATCCCTATGAGTCACATGCACACAGATCCTAGGGGACACGTGTTCCCTGAGAGCCACACTGCCTTAGAACTCACAGACAGTAGACGACACTCAAGCTACGCCACACTTGCGACAGAAATATACAGCTGATTCATGGTACAGCTATGGCTAAAAGACTTGGACACTTCTGAAATGATCCAGATACACTGTTCATGACTCTGAAGCAGATGTGTGTACACTCCAAAACAAAACAAAAAAAAACTAAAACGCACTGCATAAAGTAAAAAAAAAAAAAGAGACTTAAGCTTACCATATGTCCCAGATATACCGATTGTGAAGCCAGTTGTTCATGTCACTCCCCCCGCCTTCCACGTTGGGTGTGCCCCAGAGTCAAACTAGTCACAGGGATAAGAAAAAAAATCCCCATGTCATCGCGAGGATTTTAGCGCTAACTTTCCAGGCTGTAGGCCACAACTTGACTACGTTTTCATGGCACCCAATTACAAACAGTACTCTGTTACATTTAATGTCTGTTATGTTTTCAGAAAGCTCCCCCCCCCCCGGCATTTTTCGTCCCCTCAAGGCCCCTTCCTGTGCACCTGTGCAGGAGTTTGTGGTTTCCCCCAATCGTTCCACGTAAGGACCAGCCAGGGACAATTTCCTTGTTTCTGTCC
>Ga0123357_10013536_pt1 | contig 10595 bp, 2 predicted proteins | sample TergutEmb28metaG_FD_89873 | JGI IMG/M metagenome (GOLD analysis project Ga0123357, IMG submission 89873) | Embiratermes neotenicus P4 segment gut microbial communities from Petit-Saut dam, French Guiana - Emb289 P4 | ecosystem: Host-associated > Arthropoda: Insects > Digestive system > Gut ...
TATATATATATATATTCTAGTTTATGTTAGAAATGTCTTCTTAAATATTCACTTGGGCAAGTCTCTTATGGAGAGCTCAAATTGTAGAACAGAATCAGTAACTTTCAGCTATGTTGTTGAGAGTTTCTGACCACGTTCTTAGGTTACTGTCAAATATGAAGTCAAATTTATTATAATAATAATAATAATAATAATAATAATAATAACATTAACAAAAACTTCAATAGAACAAAAACAGCTACTATTAATAGCAGTAATAGTACTAGTAGTTGTAGTAGTGGTGGTAGTAGTAGTGGTAATGGTAGTAGTAGTAGTAGTAGTAGTTGTAGTAGTAGTAGTAGTAGTAGTAGTAGTAGTAGTAGTAGTATTAGTAGTGGTAATAGTAGTTGTGGTGGTGGTAATAGTAGTAGTGGTGGTGGTGGTGGTGGTGGTGGTGGTGGTACTAGTAGTAATAGTGTTGTTAGTGGTATTAGTGGTGATGGTGGTGGTGGTAATAGTAGTAGTAGTAGTAGTAGTAGTAGTAGTGCTTACTCGGTTTAATGGTAACCCTGACGATGGGTCATCATAAAGTCCAGGGTAAATATAAAGCAAAAGTCGGAAAAAGTAAGTGGTGTCTTACAGAACAGAGATATTAATTGGAAAGGAAAACATAGCAGAGCTGAAGAATTATGACTCGAAGGCATTTCTCTTCTCTGAGGTCAAGTGCCTGTCATCTCTACAACGGACGAACATAAATCGGCCGGGCTGTTCCGAGCACGCAGTGTCCTTTTATTGATTACAAATAACATTTCCTCATTTCTTTTCCCCATGCCGACTGGGACGGCTAGTGTGAGAACGCAACACATCGCTGCCTTCCCCTGTCCTCCAGTTAATTTACTGGGCTGTAAATCTCCTGCCACCTCAATCTACGTCACGCTGCTTGAAACCCATGGCCGATCCTCAACATTGGGTGTAGGAGAATAGCAGAAGAAAGATTATCCGACGATTCTCTGACCATTCTAACATGTAACTTATCCATTAACGTCTATCTGGGTGAAAAGATAGCATCTCTGTTTACGTTACCGATAAAGAAATCAGTATCGATTCCCTACTACCTCAGCAATCTAATAAATTACCGGATACTACTGATTCTACTTCTTTCTTTGCACGTATTAAGTATAGCATCTTCTAGACTGTAGAATAAGTAACGGATGAAGTCCCTTTGAATTGGTGAATTGTTATTCCTTCGCAGTTCATTTCAAAACGCATTCTGAAATGCAAACTCTGTGTTAAGACATACACGTTCGAATAGAAAAAATATTATGTATTGAGAAGAGTGAAGGACGTAAAACAAAGATTTTTTTATGTGTTGCTTTGACCCGATTCCGAGTCATGATTTCTCGTTACGGGGCTTTGCGATCACACTCACTGGACACGCAACACTCGGTAGGACTCCTCTGGACGAGTCAACAGACGACGCAGAGACCTCTACCTGACATCACACAGGAAACACAACAGCAAAACATCCATGTCCCCGGCGTGATTGGAACCCACAATTCCAGTGAGCGAGCGGCCGCAGGCCCACACCTTAGACCGCGCGGCAAATGGATCCGACAAAACGTAGATATTGTAACCGATATAAGACAGCAGGGTACAATTACTTGGAGGAACTGACAGATATAATGAAATCTGTGTACATCACATTGTCTCTGGGCTCATAAATCGAGCATAAGGCACCATGAACATAACCAATTCGAAGGCGAGTTTCGGTGTTATACGCATGTAAATTCTCTAAACTGTCACTCTATTATATACTAATAATTGTCCAACGAGATGCAACACAAAACAGTCTATTTATTATTGTGCAAATTCAGTCTACTTGTTTCGGGTGTCAACCACATCCATCATCAGGGGTACACAAAACTGTAACTACAGACTCCGGTACTGGTCTTATTTTGTGTACAACTACCTCCCTCCCTCCAACGTGGCCAGGAGGGAGGTAGCTGCACAAAAAATATGACCAGTACCGGAGGCTGTAGTTACAGTTTTGTGTACTACTGACAATTGGTGTGGTTGACACCCGAAACATGTAGAATGAACTTGCAGAATAATAAATAGACTTATTTGTGTTGCATTTCGTTGGACAATTATTGACATAGATCAACGATGCACGGAAACATAAACATAAAATTTCACTCAATTAAATGTATTTGATGTCTGATGTTGATGTAGTGGCTGTTGTGAGGGTAATTTCATTTCAGGGTGGGACCGACATTGACAAAACAAAACTGCAGGAGCAGATTACGTTAGGGAAATGCATGCTACTGTTCAGTCCAAACATTTTTGCACTTTGCTTGCTATCTGAAAACGTACACAAGAACATAAAGTGAAAGCTGCCAATAATGGACACACAACGGACAGAAAAGTATTTCCTTTTAAGGAAGGTTCCGTTTAGTACAGTTACAAGATGTTTCGATCCTCGGAACAAAAGGTCCTAAGGAAAGTAAATTTTTTCCTCTAAAGACGGGTTTACTTTATGCCAAGGTTCGGTTAAAGACACACAACAAATTACCGTAAACTACAATTTTGCCTCTTGTTTTGTACATGTCTGGATTCGAATGCAATGAAAAATACAGGCCGAGATATTCCAGTCAGAGTGATGAGTAGGGCGGGGGAGAGGGGAATATTAGGCAGATGGAGAAACGTTTATGATGAATAGATTCATACTTCCTGGTCGCCAAATACTATCAGGGTGACCATATCATGGACTGGAGGGGGTGCACATGGCATGTGGACGAGAATAAGTGTATTTAGGGTTGTGGCGGGAAAATCAGAACGAGAGAGTCTACTGAGGGGAAACAGGTGTGCAGGGGAGGATAATATTAAAATAAATTTCAAGAAAGAGAATAGAAGGACGTGTATTTGATTAACATGGTTGAGGGCAACGAAAATTGGTGAAATGAAATAAACATGGTAAAGAAACTTAGACTTGCACAGAATGCGAGGAATATTGTGAACTTGAGAAACCATCAACTGCTCGAAATGAATCATGCACCGTGGAGATATCAAGGCTTCGCAACAGGCATATAATATTTTAATCAAGGGAGAGCGAGACGTGAGGTTCCTCTAGCAGTATAAGTTTCCAGCCTTCTGGTACTGGCAACTCGAATCGTCATAACTAAGCGACTACTGGTTTGTCAGTCAGGACTGGAGTCAAACAATCCACAAGAGAAGACCACCATAAAAAATTATGCTAACAATTACTGTTGTTTCAATAAATATGGTGGTATTTGAAGCAGGCTCAAACAACTGCTGCATATGACCATTAAATCCTAATGAAAAATTTGTAGGAATCTGCAAGAATTTATAGCATGCAAAGGACATTGCTCAATACATAATAAGTTGACCATATGTGAGTAAATTTTTGTTGTGTCTGAAATTGTCAAAATGTTCATATCATATTGCTTCGTCTCAGCATTCTTGCCAGTAAGCACAATTCCTCTTATTAATTCTGTGCAGTATGTGTACGAAGCACGTTGTGTTGTGGATATCACTCCAGGAGATGATCACATGGCTACAGACTCTTAATAATGAATGTTGCAACGTGCCGGACATCGAGAAGTATTCACTGCAAATCCTTGGGGTATGTAGTTAAATTACTGCCGTGGCGAAATGTAAATTGTAAGCCTCCAGCTTCTGAAATATAATTTTACAACAATTTTAATTTTAGAAAGCATCCCCGAAAGAGTTGCTTATTTTTATGAATTAAACATCATATTTTGCAGTAAAAATAATGCGTGCGGGAAACGTGATCCTATTAAAATTGGCAGTAGTACAGAAGAAAATTATCTATTTGTATTATCCGTTCTTTGCGTGTGCATATAATCACCTATGTACACAAACATGCACACAGAAATTGTTTACAGTACCAGTCACCCGCATATATAAAACTTCCTACATTTTTCAACGATAAATCGCCATCTCAAGGAGAAGTCTATACAGAAGAATACGCGAATTCCTTCATATTAACGTCTTCTTGAGTTGGCGATTAATTGCTGAAAAGTATAGCAGTTCTTATGTTTGCGGATGATTGGCAATTTTATAAAATTTTTATGCATATGCTGATACATATAAATTATAATAAATTCAGGTGTGATTCTACAGACACCTACCCGTATTCTAAACACATTACGACAGAATAGTAAATCTTGAATTTCCCTTTTGAATACAATCTGCCTCAATAAGAATATGTTTGCGGTCGAAAAAATTTGGCTGCCATAAGAAATGTCGATTACAGCTTCGTTGAAGAAGCAGCTGAGTCGGATTTACAATACAGGCCTATTCCTCACCAAATTTAAACAAGTTGGTTTTGTCGATCAAAGCCTTGTTTATTACGCAAGGCAAATTCAGTCCTGAAATACATTCTGCATTGTTTGTGGTTATTAGTGTCACACTCAGCTACGTGTCCAAAAAAAATGCCGTTGAGTATTTGATACACATCGAAGGACCAGTTATTTGGTCATGTATACCTGAGGGAGTTTTGCACGATTCGATAATGGTAACTTCGAATTACAAATGGTCGTTGTACAATATCCACCACAGCTGAAGGCGCTGGCCCTTATTTGATTGTCTGAACGCAGAATGTTATTCAAAACAGCCACATGCTCACGATGTCATTACGTACCAGGGCGTTCAGAAATGATTTTGATTCATCTCATTTGCAGCAATTTTATTACGTTTAGGCCGACTACTAATCGAATTCTAGCTCAAAATTTTCCCCTCCTGTGTTATAAAACACTGCCATCTCCTTGGGGGTTTCCAGTTTGCTTCACGGAACCAGTGCTTAGTGATGTCACGGTACCACTCCTGGACAGCCTGCAGTTGCCTTCCCACTGCTGAAGCTCCGCACCCAGTTGAACACAGTGCTGCGTGCAGGTGCTGTCTGTCCACAAACTGCAGATAACCGACGAAAAATATCTGACAGTGTGACACCTTCTTTCCACAGGAAACACCTAGTCCGTCTTTGCCCATGATAATAACCTTCCATTTTCTGACTCTTGTCTATGCGTTTCGATCACTATGCCCGGTAAAGACGCAGCAGTTTTTCACAAACATCCTCGAATTGGGCCACTTGCTGATGGAATTATATATTGAGCTGCATTATTCAATGTTAATTCTCGCGATCTCACAGCTTATGTGCCGAAACGGCAGCCGTTAAATAAATAATTTTTGAAAGCTGTTCTTATATTCATACCTATCACGTAAAATACATTATAAAGGCAAAGTGTCTGCCTACCATTTTGTAGGGGGCTTTTTTGACAGCTAGAAACGTGAGTAAATTTAAGCTAACACTCTTTAGGAAAACCTCTATTAAAGTAAATCAACACACGTAACAAGTGACGTATCTTTCATGTGTCATTTTACGATGTTCTAAATTGCTAAGGTTATGTAATGGATGTGAGGTATGAATGAATATGATCACTGTTGGAACGATACTGACAGGAGAAAACCATTCATCTCGAAAATAAAGTTGTTTCAGTGCCCCTTTTTTTGCCGTAAGACCCACAGTGACCGACATCGGATCGAACCCGGGCCTCGGTGGTAAGAGACTAGATTAAATAGCACTGGCACAGTTAAATAACACTGGTATAGTTAACCGTATGTCAGGAGTGAAAAGTTACTTCAGTACTGTATTAGAATTGATTCAGGTAAGGAAAAATAAAAAAAAAGAACTTCGTTTCTACTACTTCCAAAATATTTACGATAGCTAACAAGAGATTTACGCAAAGTAAGTGCGACAGAATTCCAAAATCCGCTAATTTAAAATAAAATTACGCATGCAGATGGCTGCCCAATTACGCACACACTTACTTATTCTTCTCATTTTCTTCTTCTTCGTCTTCTTCTTCTACTTCTTCTTCTTCTTCTTCTTCTTCTTCAATGTCATTAGAATCCAACGCGGATCTTTGTCTCCTTAATGGACTTCTCCAAGTAACCTCTGTCCTTTGACCTCTCTTTCCAATTGTAATTTTGCATTTACCAATATCCGTTTATTGACTTAGTGACACATTATGAAAATAAAGCTAAACCATCGGTGAGTGTTATATTAATTCTTTTTTAATAATAAAATTCAGGTTTAGAGATACCTTATTAGTCATTCAACAGTTAACCTTCAAATTGGTGTAAGGAATGTTTCCATTTGTATGACATACATACCGTAATTGCGTGACATTCTGAAACAAACCAAGAGGATCTAGACATTCTATTTCGAATTATTTAAAAATTGCCATTTCCCTCTAAGGTATGAATGATCATTTAAACCGAGGAATTCCAAAAAGTGAAGAATTCCTTAGCTTGGCCGAGACGGTTTGATTTACAGTCGTAATTTTCCACTCGATTAATAATAACAAATTTTTAACGACTATGAACAGAAGAAATGAAAACGGGCTAATATTTAGTTCCTGGGTGTGATTCAAACACCTACGGCCCAGCGAACCAAACCCAAGAAATCAGTTTAGAATCACTCACTTTCTGAGATTTGTCCATAATCTCGTTCTAAAACATAATAATAAAAATTCATAAACGCGATATTTGCAGACAAGATCGATCCCCTTCTTCAGTCAAAAAGCACAACAAAAACCTCTTCAGTTGTTCCCGATAGGCAAAGCTACTCTCAAACAGGGTTCCCGAAATTGAGCTTTTCATGAAAAGTTTGTTATTAATTTTAATACCAGATGGCGGTCACGTTCCATAAGGAAATTATCCCAAATAATAAAGGATTTCGGTGGGAAAAGCGTAATGACAGGAACCAAATAGACGACATAGGCATGGATTGGAGGATAATATTAAAAGAGATACTCAAGGAAAGCAATATGAAGGCGTGAAGGAATCGTCGGTCTCATGATTGGGCCAATTGGCGGGTCCTTTGGAAACGCGGTGTTGGGTATGCTGGTACCAAAAAGGAGATCTCTTGACTAGATGAAGAATAATTAACTTCTCAAGAAGGACTCTGCTCCGTGGACATAGTAACTTAGTTACTTACTTAAGTGATTTCAACAAGAATTTTGTTTCCTGGTTCATCAGCACCTACTGGCAAGGCCCCTCATTGTCAAGGCTTCACGATTACACTCAAGACATACCACACTCGGTAGGACTCCTCTAGATGGCGGATCAGCCCGTCGCAGAGACTAATGATATACAGTACTCACAAGACACAAACTCCCATGCCCGTGGCGGGATTCGAACCCGCAATCCCAGGAAGCCCGTGGCCGCCGACCCATTCCCCAGATAAGACAATCCATTGTCAAAATCTTAACAGAGCTCTATTCAAAATGCATGTTTCAAAATCTATGACCACAGATGTTGCTATGGTTACGAGGAATCAAAATTAACACACAGCATGGGTTACCACCTCATACATATAGCCTATAGAGCCTTGTAGCTGCAAAGCTACCGTGTAAAAACAAAATGATATTGACAGAACGAACTAATGAAACGAATCATCGGGGAGGGATATATTGGTGATCGCATTGCAGGTAGCAAAGTCGTACGGAAATCAAAATATTGCCGGGGGAATTAACGATTGAATTACTGACGGGGCGCAACCCGAGCGCGTACGAATATATTGAAGTAGGGCTTGGCTCCAATGACCAGTTCTCATATGACGCATTACATCTGAACTGTTGAATACGGTATAAAATTTAGAACAAGGATATCATTTATACAGAGTAAAATTCTAACGGAAAAAGCAACAGCGTTCAGACAAGCTAATAATACCCAAAACTGTGAAAAGCACAGAAACTAATTACAATTAACAAGCAGTCACAACAACGAATCTGCTTTTTTCTTTAATTATTTTTCGCCGTTCGGAGTTCTGGCCTGTGCCGATTCAGGATTGCTTTCGACAGGACGTCTCATGCATTCGGCGTAAGCTCGTGGAAGGAAGGAAAATGGGCCAGTCGCAAGGCTTATTCTGGCTACACAAACGCCAGAGCGCATACAAATGTGGCTATATCCATGCCGCGACCAGTTCTTGACAATGTCATACCTGGGACAGAAATTGATATATTTCAAATTTTGATGGTTTGCTGACCGTGTATCTTAGTATAATCTTAGTAATTAATCAATTTAATATATAAATTCTTGCTTTATAATAAGTTTATTATACGCCTCTAAATGTTTCGAGCACTATGTGCTCATCATCAGGAGGTAAAAATTGTATTATACAGCATCTGCTATCATCAGACTCTGTGGGTGGCCATCCCAGTTCTCTCTCAACCTGTGCACGGGACGGCCACCTACAGATGTGATGATTTCAGATGCTGTGTAATAAAATGTTGACCTCCTGATGATGAGCACATAGTGCTCATAACATGTAGAGGCATATAATAAACTTATTATAAAACAAGAGTTTGTGCATGAAGTTTGTTAATTACTAAGATGATGTATTTCAGTTTACCATGTTCCTTTCATGCCAGTTGTGGTACTAAGCGTAGGTAGTTAGAAGTTAAAGACTAACTGCATGCAACAGACTCCTTGAAAAGCCAAGAGATACTGAGATAGTCAAAAAATTCCTTGCATTTCTATGGAACTTCAAAGTTCAATACCTTTGAGGGCTGTTTGACCGTGCATCTTCATCATAACTAAAGTGAAATGCCAACTTGATGCAACAAGGTAATTTATTGAAGTTTCTTTAGCTCGACATGTTTCGGGCGCATACGCACATCATCAGGAGCACTAGATGTTAAGTTGCAGCATATGGTTTTCTCCACCCAGTTTATAGGTGGGTGGTGGTCCTGAGAGCCGCTTCGTGGGTCGTGTATCCGGTTTGGAAGGTGCTGTGAGACGGCATCTTCCAAACCGTACACACGACCAACGCAGCGGCTCTCAGGACCACCACCCATCTATAAACTGGGTGCAGAAGACCATATGCTGCAACTTAACATCTAGTGCTCCTGATGATGTGCATATGCGCCCGAAACATGTCGAGTTAAAGAAACTTCAATAAATTACATTGTTGCATCAAGTCGGCAGTTCACTTTAGTTCATTACCTTTCCCGTAACAGTATGCCACTTTTCCATATTCTAAGCTAGGTTCGTCCAGTCCACAGTTTCCCATCCAATTTCTTTTAAGACATATTTTAATATTACCTTTTCATTCACACTTGGGTCTTCCAAGCAATCACTTCCTTTCATGTTTGCTTAGCACATCACCTTCAAAATCTGTGTTCCACCCTATGTGCCACATAACCCGCTTATCAGACTAATCCAATCCACGCTCACCCACTCTATTTATTGAAGTTCTATTGTAACATTTTCCCCCCAAGTGCGCCTAGTTTCCCAGGTGGTCTCTTTCCTCCAGGTTTGTGTACCGAAGCCCTGTATGCATATCTGTTCTCCCTCGTAAATGCAAAACAGCTGATTTCATTTCGTAAGCTGTTACCAGTCACACTTACGTAGAATTTTAGGCGTGTTATTTCTCTTTTTTCTGCTCTATTAAATACCCAGTTCTCACATTCACGTAACTTAAATGAAACAGACATTCCCCCATGGCGCAACAACCCCTAGAGGACCAGGCCTTTCCCGTTATCGAGACTTCACGATCACACTCAGGCACTCCTCACTCAGTAGGACTTCTCTGGAAGGGTGATCGGCCCGTCGTAGTTAGCTCTACCTGACAACATACAGCACTCACAAGAGACAGACTTCCATGCCCTCAGCGGCATTCGAACACGCACTCCCAGCAAGCTAGAAGTCATCGACCCACGCCTTAGAACGCCCGGCCACTGGGATTGGAGAAGCAGCTATTAATTAATACAATTTTAATTACGTATCCTTTATACTTTTATTTGTAAGGGTTTGTTTTATATGTATTTATTTCAAATACATTCCAGTCAGAACACAACAATATTCTATCAATTATACATGTAGCGACATGTTTCGACTCCGAAGAGTCACCATCAGGCTATTCATTGAACCACATCCGAGGTGTGTAAAGTAACAGTGCACGTTTGGGATCCCAAAAATTTACAAAGGTGATGACTATTAGATCCGTAATATTACTATTACGTAAACGCAATACAGAACTGTTATAGTAATATTACCAATCTGATAGCGGTTACGTTTGTAAACTTTCTGGATACCAAACGTACGTTTTTACTTCATACACCTAAGATATGGTTCAATGAATAGCCTGATGGTTACTGTTCTGAGTCTAAACATGTCGCTACATGTATAAGTGATAGAATATAGTAGTATTTTGACTGGAATATATTTGAAATAAATAACTGAAAACATATCAGAATGACCAAAATTAAAAAATAAAAAAAATGTTCATATGGTTTAAAAAACTCTCTGCAATTTACGTAATTTATATTCAATATGCGGTTACAGGAGACAAATTCACATCAGCGAAAATGAAAAGAATATCCAAAGAGAATGGCACAAAACAAGTAAATTTCATTTTGAATTGGAGCGCTTAGTAAAACAACACTAGATAGACACTAGATAGACCTCGTTAACGCCGGACTGATGCCGAAGAGCGCTTGTAACTTATCCTTGATCGAAAGGAGAGGATAATAAGAGCAGTAACTACAAAATGAAAGTAAGCACACTAA
>Ga0123357_10013537_pt1 | contig 10595 bp, 8 predicted proteins | sample TergutEmb28metaG_FD_89873 | JGI IMG/M metagenome (GOLD analysis project Ga0123357, IMG submission 89873) | Embiratermes neotenicus P4 segment gut microbial communities from Petit-Saut dam, French Guiana - Emb289 P4 | ecosystem: Host-associated > Arthropoda: Insects > Digestive system > Gut ...
CAACACACATCGAACCAAGAACAATACGACCAATGTGGTAATTCAACAGAATAGTCGCAAGCTCCTGTTGAAGGATACATTAATGTCCGAAACATGTTGAGCACACAAGAGTTGAAATAAAATCGCAAGTGACGTCAAGTTGGTCTTTTATTCTTCAACTATCACAATGATGCACGGTCCAATAAAAATAAGTTCACGTAACATTTATGTTGTTTGTACGGTGTACTGTGATGCAATTACGTAATGTAACCTAACACCTGTGTACAGACTGTAATCCTAATTTTTTCTTTATGTACGCAAGTCATTAATATAAAAAGATAATAGGTTTTGTATACGGTCGTGTAGCTGATAATAAATGGGATATCAATTTGACAATGAAGCCAGCACATTTTACAGTGTCACATTTTGTTGTATGGAGTAGTTAAACCGTGGATTAGCACATTTAAAATGTCATAACGTTGAAAAAAATCGGTGTGCCGTTGAAGTCTTATGCCCTTCAATACACACTATACTCATAAAAACTACCTACATTTTCACTCTCATGAACAGTTTATAAATGGAATAATTTGAATACAGAGTGAAAGTCCGTAAACCTTGAGTGAAAATTTTTGAATCGTTCCTGTCCATCATGTTAGAATTAATTCCTGTTTGAACAGAGACGTGAGGCCTGGTCCTTCCACAGGCTATGGCTGCACTCACACTTGCTGGAATGGCGAAAGTCTATCGGAATGACGTCAGCAGCCAGTTTAATGCAGGTTCAATCAAACACGCTGTTATACACTAAGACCTAGTTCTAGGATGGGATAATTGCTAATTGATGCTGCCCAGAAAACGGTTGGCTACGTTTGGCAAGGCCCTCAGATGGAAGCGCGATGGAATGAGCTCTTCGTTCATCGTGTTTTGAAGGTAACGCACCGAAATTAAAGTACAGTCTTTTTATATGGACACTATTACACGTAAACTTTATAGGTTAGTCACAGAAAAGGGTGCTGTTATTTAAAGTAAACTATCTTATTTCTCTATTATCATGAGTGAAATATGAAGCTGACTGTAGCATTTATTTCTCCGTCTAGGCTACTGTGGCAGTTGATGTCCTCTCACAGGTGGCAATATATACTTGCACAGAAGCAAGGATTTCGGAAGAACGTGTGTGAGTAGAAGGGCAAAGAAAACCTGACACTGCTGCCAGGGTATTGTGGTCTGTCTCCTCAACACTACGATTTGGATCTTGGTGTCGAACCTCATTTGGATTCCTGACAGATTTCTAAAGCACAGAGAGTCATTTTTGTTTCTTTCCATTCGATGTTTTCTGTCTTGAGGAGAAGAACGATCAGATGTGCTGGATAATTTCAAAGTTTCGTATTTTCCAGGAAGGCAAGCCGTCTGGTTTGGTGCCTGTATCTCTGCGGAAGTCTTCGATGGCTTAACTGGACTGAACGCTGCTACTCCTGATTGTAATCTTATAGGCTAAAATTAGTTTGATCTGTAATTTTCGTGTTTTGTTATTTTTGTGGCTTGCGTGTAGCCAAAAGTAGAATATCTCTGCGGCAAAAATTGAGAGTTAATGAATGTGAGGATAAATTAAGATAGAAATAAAAAGGAAGAGAAGCTGTGGTGTGATCTTTGTATTCCATTTACTTTTATGTAAATATATAGTTGGGGGTTAATTGTTTCATTCTGCATTTTGTTATATCAGATAGCCGCATTATTCTTGTAAAATTTTGTGTTGATGTTCTTATATTGATGTGTTTGTTATACTTGTTGTGCACTGCAGAATCTTATGTTTTGTTTACCGTGCATCCTGGTGTGATCACACCAGGATGCACGGTCAACAAAACATAAAATCTTTAGTGTATCTGAATATATAATTGATATAGGATTGAAAGAATCCATTATTGTTTATGAAACACACATCTAAATATAGAATAAACATACATTTTCTGTTATACTTTGCTCGCCGATTTGCGGTTTGTAATATGACATTTTCTGCAAGAATCTTTAAATAACCTGTACGTAATATTGTAAATCAAACTAATTTCAATCATGTTTACGAAACACCACATGCTGTGATTCAAAATGTTTACATTTTCGGACGTCATTTATAGCAATTTGTACTGTTATTAGAGTTGAGAGTTCAAATTCATCTGTAAGTTCTAGCAGCAGAACAGCGTGGAAATTTTAAGATATTATATAATACGTTCAATAGCCAAACGCGGTAAAGAACAAACTACATAAACTTAGTAATTAAACAACTTAATGCACAAATTGTTGTTTTATAATAAGTTTATTATTAGCCTCTAAATGTTTCGAGCACTATTGTGCTCATCATCAGGAGGTCAAAATTGTATTATATAGCATCTGGTATCATCACACTCTGTAGGTGGCCGTCCGGTGGACGGGACGGCCACCTATAGGTATGATGATACCAGATGCTGTATAATACAATTTTGACCTCATGATGATGAGCACACAATGCTCGAAACATGTAGAGGCATATAATAAACTTATAATTAAACAAGAATTTGTGCATCAAGTTGGTTAATTACTAGGATTACACTGAGATGCACGGTCAGCAAAACATTAAAAAAAACATATACAAACTACATGTTATACCATAACATTCTGGGAATGGGGCATAATTTATTTGTTGTAAGACCCAAAAAATGTGCGATAAAATTTCAGCTATATTATTTAAATTGGAAGTTAAAATGAGAAAAGCAAACAACAAATAAAGAGAAAATTTCGTGACACGCTTAAATTGGACAGCCTGAATTATTCCATGTTAGACACAATATTTTACTATAGACAGATTTTGGAACCATTAAACTGAACCTTGGGTGTAAAATTCATATTAAATAGATCTACTGTCTCTAGTCACAACATCTAATTGCATTCCTAGTTAGTTCCCAGTTTTAGCTTATTCGGTAAACATCCTTCAATTCAGGCTTCTGCAGTATAATCCCTTAACCCTCCAGCGGGGGCATTACAACAGCACATTATATTCTGGTAGGGCATGAAAATTGAGGGTTTGTGCAGGGTAGCTGCTGATGGTGTCAATTTCCGATCTTCCCCTTCCATTCTCTTATCAAGGGAAACTGAAACACTCACAAATTGTAGCAGGTTTGTTGATGCTGACGATGAATACGGATACCAAAAATAGAAGTTTCTTTTCCACTCCAAGCATTAGTTCTTTCAAGGGTGTCCAATGTGTGACTGGTTTCGTGACTAAAATGTCTTGTTAGTTGTTTTTTTGTCATTTACCGAAATAAGAATGTTTACAATGATTCTGAATTGTTAAATAGTTTATTTTATAATATGCTGTACATTTTCTCCGTTGTTTGTTAGGTAGATATGGAATTTTTTTGAAGGGGTCCGTCGCGTTGTGTATCGTCAATTATTGGTTGTATTAGTACCGTCAATACACAACATATGCAAAGACCAGAGTTACTAGTACACCTGGGTTATATCTGGTGACATGTTTCAGCCGTTAAACGGCCATCCTCAGGCCAACAAAGAATAGTATTTTTTTGGTCTGAGGATGGTCGTTTAACGGCCGAAACATGTCGCCAGATATAACCCAGGTGTACTAGTATCTCTGGTCTTTGCATATGTTGTGTATTGACCGTACTAATAAATAAATAATAGATGTAGAATGCTGAAAATGCCCTTATAAAAGGGTACAAATGTTTCAAAATTTTAGGAATTTCCTCATTTAATGGTGCTTGTACAGAAAGTGTCGGCCAGGTTCACTGCATTCCTACTCAGTACTCCCGAAGTCCCTTTTTCTAATCTAAATAAATTTTAAAAATAAACAAATTCGCCGATGAAATCAAGTTGTACAAAATTGGATAAACAGAGATTTGTGACAAATTTTCGTACTATAACATTTAGGCATTAGGCTTTTTTTTTCAGGATATACAGTACTCACGTAACATCACTAGTAATTACGTGACTTATAACACAGTTAGCAACGCAGTAACAGTAAAATACCTAAACACATAAAACAGCCAGACAAGGAGTGCAATTTAGACGAGAGAATAAAGTAATCCGTAGAGAATTCAGATTACGAGAGGTGCTGATAGGTCCTTAGCCCGACTGATTTCCCGATGTCGTAGGACGGAATCGATAGTGTCGTTGGAAAGAGGGGTCTGTTCATGTGCCGAATTGCAAGTTTTTCTTGTTACAGAGGCTGAAAGGAAGCATGTCAGGAGACGCGCGCGATTTCAACAACATCGAGACGCGAGCGCTCATCAAGTTTTTTTTCCCCCTGCAAGGCAAGGCGCCAAGCAAATTCACGCCATTCTGGCAGAAATATTAGGGGAACGTGCACCATTGTGTGCCACCGTCAAAAATTGGGTGGCCCAGTTTAAACGTGGTGATTTTTCCACTTGTGATGCGCCTCGTCCTGGACGACCCAAAGCAATGACCACCCCGGAGATTATTGATCAAATTCACGAGCTAATCTTGGAAGACTCCCGGATTTCTGCAAAATCAATAGCTGAGCAACTGAACATCTCACGTGAGTGGGTTGCGTCCATCATTTATGAAGATTTTACATGCGGAAGCTCTCCGCGAAGGGGGTCCCAAAATGCCTGAACGCGGATCCAAAACTTCAACGGTGCCAGTCGTCTTAGCAAATTTGGAATTTTTTCGGCACAATCCAAATGATTTCCTGTCGCGATTGGTGACCATGGGCAAAACCTGGTTATATCACTATGACCCTGAAACAAAGCAACAATCAATGGAGTGGAGGCCTAGCGGCTCACCCCACCCCAAAAATTTCGAGTGCAAAAATCCGCTGGAAAAGTTCTCGTCTCGATTTTTTTGGGACCAAGACGGCATCTTCCTCATTGATTATCTTCCAAAGGGCCAAACTATCAACGCCGAGTATTACTCATCTCTACTGGTGCAATTGAAAGACATTTTGAAGGAACTGCCACGGGAAGGTCACCAAGGAGATCTTGTTCTTGCATGACAATGCCCCGGCTCACCGGGCACTTGCAGCCTAGAAGAAACTTGCCTACCTGGGCTTCCGCTCTCTTGACCACCCACCCTATTCTCCGCATCTGGCCTCGTCGGACTACCACCTGTTCCCTGTACTGAAAAAAACAATTGAAAGGTCGCCATTTTTCGTCCGACGCGGAGGTCATTGCTGCTGCGGAGACCTGGTTGAACGGACAACTTTCTGATTTTTTTAGTGGCTTTCAAAAGTTAGAGCAACGGGCTAAGAAGTGTGTTAAGCTTCTTGGGTAGTACGTTGAATAAATCCCGAGTTTTTTCGCTGTAGCTTGTTTCCTTCCTGGTCGGGCTAAGGGCTTATCAGCACCCCCTCGTATTATGTTGAAACTGCAGCAATAGGGGAATGTGAAATGCAATTGATATGGGAGGATCAGGTTGGGAAAAGGTTTGGTGAAATATTTTGTGAGGTCAAGATGGAGAAATAGAGATTGTTGTTCAGATGTAGGCTCTTGTATTTGAAGTGGCGAAAAATGGTTACAATTGCAATCTCTATGTGTTTTTCAACGCACAGCAGAACAATGAGATGAGTACTTTATGAAAATATTCTGAACCAATTATTTGGATAGAGGGTGCTAAGCGAAATATATGGCAACATGGTTGTGAGAAGGCTCTGTATCCTGCAGTGGGTTTCTCTCAAATGTTAGTATTTGTCAACCGGACTGCACGGCGCCAGGTCGCAGGAGCGCACCTCATATCAAGTGTAACTACATGTTTTCGTCCACTCATTACGTTCTCTATTCAGAGATGCGAATATCTCCTAAGTTCTTTATTACGGACAAAATAAATCTGTCTCTCTCTCTTTCACACTCATACGCACGCACACGCACACACGCACATACACGCACACACACCCACACACACACGCACGCACACATCCACACAAGCACACACACGCACACACTCGCACACACACACGCACACACACCCACACACGCACACACGCACACACACCCACACACGTACACACACGCACGCACGCGCACGCACGCACGCACACCCACACACGCGCGCACATTCACACACGCACACACGCACACACACACGCACACACACGCGCGCACAAGCACAAGCACACGCACATGCACACACACACATATGCACACAATAAAATTTTCAATTACATTATAACATTTATTGTTAGGGGAAACTGTATTTTCATTCAGTCTCAAAGTGTTACAACGTCCAAATATGTGGTTATTATAGCAGTAGATTAAAATTAACATAAAAAGAAATTTACCAACAGATTTAATTTTGGGAATGCTCAATACCAATCGGTTGACAATATTTTTTCTTCCCTCCGCTGTTTAAAAATATACAGAATAAAAACTTTAACTTTTGTCATGTGTGTGTTTATGTGTATGTGTGTGTGTGTGTGTATGGTGTGTGGTGTGTGTGTGTATGATGTGTGTGTGTGTGGTGTGTGTGGTGTGTGTGTTGGTGTGGTGTGTGTGTGTGGTGTGTGTGGTGTGTGTGTGTATGATGTGTGTGTGTATGTGGTGTGTGTGAGTATGGTGTGTGGTGTGTGTGTGTATGATGTGTGTGTGTGTGTGGTGTGTGTTGTGTGTGTGTTGGTGTGGTGTGTGTGTGTGTGGTGTGTGTGGTGTGTGTGTGTGTTGGATACTTGTTCTCTGAGGTGCATGGAAGAACTTTGATCAAGTTTGGAGACAGGGTGATAGGGAAATATTTGGAGGCTTGTAATAATTTGTGCTTTTCTCTACATGTTATTGGGGTGATGAAATCAAGACGAAAAAAAGAGCGACAGGGTTTTGCAGTAAACTGAATATTCAGGAGTTTCAAAATGTCCATTCTTCACCAAATATATTTAGAATAATCCTATTAAAATGGATGATGTAGACCGTGAAATTATTAGAAAGGGGAGAAACTAGAATTGTAAGCAAGGTTTATGGAAATGAAATAGAGAAGTTGATATGTGATACCGTCGCGACAGTACTACAATGACTTCTTATAATGAAACCAACTAGTTGCACTAGATGCTCGCAAGCTGTCAGCAAACCTGTACGACATTTACCATTGCTGTGTGTACAGTAAAAAACTCATGATGGACAGAGGAACTGTTCGAAACATATGGAGTTTTAATCCAAAAAAAATTGAGAAATTAGTGCATCTAGTTGGTTTTATTATAAGAACTTATCACGATGCACGGTCACCTGAAGGTCAAAATACTACAGTGACAATAAATCTTGGAGCATTGATACAATTGGTTCACGACAGGCCTGGTGGTGTTTTGAAACGTGTTAAATTTAGGAATTAACGAAACCTGAAGGGCTGCATGACGACTGGCTGCTAACGGTTCGGACGAACGTATTAATTCTATCTTCAGGTTCAAGTTGTCTTTCAGTTTTTGGCAGCGTTTTCTTCAAAGTGCTTTTCTCACACCCATGCATACTTCGTAATACACTTTTCATCAGCTTGTCAGTCTTCAGATGGGTTGTTAAAGTGCGAAAGACATCGGAAGGGAGCAAAATTGGAGTTTTAACAAGAAAGCTGTCTTAAAGGTTTTAGGGTATTCAGCAGTCTGTCTACTGTGCAGCTGTGTGACGGCCTGCTAACAGCAAAAGAGAGGATTTTATCAACACAAGTTTAAGACACAATTTTGGTAGTTTATATCGATTTTATTTTACCTGAATTCTGATAAGGGGTACTTTAGATGGTTTTATTTTAAAATATAACCTATTATCACATGCCTTCCAATTATTTTGCCTTTATTGGTTCAGTTTGCGAATTCGATGTAATCGAATATTTTCATCTGTGAAAAATGGACTCAGAATATTCGTATTTCATTTCTGAAGTACTGTCTAATATTATATATTCCATCCTGACCACGCTAGCAGACAGCCAACAGAACTAGCAAATCCCTATTACGTGTATACAGTGTTGAGATACTCCTGATGATGGACAGTAAGCCTGTCCGAAACATGTAGAGTACTTTATCAAATAAATCTGAGAAATAGTGTATCTGGTTGGCTTTCGTTATAAGAACGATTTATTTGTTTTCGCTGCGACTTGCGTTTATATTGCTTTTCTTAAAATTGAAGTAAAAGGACCCTTGTTTCGTTTAATACTTTCTCTGTTGCGAATACTCCTTAGAACAACCGCATAATGTGTGTTTGCTGATCTGCACTTGTAACGCCAATGTAGCACAGTTGTTTTTCTTTATTTTGCTTGCTCCTCGGACTTGTGTATGGCTATTGGCTAGGGCATGGCGCTTCGCACCCTAACAAATCCCCTGGTAGCCGTTAGAACTACAGCACAACGTAGAATGGTACTGCGGCACAGATTATGAGGTTGAACTGCAGGCCATGTCTTGTGCCGGCTCTGTTCAGAGACTCGGATCAAGTGCTGAGTGATAAGAAAAGTAACTTCAAAGGCAGTAAACAGTTAACACGCACAACGAATTGCGTAACAATTTTAAAATTCCGGAAAATTTTGTAATTAAATATCCTGATATGCTGTTCGATATTTAGTTGACTTTGTGTGCTGCCATATAGTGTAACAATTAGTAACATAATAGTAAATACTACGGTTTATTGAAGAATAAAAAACCAAATAGATGCCACTTGTTATTTTATTGTAATTCTTATAGGTTCAACATGTTTCGGGCATTATTATGCCCATCAGCAGGAGCTCGCGACTAAGATGTTGATTATCACATTGGTCGTTTCGTTCTTGGCTTGCTGTGTGTTGGAGGTTAGGTGCGGTTAGGCTGGAGTAGTGTCCGGGCTTCGAGCTCCTGCTGATGGGCATAGTAATGCCCGAAACATGTTGAACCTCTAAGAATTACAATAAAATAACAAGTAGCATTTAGTTGATTTTTTATTCTTCAGTTATCACAATGATGCACGGTCCAATAAACATCAGATTGGCTACGATTTGTATCAACATTCAATATAAATTATATCAAAAGTAGAAACAAGTGTTTCTACAAGAATAACTGTCATCAGTTTCTGAACAGCTTACAGTAATATAAACATGATTTTTATGATCCTTCCATGTGTTTTCTTATATTTTCTTATTTCGTAATTTTTCATGTGAGTGGAAATAAACGTCAGAAGTTTCAGCTGACTGCTATTGTTTCCTTACATCAACTTCAGCCTTTTTCACAATGTTCCAAAACCCAGAAATTAAAGAACAGGAAACTCTTCCTCATCAACGGGACAGAACGTATTTGATATAAAATACTGAATTAGGCTATTCTTAATAATCTTAGCTTATTTAATATAGAATGGGGTATGAGGGTCATGATGCACACTTTGTGTAAATAATAAACACATTAAAAAAATCAGTCGGTAGGTGTAAGGGAAGAGGTCAGGTGTGGGATATATGTTGAACACTGATGTAAAAAATGTAAATCTTGAATAAAAAGGAGACGAAAGAAGTAGGAACCAGACGAAACTGGCTTAGGAAAAGGCATATGGCAGGATTTTGTAGGGCGAAGATGAAAATTATCGTTGCAGAATGGCTGAGATTCGCTCAAACGGAGTTAAATGTTCATGTGTGCAAGAAAGGTCCTTCAAAATGTAGTTATTTCACAAATGAGCTAACAGAGTAAACATTTGAAGGGACATGACCTTGCTTAAGACCCAAATAAAGAAATAATGGAAAGACCAGCGAAACGATTTCATAAACCTACTTAAATTCAGTAGCAAAAAAAAGGACGACGAAGTTGTTAGCAAGTTGTTTCCTTTGCGTCATTAGCGTACGAAATTTTGCAAATTATGTCGAAGTATTTTGTGACAATAGTAAAGCACAGATGCAATATAAATACTTAGGCGCAGTTTGGAAGAGCCTGTGAGACCTGCGTCATAAGTATCAACATATGGAAGTAATTAAACTTCAATTATTGCCATAGGAAATTAGTCAAATATTCTAATATTGACAGAGTAATAATACATCCACGTGGAAAAGAGCTACATTAGTGAATCTTATGTTTATTGGACCGTGCATCATTTTGATAGTTGAGTAAGGAGAAACCAACTTGATGCCACTTGTTTTATTATTATTTTATTCAGTGCTCAACATGTTTCGGAAATAAACATAAACATGATTTGTCCTCCCCAATTTCCATTCTCAGTTTGCTCCTTTTTATTTGATGTTTTCGCCGACCGCAAATCTCGCCGTATACGAGATGACTTTTAGAATCGATTGTAAATCGGCTGCTAGGATATGGAGAAACATAATTGCAGAATAAAAGACCAACTTGATGTCACTTGCTATTTTATTTCACTTCTTATGTACTCAACATGTTTCGGACATTAATACATCCATCATCAGGAGCTTGCGACTGTTCTGTTGAATTACCACATTGGTCGTATTGTTCTTGGTTCGATGTGTGTTGGAGTTTCGGTGTGGTTGGGTTGGAGTGATATCCGTGTTGCAGGCTTCAGCCTTCAACACGGATACCACCGCAACCAGCCATACCGAAACTGCAACAAACATCGAACCAAGAACAATACGACTAATGTGGTAATTCAACAGAATAGTCGCAAGCTCCTGATGATGGATATATTAATGTCCGAAACATGTTGAGCACATAAGAAGTGAAATAAAATAGCAAG
>Ga0123357_10013538_pt1 | contig 10595 bp, 14 predicted proteins | sample TergutEmb28metaG_FD_89873 | JGI IMG/M metagenome (GOLD analysis project Ga0123357, IMG submission 89873) | Embiratermes neotenicus P4 segment gut microbial communities from Petit-Saut dam, French Guiana - Emb289 P4 | ecosystem: Host-associated > Arthropoda: Insects > Digestive system > Gut ...
GACGCCGCCAATGCACTCGGCATCGGTCGGTCCTCCGTTTACATCCTGATCCAGTCTGGCTCGCTGGATGCCTTCAAGATCGGCAGGCGAACGCTGGTAACGACCGAATCCATCAGGCGTCTGAGGCTGAGGGCACCAGGTGCGGGATGCAGCGCTGGCCTGTGGTGCTTGCGTGGTACCCCCAACCGGACCAGCTCCGCCGAGGATGCCATCGGGGCAGCTGGGGGGCGGTTCCGATCCCTGTGGCTGTTTGACGCTTACCGCCGAGGCGATGCGAGCCAAACTTCGGGCCGGCATTGACCCGATCGCCAACAAGGCCCCAGCAGCGGCTCCGGCAGTCACCCCGACGTTCAAGGAGTGGACCAAGACCTTCTTGGCCGGAAAGGAAGGCGGGTGGAAAAATGAAAAGCACCGGGCGCAATGGTACATGACCTTGGCGACCTATGCCGAGCCGCTCCACAGCCTTCCGGTCGATAAAATCAAGACCGAGGACATCCTAAAATGCCTAACGCCGATCTGGTCCACCAAGCACGAGACGGCAGACCGGACCCGAGGCCGGATCGAAAAGCTTCTGAATGCGGCGAGGGTGGCCGGGCACATCCCGACCGACGCCCCAAATCCAGCACGTCTTGCTGGCCATCTGGCGCTTCTTTTGCCTGTCGTAAAAAAGGTAAAGAAGCACCATCCGGCGTTGGAGTGGCAAAGGATGCCGCAATTCATGGCCGACTTGCGCCAGCGGGAAGGCATCGCCGCACTCGGCCTTGAGTTCGCAATTTTGACCGCTTCGCGAAATTCCGAGGTCACGGGAATGCCGTGGACCGAGATCAACCTTGACGAAAAATTATGGACGATTCCGCCCGAGCGAATGAAGGGAAATCGCGAACATATCGTACCGCTCTCTGACCGCGCCGTTGAGATTCTCAAACGTGTCCGACCGATCACCAACGACGACACCAACCACGTATTTCCGGGAGAAAGGCGCGGTCGTGGCTTGTCGAATATGGCGTTCAAAGCCGTTCTCAAGCGAATGTCAAACGGCTATGAGAAACTTGAAACCTGCACCCCACGGCTTCCGTTCGAGTTTCCGGGATTGGGCCGGCGATGCCACAGAGTTTCAGAGAGAGGTTGCCGAGGCAGCCTTAGCGCACGCCGTTGGCGACAAGGCGGAGCAGGCTCATCGCAGAGGGACCGCCATCGAAAAGCGTCGACGAATGATGGACGCATGGGCGGATTTCTGCGGTTCAACACCCATGCAAGAGTCCGTCACCGATAGACCGGGACTCGTCGCATGGGCGTTCTCCCCGTCAAGTCGCTACGCGACTGCTCCACTTCGTTTCGTCCCCTGCGGGGTGACTGGTCCGACCGCCCTTTCATCGCTGACTTCCATGAAGTTGTCGGGCAGGCCGGTAGCTAAAGAAGCTCCCCGACCTTCGACAACTTCATTTATCACAAACACACAATCGACGGTTACTAGGCGTTAGGTGCCATAATGTTACACAACCAAAAGGTACGCGGAGATAGCCGTATTCGAGCCTGCAAAAAAGACAGAGCGTTAATTCTATCTCAACGCAAAAGGTTGTGCAGTGAGAAATTTTGAAAGATCGACGATCCCCCTTTCTACTTTTTTATTCGCTGTCGTTGGCGCTGTGCGGGGGGCTTGATCAATGTCTTTGCGAGGCTTTCTAGCTCTGTTCTTGACTGTCTTAGTGTTCATCACCCTTGGGCTTTATTGGAACCAGAGCGCATTCGAACACGTCCTGCACGATGGCTATGACACCAAGGGAACAATCATATCGGCCGAGGTTACACCGCACCGATTCCCGTTCCTCTTCGATGCCTGGCGGCCGCGTTATGTTGACGAGGCTATGTCGATTGAATTGCGATGGACTGGCAGGGACGGCGTCCAGCGCACCCGACGCGGTGTTGCTGTTAGCGATGTATTTGCTGCTCGCATTGTGAGCGGCACTCAAGTCAAAATCCTTGAGATACCCGTTCGCGTCCTCGACGATAACTCTTCCCAGCCAGTGGTCGTCGACGATGCAGGTGATCGTTTGCGCAAACTCCGGTCATCTTTTGACTTCACGTTCAAGGCTGGCATATTCCTGACCTTAGCTTTGGCAGTCTTCGTTGCTTGGCAAACGTTGTGGCAGCCTAATCGCAGCCGAACTCAAACAGACCCTGGGGCCAGACGATCGCGACCCCTGCCGGTCCACTTGATGCTGATCACGGCTTCAATGCTCGGGTTTGGGGCATTTGCGCTTGTGAATTCCCATTTCAGCCAGACAGACGCGCGGGAGATGCTCGCCAATGGAAAGGAAACCGTCGCTGACATCACGCGCGTGTTTGGCGAAATGCAAAAGCCCGGCGAAGCGCCACACTATCTGATCGAATTAGCCTGGATCGATAAGAATGGCCAAAGGCAGGTTTACGGGCCGACTCATATCAGCGGGACTTTCTATCAGCAAATTACATCCAACAATATCCAGCGAGTTAAGCAGACGACGATCCGATACCTTGATGCCAGGCCCGACGTCCGGCCCCTCATAGTGGCCGACGCCTCCGAACGCCAATCCCAGGATAGGCTCGGAGTTGTAGCCGGTGCGGTGTTCCTTGCCGCCGGGTTATTTCTATTAGGCCTGATGTACCACCAACGCGCGGTTTCTTCTGGCGCTAATGGATCAGTATCTGGAACTGTACGGGCAGACCGAACCGGTCCGAGAAGGCGATGACCTCGACCGCGCTCGGCTTTGGCTGGTAATGGATGTGGTGCGGCAGGCCCGACACGACCAGCGCCCTGGTCGGCCCGTCATCCGATTGCCGGCCTATTGCCGCAAGCCTCATTTCTGATGATCGAGCAGCCTCTTGAAGTCCCTCAACGCTAACTCCTGACCAGCTTTGGACAGGATGACCTCAAGCATGCGTATTAGTTGATCATCATTCCTGGCGAGATCGGACAACGCGCCGCCGCTGATCGAACCTCGACATCTCATCAAGAGCAGCTTGCGCCTTTTGTTCGGCTTCCGTCGCCCTCTTGCGCTTGGCCTCAGCCGACGCCCTGTCTTTATCAGCTTTGGCCTTCAATGCCGCATACCGATCCGCTGCCGCCTTCTCTTCGTCGGTCTCAACCACGGGAGCCAACGCCGGAACTACAGCCGCAGGAACCGGAGGCGTCCCCTCTTTTTCTCCATCGTCGAATTCTCCATTTCTCTTTTTTCTGTGACGGCTGGTGCTGTCGAATTCTCTCCATCGTCGCCTCTTCCGCACCACAAGCTCATCTCAAATTTCTCCATCGTAGTTTCTGATTGTTTTGTTGTACCAGAACGACAGTATTTCGATTGATTTTCTGGCGTCAAGACTCCGTCTTCCGCTTTGTCGAAGACAAAGCGCCCCCTATGCAAACTTCGCGTGCGGCGCGCTGGGGATGCTCCCCAGACCCCTAAGGAAGACCACCGATGGCGGTCTACGACTTTCACCATAACACACACAGCCGCGCCAAAGGCGCATCGTGCGCCGCCGCTCTGGCCTATCGCTGTGCCCTCGCCATCCGTGACCCTCGCACCGATGAACTACATGACCTTACCCGCAAACGTGGCGTGGTGTCCGTGCATTCGTTCGCTTTATTCGGCGAACTTACACCCGCCGAAGCAGCCATGATGTGGACCAACGCCGAGCTAGCAGAGCGGCGAGAAAATTCTGTTGTCGCTCGCGAGGTTGTCATAGCGCTACCCGCCGAATTGACCGACGACGAGCGCGAAATGCTCGCGACCGGCTACGCCCGTTTCATCTCCGGCCGGTTCGGCGTCGGTGTTACCGTTGTCATCCATCGACCGCCCCGGCATGGCGATGACCGCAATCACCACGCCCACATCATGTTCACCACCCGCGCTGTCAATGCCGATCGATCAATGGGCGCAAAGACCCGCGAATTGGACGACATGAAGACCACCGGCCCCGGCACACACCTTCCGATTGATGGGCACGTCGCATCCCAGCCGTCTTGAGCCTGATGGAGGACATCAACAAGGGTGCGAGCCAAACCCAGGGCCGATGTTGCGTGTTGCGTGCGCCACTTTTTCGCCATTTTGCATTTTGCCTCCAGGCAGAGGTTTGAGCTGCCACCCGCCATTCGCTCGACTGACGAGGGGGAGGAAGGCACCAGTCCCTCGTCGCCTCTGAGCGCAAAATAGCGGGCTGGAGCTTTGGGGGAGAGGCCTGACGAGCGCCTTGGAGGCGCGGCCGGACCAACAAACCGCCGGAGGCGCGTAGGCGCGGGGTGCCGTGAAACAATCCTGTGGCTGGGGAAACTGCCAGCTGCGGCCTGTCGCCGGGACAAAGCATGGAACTGGTTGCCGGATCAGCTTCGAAGATGGGAGACATCGGAGCCACCCAGGGCGGCAGATTGCAGGTTGAAGAAGCCCGGAATAGTGCTAGGCTCCAGCTGGATACGGACTTTTGAGCTACCCATGAACGTCGTTGCAAAGCTGCCAAACCTTGAGAAGGCCGAGCAGACCATACGGGCGTTGGCTCGCCGGCATGGCATCACGGCCGCGCGGACACCGATCGACGATTGGGCGGATGCGCTGTCGCGCTTGTCGGACGCCGAGGTTGAGAGCGATGAAGTGAAGGATTTGCTGGTTAACCTTCGACGCGCCGGCATCGTCGATGGAGCGACCAGTCGGAAGCTTCTCGTAGCTTACCTCAAACAGGCCCGAGCGTGATGTTTGATCCTTTCGGGGATTTCGCCGAAAAGGGGTACCTGCGTAATTCAGAAGGGGAGAAAGACCTTCTCATTGTGAAGGAACTTGAACAGGCAGAATTCAGGGAAAACGTGGAAGTTGCGCTTTCCAGACTCGCTTTATGCAGGAGAGTTGAGTATGTCGATGTGCTCAATACGCATAGGCAGCTTTTTTCAGGACTCTATCCATGGGCTGGACAGGATCGTCGACAAACCGCGCCCCATCTCAATATAACCAAGGCAGGTTACAGCGATATCTTCGCACCGCCACTTGCAGCCAGGCTTGTTGCGGAATGGGGCCTTCGGCTTGGCAACGATCGGAACACGATGCGAGCACACGTGGGCACTGTGCTGGCTGCGCTCGCGCACGCACATCCCTTTATTCTTCGCACCCGCGTGTTGGCGAAGCACACGTTGACGCGAACGGCCGCAGCTCACGCAAAGCGGTGTTGCTGACCCGGGCGCGATCGCGGCGCATAACACAGACATGTCAGCGGCACAACACCCTCCAGCATTGCCACACCAGCGGCACTGATTTCGAAAGTCCTTAATCTATTGGAAGTGTTGTTCCATTTTTGTTGCAGTGGGAGACACATCTACGTGATATGAAGTAGGACAAATCAAGCATCGAACTGTCACGATGAATTTCGTTCAAATTGTATGGAAAATCGCAACAGGCTTTATCGTCGCGGCAGTGATCCTGTACGCGCCGGCAGTTCTAATTCTTTATCCCATCTTCGGGCCTCTGATTATTGGGGCGACGTTTCCGGTATGGAGCGTCGTCATTGTCCCCATCGTCTTTCTCCGTTTCTTGGCGACCCGTCAGTTCTATAAAGCTATCGGCGCAGCAATTCTCTTTATCAACTTCTTTGTCTATCCATCGGAATGGCCAGGCGGAATGTATTCGAGCTACATCCGCGACAATATCATTGATTTCGTTGATCTCGTTAGTTTTGTTAGAGTTCCGTTCCAGCATATTGCAACGGAAGCTGAATGCTCAAACGGCCACACGGAATTGATGCGCCCAAGCGTCAAGCCAACCCGTCTCATCATCGATAGTCAGGATAAGATCGTCAACGGTGGTTTCGGAGGTTTCGACGGATATGACCCGATTAAGCTTGCTGCCGCCCTGGCGAAGGTCGAGGTGATCGAAATCATAAGGAACGAAGGCGTAACACAACGCTTTGTCGGCGCGTGGGCGACAACGGCCATACCTTTGAATCCCGCCTGCGACGGCAGCGGCGCCAGCCACATAGGCGATAATACACTGAAACCACGCTCATGGAGTCCGGGCAGCCCGGAGACAATCAAGACAGATGTGTGCTTCAAATTCACGGAAGTCCCTGATCCCTCACAGGATGCCAGTCCAGCAATCGTCCTTCGGGCCGATCCAACAATTGGCAAGCGGTGTTTGGCGATCGACGTCTTTGAACGGACCAGCCACGGCGACGCGCTTCTGGGTAAAATGCGTTACTATCGGGAGAATGGAAGCGTTCATTCCTATCCCGAACTTCGCCGGGATCAGGGAGCGAGCTGGTTCCGTGCTCTCTTGAGCAAGGTATTGGGCACCGACACCGACCCCGACAACGCCACGATCATTCGACTTCTTGTTGAGCCCATTGCAGAGAAATGGCGCTCGGTATTGCGGCAAGCTTTGAAAAGTCACAATTTCGATGCTGCTGCAGTGAAGGCTGGAGCTGATTTCTTTCGCGGGATTGCACCGAACCGCAAAATCGAAGGGGAAGATATCGACATTGCCAGATTGCTGCTGACCGATGAACGGTTCCCTGTTCCAGCCCTGGCTCGTAACGCCGTGCTGTATACCAAGAATGCTCCGCCAGACTATTTCGACGCAATCGGTGCCGCAATGTTCGAGCGCTTGCGGGCAATAGCATCATCCAATGAAGAGAAACGAGGCTCGTCTGGTGACGATCCATACTATATTGCCGACGTGATCAGTGTTCTTCCTGGCGATACGATAAGGAAGCACCACGGAGACCTTGAATGGCTCACGAAACAACGCGTGCGGCCTCCTCTGGCTATGCAACGCCTCGCCGTGTTTGGGGCATCAGCCGCCCAGACCTTCTTGTGGCTGATCGACGACAGTCAACGTTTCATCAGCAAGTGGTCGAAGAGTGATTGGGAGAATCCGTATTCCGGCGGCCTGATAGGCCTCTGCAAGCTGGGCAGAGAAGGTGCGGAAATGATCCCACGAATCTATGACCGGATCGATTCGGGCGTGATTCCCCTTGACCGCTACCGTATACTCCTCGTGAACAGTTTGATCAGCATGGGGGCGGAGCCGGAAGATATTTGGCGGCACATTGAAAAGAGCACTGCATCTGACAAGAACGCAAAGATCGACGATGACCGACGGCGCTTCGATTCGACGGTCTTGAGCGCACAGAAGAAAATTGACTGTTATAACAGCCATTGAGGCTGAACTTCGAGCGCAAGCGCGCTGGTCCGCGCCGATGCCGGGGCTGTTATTGATTATTGACGCGGTCGGATTGATCATGTGTATCTTCCGGCAAAATTGGCACTGACCATGCACCAGTCGCATCTTCGCGTTAGCACTGGCTCCCATCGGGCACAGCCGGGGAACACATCATCGTGGCACACCCGTGAAAGGAAAACGCGAATACGGTGAAAATCATGATAGGGCTGGGAGCCGTAAACATAGCGCCCATCATCGTCGGTCGTCGTCCGTGTGCATTTTCCTGTTTTTTTCCGTTTCCTGGATGTCCACCCACGTCCATTTCCTCTGACTAAATTGATGAGCTGCACTGACTTAACCTCCGCTTCGGGTATCGTTGTCTTCCGGCAGCTCACCCTCAGCCACTCTTTTTGACATGGGGCGTGACGTGGGAAGCGCCAAATCAACGTTTTCTGCCATCAGGCGTTCGCTGGTTGACCCGAACAGCGCCCCGCTTCGGACACTGCCCCGCGAAGACCGTAACCTCTTCATCGCGGCAACGAATGGTCATGTGCTGGCTTTCGATAACCTGTCTGGAATTCCGGTCGCGACTGCCGATACGCTGTGCCGCCTGGCAACGGGAGGCGGCTTTGCGGTGCGCTCACTCTTTACCGACAGCGACGAAACGATGTTCAACGGAGCGCGACCGATTATCGCAAAAGGCATTGATGACTTCGTGACCCGCCCCGACCTGGCTGACCGCTCCATCTTCCTCACGCTTGCCGCGATACCGGAAGATGCCCGGCGGCTGGAGCGGGACGTTTGGGCGGCCTTCGACAAGGCGAAGCCGGCGGTCAGGGCGCGCTATACGAAGCGGTGGCGGGTGGCTTGCGGGCGTTGCCTTTCACAAAACTGGAACGGTTGCCTCGCATGGCGGACTTCGCCATTTGGGCGACTGCTTGTGGCAGCGGGCTTTGGCCCGGCGGCGCGTTCATGGTTCATGGCGGCGTATGGGGCGAACCGGAAGGGGCTTGTCGCCAGCGTGATTGAGGCCAACCCGGTGGCGTCCGCTATCATGGAGTTGATGGCTGACCGAGGCCTCTGGCACGGGACCAACGCTGAACTGCTGGAGTTGCTGGGCCGAATCACGGGTGAGCCAGGGATCAAATCGACGGCGTGGCCTTCGAGCACGCTTGCGCTTGGCCGGGTGCTGCACCGCGTGGTTACCCCGCTGAGGGAGGCAGGTCTTGAAATGGAGTTTGCCCGTTCCGGTCAGAAGCGGACTGTCACCCTTTCCCGTGGCAGATTGGGTAGCAAAACATCGGGCACAACTGTCACTTCTGTCATTACGCTGGAAAACCAAGGGGATAGCAGTGACAGTAAGGGGGATGATGCCGTCACGGCACCTGTCACAACTGTCACCGCCCCGTAACTGTCACAGCATCTGTCACAACTGTCACGGCTTCTGTCACAGCCAAGCCTTTGAAATATAAGGCAAATGACAGAAGTGACAGAAAAATCCCTACCCAATCTGGCAACGGAACGGGCGGTGCCCCAGCCCCAGCCCCGGAACCCGCTGGCTGAGATGACGATATGACCGCACTTGAAGCGTTGGCACTGGCGGCGTCACTCTCGAAGTCATAGACCGCAAGTTGACGGGCGCTCCCCCAGCGGGCTTGCTGGCGGCGTTGCGCGACAACAGAGCGACGTTGGCGGCTATGATCCATGATCCGGGGGGTGTGTCAGTTTTGTCAGTGCCCGTCATAGGGAGGTTTTGAAAAACGCATCTGCCCAGTCACGGATGCCCCCTGGTGGTTCCGCGGTGACATTTCGCGAAGGGCGACGCCGCGCGCCGAAGACCGCGACACGGGCGACCGTCCGTCCCTCTCCGGTTTTCGGTTTTCGGGCGCCGGTGTGCTGCGGACGGCCGCGAGCGCAAAAGGCCGCCTCTCCCTTCGACGCCAGGCATCTCCGGACCGAAAGGGAACCGGAAGGCCTTGGAACCGAGGCCACAGGCTGTGCGAACGGGGCTGCACTTCAGCGGTACCCGGCAACCTCCGAACACCCCCCGTGTCCCCCTTGGCCTTCGCCTTGCCCGCGCCATGATCGCCCCCGATGATGCCGGATTACCGTGACAATCTCAAACCTGGCTGCGATGCGGCATGCTCACTCAATCGCGACGGACAGGGGAACGGGGATTTGTATGGAACGAGAGAATAGCAAATTCGAGATAATCCCGGTTGGCGCATGACTGCAAAAGCTCCCCAGAAAACCGCAGCCTCCATCCAGCGGCCTCCGGCTGAGATCGCCTATGCCGAGGAATTGAACGCGCTGCGGAAATCCGATTCCGCGCCTCGTCCGCCGGGCTGGACCCTGTCGCTGCAGGCGGTGAAATCTTTCATCCTGGGGACCGAGAGTGGGAGCCCCAAACTGGTCTGCGCCCCTGCCCTGATCGAACGCGCCATGGTGACGCTGGCGACTTCGCGCGGCCTGCTTCTGATCGGCGAGCCGGGAACCGCCAAGAGCCTGCTCTCCGAATTGCTTGCGGCCGCCATCTGCGGCGATTCCACCCTGACGATCCAGGGCGGTGCCTCGCTGACCGAAGACCAGATCAAATATGGCTGGAACTATGCGCTTCTGGTCAGCGAAGGCCCGAGCCTCAGGGCTCTGGTGCCGGCACCACTCTATCAGGGCATGCAGGAAGGCCGCATCGTCCGTTTCGAGGAGATCACGCGCTGTCCGCTTGAGGTCCAGGATAGTCTGCTGTCGGTGCTCTCCGACCGGGTCATGGCCGTACCCGAACTGGAAAGCGCGGATGCCATGGTGTTTGCCCGCGAAGGCTTCAACATTATCGCCACCGCCAACACCCGCGACCGCGGCGTCAACGACATGTCGGCGGCGCTGAAACGGCGTTTCAATTTCGAGACCGTCTTCCCCATCCAGGATCTCGATGAAGAACTGGCCTTGGTCAAACGGGAGGCCGGGAAACTGCTGGCGCGCTCCGGCGTGCCAAAGGCGCCCGACGATGATGTGCTGCGCGTTCTGGTCACCTGTTTCCGCGAACTGCGTGAGGGACTGACCGACAAAGGCGGCGGCATGGAACGGCTGAGTTCGGTGATGAGCACTGCCGAAGCCGTCAGCGTGGCGCATGCCATCGGTGTGCGCGGCCATTTTCTGCGCAACGACAGCGGCAATCCCGAAGACATCGTTGAATGTCTGGCCGGAACCGCAGCCAAGGACAACGCCGAGGACCTGGTGAAGCTCAAGCGCTATCTCGAACAGAAAGTGTCAAAGCGCTCCGGGGAGGCCTGGAAGGCCTTCTACTAATCCGTGCATAATATTGATGACCTTAAGCCGCAGCGTACTTACAATCCTTATGCCTGAAAAATGCGCGGACGGAATCTGGCCTCATTTGTAGCTTACGTAATCCACGCCTAACCGCCC
>Ga0123357_10013539_pt1 | contig 10594 bp, 5 predicted proteins | sample TergutEmb28metaG_FD_89873 | JGI IMG/M metagenome (GOLD analysis project Ga0123357, IMG submission 89873) | Embiratermes neotenicus P4 segment gut microbial communities from Petit-Saut dam, French Guiana - Emb289 P4 | ecosystem: Host-associated > Arthropoda: Insects > Digestive system > Gut ...
TAATTAACCAACTTGATGCACAAAATTTTTGTTTTACAATAAGTTTATTTCATGCCTCTACATGTTTCGAGCATATGTGCTCATCATCAGGAGGTCAAAATTGCATTACACAGCCTCTGGTATAATCACACCTATACCAGAGGCTGTGTAATGCAATTTTGACCTCCTGATGATGAGCACATGCTCGAAACATGTAGAGGCATGAAATAAACTTATTGTAAAACAAAAATTTTATGCATCAAGTTGGTTAATTACTGAGATAATTATTCTGTCCCATTGTTTTCAAAGTAAACTCGTGTGGGACAAGACAGGCAATGCACGTATAACGTAACAATTCCTACGATCCTTGATGTCGAAGAAAAGCAATAGATATTAAAATATTATGAGTGTGACATTGCATTTTCCCCCTCTGTTATCTTGCATGTAAAAGGAATCTTTCTCGCTTCGTATTATATTGTCATATAGGGCTTGTCTGGCTGTTCCGTATTTCACTACAACATCTCATAAATGACAAGATTATAAGTGAACTTTATTGAGCGTAATACGTTTGTTTTGATTTGCTCTGCAACTTTTGTCTGAAATCAGCGAAATGCAAGAAATATATAAAGGTATTCATGAAGCGTGCGATTTTATACTTGTAAGATTTTACTCGAACTGAAAATTTTTCGACATATTTTCGAAAAATTATCAAATGTTAAATTTCATGAAAATCTGTCCTTTGGGAGCTGAGTTGTTCCATAAGCAGAGACAGACACGACGGAGCTAATAGTTGCTTTTCGCAATTTTTGGAACGCGCCTAAAAATATATTTGTTTTCATTACGTTGTTTCGAATATCGCTATTGTTATATATCACTGATAGAATAGTCTGACCTCCTTCATTCTGTTACGCTTATATCAGAAATTATTAGTAAAAAGGTCTGTATTAAGAAAAATGTATTTAATCGCCGTTATCTTTCTTAATTCTTCTGTATCGTTTCATTGTAATTTAGCATGTCTATTCGACAATCGTCAGTATGATATTTAGTAATATTATACGTATACGTGAGGAAGACCAACAAGATACACACTTTTCTTAATAATTTATTTCACTTAGATTATCCTCGACATGTTTTCGAACAATTAATTTCTCACCTTCATCAGGACGAGTTTTGTATAAGCAGCGTACAGTATTTCACCATGTATCTTAAGAGTAGTCTAGTCGCTGACACTCATTCGTATCGTGTCAGGAACTAGACTCCTCTTAAGATGCATGGTGAAATACTGTAAGCTGCTTGTACAAAACTCCTCCTGATTTTGAACAATTGCTTTTTCGAAACATGTCGAGGGTAATCTTAGTGAAATAAAATATTAAGAAAAGTGTGCATCTTTTTGGTCTTTCTCGCCTATGTGTATCACGATGCACAGTTCAGATAATGTAATATTATATGATTTGTTATTTGTTTGTTCTACATTATTCTTTTTGAAACTCAAGGACCACACAATATTTGGAAGACTTAAATCTACTTTGTTGGAACTGAGATGTTATCTCCACAGCAAACTCCCTCCATCCACCCTAAATACTATGGTAACTTGGGGTTGTGAAACAATTTCCTTAACATTCTTTGATCACGAACCCCTCTACCACGAAACTTCTTTGTTTCTCCATAAAATTACGGGAGAAATATGAGGTGAGATTTTAGTCAATAGGAATATCAACAGCCATGCTGATTTCTTAAGGTAAACAGCTTAATTTTGTACACTCACGAAACCAGAATCTGACAAGCAGTTTTTTGACGTAAACAAAGCACTCATTAACGTACTGTACTGATTAAAGTCCTCCCTAAGAAAATCGTTTTCTTTGTAGATGTTGTTGAATTAATTCAACGACAAATTCAGTTGCGCTTCGGGTTTAAAGAATGGCCGTCAGGTATGTAACGTGAATGTACAGTGTTGATATGATAAAATTGTTAGCCATTCTATGAAGCCATTCTTGTACTAAATTCTAAATTAATTTACTGAATAACCTACCGTGAATGTGCTTGCGAGACCTGGAAGCGATTTCCGAATCAGGCTAGAGGAGACATTGTACGGAAATGAGTAACCAGCTTCAGGCCGAACTGTTTTAACGTTCTGTTGACGGGGGGGAAAAAAATTCGGATTTTTATTTTAATCCAATTAAACCGTAGCTAAGTAGGAATGGAATTTTTTGGTAATCAGTGGCAGTGAAATGTAACATTAGACGTTACAGTCTGTTGTAAATTACAATTAAACATTTTAAGTCATAGCGAAACTTTCCATTGCGTGAATTTTCGTATAGCAAGTATATCTATAATTTTCCAACTCAATGCACATGCATAATTGAATATTTGTACGTTTCGCTGAATGTCTGCTACATGTTTCGGCGCCCACTGCGCCATCCTCAGCTAACCGTGGATGGCGCAGTGGGCGCCGAAACATGTAGAAGAAATTTTATAAACAATAAAAATATTCATTTATACATGTGCATTTAGTTGGAAAATTATATATTTCATTTTCATTTAGGTTTATTTAAGTTCTGCTGTATTTGTCGTGACATACGGCTTCTAGAAATCCTAAAATTTCTGATAGACAAGAGAATCAGAAACATGTTCAAATCGTATTGTCACTTTAGCCTGCGTTAATTTGCGCCCTTGGCAGCTATTCAGCCAGTAACTAAATATTTTGCAGAATATTTTAAAATGCGGTCTTTTTTACCTGTAACAGTACGTCCCTTGTGGATGTATATATGCGTCTCTCGGTTATATTTTTGGTGTAATAAACCTTTCAAATTCCAAATTTGTTTCACCGTCAATCCCCATTTTTCTTTTGATAGGTGAGGTATAGTGACTGTGCATACAATTTATAGTTGCCTGCAACATGAAGGCATAAAGGGGGATAAAGAAATGTATCCACGAGTTGCAAACTGCAGTACTACATGGAGATAATTTCTCAGGTTCACTACATTAGAGTGACTGGAGTCAGTTTTCCTGCAGATTCCAACCGAAACAAGTGCAAATCAGAGAACTTCCTTACGAGAATCAAACCCTGTTGCTGTCGACTTTTAGTGCAGTCACTCTACTAGCTGAGCCATCCTGGTTGCTTTACTTTGAAGCACAGTGCATAACATACGTAATAGAATATTCTTGCACTGACAGATAAGATCTGTAACTTATAAAATTAAGGTAAAGAAAGTTAGGGCGTTGGCATTTGGTGGAGAACAAGCAGATTGACAGAATATACCCGTAGGTTCTACTCTGCGCCTAATGTACTGGTGAATGTTTCATTCTTATCCTAAGTGCTGCGCAGCCATTAATTTGAAACAGGAGGCCTGTGACATTACGCAATTTAGACCATTTTTACTACAGTTGCCTCCATATTGACGTGGTATTTTGGGAGGATGCAGATGCATTTGAGTTGAGTTTCTCTCTTCCGATTCTTTTAGAATAATTCAGTATTCCACAACTAAAATAACCGAAAGCATCTTTTTCATTCTGCATACCTTCTAGGTGCTTTCGCAATCCAGCGGAGCGCCTCCTAAAATCGGTCGGCCCTACTGTATGTTCGTCCGTCTGTCCATCCTTACGCATGAAAAAAGTCGAAGTCTGCTAAACATATATTCTTGGTGTTGGCATTGTGATATTTTATTGAAGTTGTTACCTCCCAGGTTTGATTAAAATAAGACAAAAATACAATCTGCCTGCATGGACACCAACATGTTCTGCATGGACACCGATATGTTCTGATGGACACCGATATGTATTTCTGCAGTTTTCTCAATAACGTCTCCTTAAATATTTCGATGTTTTGCTGGCCGTGCATCTCAATATAATCTTAGCAACTGAACAACTTAATGCACAAATTCTTGTTTTATAATAAGTTTATTATATTCCTCTACATGTTTCGATCACTGTTGTGCTTATCATCCGGAGGTCAAAATTGTATTATACAGCATCTGGTATCATCACACTCTGTAGGTGGTCGTCCGGTGCGTAGGTTGATAGAGGACTAGGACTCTCTCATCCTACGCACCGGACGGCCACCTACAGAGTGTGACGATACCAGATGCTCTATAATAAAATTTGACCTCCTTATGATGAGCACGATAGTGCTCGAAACATGTAGAGGAATATAATAAACTTATTATAAAGCAAGGATTTGTGCATTAAGTTGGTCAGTTGCTAAGATTATCCGTAAATATTTGTCGGAGGGAAAGTGGTTCGCGGAGAAGTGAGAGAATATTTCATACACAAATTCTTCAAGTAAAAAAATTGAAATAATGAAACAATTGCTGCTCACTTCGTATCCTGTTCGTATCTTATTTTCAACAGTGAACATATGTCTTTAGAAGCGATGAGGTGACGGGTTGACGAAGTCGGTGTGGTGACTGAAATGCGGGATTTGTATCAGAGACATCATGGTTTTGTATCCTGCAAGGGAATGGGGAACTATCTACTTTCTAAAGTCTCAAAACGATATCTGTAACCAATCCAGCCACATATGCTCTTTCCGCGGAGGGGAATGCGGCCGGATCCTGAACCTGACCACTTACCTTGATTAGTGTTTAGGTCAAGAATGCGTGAGCCTGTATCTACACGCACACATATGCCTTCATGCCATGCATAAGATCAACATGATCTGTATACAGAATGACAACAGACTTCCATAATTATCAAAGTCCGTTGTTACTCTCTGCAACAGTTAAACTAAGCTCTCTCTCTCTCCTACCTGAATATTCAGGTCTATTTGAACGCGATATAAACGTATATTTAATTTAAGTGTCAAGTTACACATTATCAACCAATGTTTGGGGGGGGGGGGGGGGTGGTATTTAGCTGCATTAGGACTTAAACGTATTTGAGGCTACGGAAATAAATCCGAGTACTTCAGACGGATGTAAAACATGCTAGGTTCTGGCGGTTAATCGACGGCGTCTATCGCGGAGGTTAGAGTTCAGAGTTGAAACAGCTGACACGGTAAGACTGGGACAGTGTCGTCCGAGTACAGCGGTTTGTCAGGATCATTCCACCAATGTTTCCTACTCATAAGCCTTCTACCACCAACGCTATATAATTTTAACAACCAAACGCCTCTTTAAAAAAAGTAAATTAACCCTTACCCTGCTAACGTGGAGAATATGGTGAGCTCCTAATAATGCCAGCAAATGGTAGATGGGATTTAGTTCGGCGTTTAAAGGGTTAAAGCCGTCTGTAATTCCTTCTGCCGAACACGTCTCTTAGGTTTCTAAACAACGCACATTTTCCAGTCTTGTTATATTTAATATTACATTTATTTTAGAAATTAACAGACGTTCTCCATATTGATGGATCACGAATTAATTAAACGCAATTTTGTTTGTAGTGTTGGTCTGAGAATAACTTAATAACTTACAAGAAGCTAACTATATTTAAGCTTCAGTTGCCATAATTCTATTTATATATTTAAAAAAAACTAAATTAGTAAAGTAAGATGCTCTGTACCTTTTAGAAGTACGTTATCTCCTCACACTTTAAATCACGAATTTATGTGACATACCAGTGCTGTGAATTTTCATGTCGTAATGTCGCGATGGCCGGTATGAGTTATGATGCCTTCCACAACATGAGCAAACTAAATAATCGGAATGTTATATGTTAATGATTGCGTTTGGGGCAGGAAGCAAAATGTAAGGGAAAATTAAAAAAAAAATAGTTTGGCTTTAAGTAAGACACTCCGCACTAAAATTCCAGATTTATCTGTTTATGCAGTTAATGGACACTGGACGTTTGTTCTTGGAAAAAGGTGAAGTTAATATGTTCTGAAATAAGCTGTGGTGATGAGTGTGTCTAAATGTTTAACATTAAAGCATATGATGTGTGGAGTTACCACGATGCTGTATAGGGATGGTGTAAGGGAGAAGGTGCTCTGTCAGATGTGTTCCCTATAGGTAGTAGAAAGCAGGCAGTTGTTTGAAAATAATGAATTAGATCGCGTGAAGAAAGTTGGTTAGCTTGTTTCCTTGTACATGAGGCCTGCCAGATCCCTTCCACTTACAGGTAAAAGGTAAATCAGTCCCATTACAGGCCCGAGGTGCTCAGAGGTTTCCAGCAAGTTAAGGTTCCCAGATTACGTGACAATGGCCCAGAATGGTGGTAAGGTTTCCAGCCTTACGCACCGGCCGTTTTTACCCCCAGGAAATACTCCTGGTACTCACTTCTGTTAGCGGCTTAGTCGACCCTAGGGCCATAGTGCGATCGGAAGGATTATGTCAATGAAAAATTCCAATGACACAATCTGGTATCGAACCAGCGACCTTCCGATTTGTAGCGCAGCACCTTAACCAATGTGTTACCGCGGTCCCCCTTTTCCACTTCCAGCCCTTCTCTAATCTTATTCTCCGTTTTCTTTTAAGGGCTGAAATAATAATAAAAACTTTGAACGCTTTGTGTAAGCAAATTGTTATAATATGTAGTGTTACACACTGAACTAGCAGGGTCAAGTTTCATTGCTTTAAGGATCAGTGTAGTCCCCTAACATTAGAGGAAATACGACTTTCTTTGGAGGCGAGTAAACTTAACCCTTATCCTGCTAACGTGGAGAATATTGTGAGCTCCTAATAATGCCAGCAGATGGCAGATGGGATTTAACTCGGCGTTTAAAAGGTTAATATAAGTTCAGGTAATATAAGCATCTTGTTTCAAAAGTGCCTTCGTATGTGTTCAAGATAGGTTCACCCTAACTGAACACGATTCGGCTAACATTAAATATTGCATGCTATGATTGGGAGTAATATAAATGTGAAATTCCTCATGACTGTGGTAGCAGCGTGTCTTGTGTGCACTTGTTTATATTTTGATACAAAGGTATCAGGAACCGAATTTATTCTGTTTTAAGTTATTTTAAAAGAGAAAGATGTAGGCAGTGGCGGAAAGAAAAATACCTTACACAACGTCCTACTTTTCCACTCCTTTGCTTTTTATAAAAGATGACAGCTGTAGGATAATGCAAGTGAACAAAGATCTTAGGACATTAAATAATGTAACAGGTTTATTTGACGGTAAGTGCGTAAGGAATGGGTGGAAGGATGCTACTGATATTGTTGTCAAAGCAGGGCCTACAGGGGATCTGTTTGGCTGTGCCGAATTTCCAGTGACAGGCTGTTGCCGACGTCGCAATGAACGTATGGACTACTTAGACGGCGGTGATTTATTCGTCGCATTATCTTTCTGCAGACGAACTCTGCTTTGTGGAGGCAGTTGTTACAAAAATGTAATAGAAATTACTAGAACGTACAGAATATACTTAACATATATTTTCTCTGATCTGAAGCACCTTTGTCTTCATCAGACGTTTGCGGGAAATTCCGATACAAGTGACAAACAATAAATATTCAAAAGGTGATGAGATGTTGACATGAAATGTATAGGATATTTCCTGATATTCACTAAAGGCCGACGGCCCATCACCGTTGCAGTACAAGATCATCGGTTTTCTATTCACCAGTTAAGTCAATTGTGCAAGAAGTCTCAAAACCCAGTTAGTCCGTGAATTATTCATGACCCTGCATCAGTCGTAGCGTAAACAGTTTCGAATTCAGCAGTTCTATCGTTCAAGAAATCTTGGGTTTCTTATGTATCCGAATCTGGACAAAATGACTGCTTTTTTGGCTTTTAGAAGTCTTGTTTTGCTTCATTCGTAAATGGTGTAGGTTATTAGAGAGAATCTTGTGAGTATGTTTTCCATTGAACTATTCGAGCTGAAATCTTGACTTCTTTTGTAATATGCCTTCTAGCAAAACAGCTGAAACTTTCTCTCAAAATAGGGGATGTAGACATCGTGCCCTTTTGCTCCTTCTGTAGTTACATACCAGAGTAATTAAAAAAAATGTACATACAAGTTGCATATAATCACTACATATTCAATCCTGTTTTGCATTAAAAGTGTGGAAGCAGGCAAAGCACGTACATAACACCTCGTCTCCATACAAGGATTGGTGAAACAGTGGGTATTACCCGCACACCAAACATTCTGATCCGTCTCGTGCACGACGGCCACCTATAGGTGTGATGATACCAGAGGCTGTGTAATGCAATTTTGACCTCCTGATGATGAGCACATGTGCTCGAAACATGTAGAGGCATGAAATAAACTTATTGTAAAGCAAAAAGTTTGTGCATCAAGTTGGTTACTTACTGAGATAAATATACTGAGATTCACGGTCAGCAAAACGTCAAAAAATAATAAAATTTTTGTTTCTCTTATTAATTTTTCAGCAGATTTCAGAATTAATAAGCGTTGGTTCTTACTAATATCGTAATAAATTTGTTTCGGTATAATTTATGTTCGAATATTTGTGTGGGTATAGGTGTTGATTTTTTATTTAAAAGTAACACCTAACACGTGAGAGACGATGTTGCCGCCCCGCAGGCAGTAGCCTTAAAGGAACATATTAAAAAGCGAAGAAATTAAAGGCTAAATTTACCATAGTTCATTACACAAAGAAATGCTTTTGTGCCTACCCATTTATGCGCTTCTTCGTATAAGAGATAAGAAAATTTTCTGAAATATGGAGTTGTTGTAACTTATTTATTTTAATATCCACCCAATAGTGTCCCTTGACGATAACTCGAACCAGCTACGGAACCTCCTGTGCGTTCTATCTATAAACACTGCAAGCTTTTGAGATGTTCACTTCGTGGACGAGCAGATAAGAAGGGTTGACAGATACAGAGTAAAGCCACTCTGACATGAGTAGACTATCAGATCGACGTTGTTGTTCTGTGGCGTCTGCAGCTACTAACTCACCACTCCATTGGCCCTCCCTAGGCGGTATAAATTGCGTTACTGACACACTCATTTGCAGACAATTAATGTGCATCGATTAAACTGCATGGACCATTTACTTAGCCCGTCTCTCCTTCTCCTCCCAGATGAGGATATGAGGTTATCGATCTGAGTTACACAACCAGTGGCGATCCTTGTTTCGAACGTTGTCGTGTTCGCTGTGACCTTGTTACTTGGAGCAGTACGTTGAGCGAGGATATTGTCATCCACCTGACTATAGAACTTGAAAAATATCCTAAATAAGATAAGTTTAAAATACATGTCATCAAAACATATCAAATGAATGCTACATGAATTGCGGATATAGTAGCCAATAACTTGGAAAAATTGGGTTAATAACCATGACAAATTTATTAAACTGAACCGTCTTTACACAACATACAATAACAGTTGCAAATCTACAACTGGTTAATTAAGCAACATATTTCGGCCTTGTTCGGCTATCATCAGGCTTCCAAAAAGGAGGTGTTCATTAAAGTACATTCGTTCACTATACTGATGGGTTCCCATGGTTTATTAAAGTAATAAAATGTAACGCCGATATTTTCTTTAACAAACAGTGTCTTATCAAAAAGATCATTCCAAATTACGACAATATCAAGGTCCCCGCCACGTCACCAGCCGCACATAAGACCCGAAGTAAAGTTCAGGTCACCCGAATCAATAAACCATGGGATTCCATCGGTATAGTGAACGAATGTACTTTAACACCTCCTTTTTGTAAGCCTGATGATGGCCGAACAAAGCCGAAACATGTTGTTTAATTAACCAGTTGTAGATTTGCAACTGTTATTGTATGTTGTGTAAAGACGGTTCATTTTAATAAGTTTGTTACATGTACACAATGGGATGGATACAACCCAATTTAATAATCATGAGGTAGTAGCTTACCGAGGTAGTGTTACTATGTAGCATATAAAGTTTTTCTGGAAGTATTTCAGTGTTCCGCTGTTACGTTTACTCCCTCTATGCTCCGTACTCGTATTTCAGTTACCTTCGACCTTACGCAATCTTAGATATTGGCAGCTTCGTTAAATAGCACACATAATAATAATAATAATATATTTAACTACAAATGGGCTGTCGCCCGGTGGCAGTGGTTATTATGCACGTACATAAATATGAAATAAGGATCTAAGAAATTTAAGCCGGGAGGGCTACATGAGAAGCATACAGTAGCAACTTGGAGTCTTGGGAACCATCTCAGCTTTCGCTTATAGAAGCAGGGAAACCAAGAAAAACCTGTGCCGAGGTGGCCGGTCGCAGGACCTTCAGGATACTGACTTCTAGCAAGCAATCCGGCAAAAAATGTATGTAAGACAACAATACACCCATAGTAAAACAATACACATGAGGTAACAAAAATACACACACGATAAAACACAGTACACAAAAGACCACCTACAGTTAACAGTAATGCTCACAGCAAAGGCAACACAAGGGGAAGAAAGTACTATACCTAGCTTCTAATATTGTTACTCCACAGTAATAATAATAATAATAATAACAATAAAGTTATAGTTTACTAAAGTCTTGAGCCAACAACAGGACGGCCAGTAACAGATGCAATGCAATATACAGACACAAATAACAAAGGAAAATACACAGAACACATAAGAAAAAAACACAAAACAGAAGAATATTTGTAGTGCCGCGGAGTATAGGCGGTTGAGAGTGGACCGAAACCGACCGCTCCGTTAGTACTACGTAAAGGGGAAAGGATTCCTACTGTCACCGATGGTCCGTTCGGGTCAAGCAGGAGGTAGCGTGCCACCA
>Ga0123357_10013540_pt1 | contig 10594 bp, 5 predicted proteins | sample TergutEmb28metaG_FD_89873 | JGI IMG/M metagenome (GOLD analysis project Ga0123357, IMG submission 89873) | Embiratermes neotenicus P4 segment gut microbial communities from Petit-Saut dam, French Guiana - Emb289 P4 | ecosystem: Host-associated > Arthropoda: Insects > Digestive system > Gut ...
ACCGGAGGCTGTGGTTACAGTTTTTAGTACTCCTGATGATGGGTGCTGTGACACCCGAAACATGTAGAGTAGCTTTGCAGTAAATAAATATCTGCATACTGTTGCATCTGTTGGATTTTTATTAACATAGTATCAGCGTAGTTTACATTGAAGGCACTTGTCACGAATATTCAGGTGTATCTTACTTTGTCTATCCTTTCTAGTCACAATATCACGTACCGGTCTGAACAAACAGTCAATCGCTATCTGCCAAGTTTTTTGGTCCAGAGTGGCCGCTTTTTGGTCTGTATCAAAACTTCACCGCAATAGATCAATAACTATTAGTCTGACAACATTTGTTGGTCAACCTACCCTGCGAACAACGTTTCCCTCTCAGATGAAGATAACTAAATCCAGATACTGAAAACCGCCTGACCGATGAACATTTAAAATAGTTAGGTCCTTCCCTTTTACATAAGTAATTATGAACCCTCTTTCAGCAGGATATTGCAAGATATGCAGTGTCTTGCATTAATTTTACTATAGGAAGGTCAATGAAAAACACTTTTAATTACAATAAATTGTTTATTTTGAAAAGGTGAATTTATAACAAATGTAGCAATTGTAGGTCTATGTGTTTGATATTATTATGCTATTTTATATTTCTTTGACAGTTTGACCTAACATATTTTCTGTCTATAGAGTAGATCACTGAGCCCAAGCGTCTAGCCATATATACCTTTCATTGTGCACTGTTAGCGGCAGCATTTGGTGCTTTGCTGTGGACAGCTGCAGTTGTTGGAAGGTCCCCAAATGACGCTCCTCAACTCAGGAGAGTCTCATGACACGTAATCCATTATTATCACGCCGACCGGTGAAACATGAGCGAAAATCGTCACAAAAGTTCTGCAGAACAACATTCGACCCCACGTAATAAAGACGGTAATGCGAATGGTTTCGTTTCCAGTTGCATGTGGTGTAGGTGCCACGTCGGGGAACAAAGGGCTCAGGAGAAAACGTCGGTCTGAGAAAAACGAAGACACTGCAGGATGGAAATCTTTATCTAAGAAAGTACTTCACTGACATTGCTGCTTTGACTGGTGTAATTAAATCTAAAACGTTGAAATAATTGGGGCTATAACAGGCGTAGAAGTGATGCGGAAATTTGGAGAAACGAGAAAGGCGGGCCAAATTAGGCCTATATAAATGTTACAGGTGCTGGATTGCATTGGGCCGTGACAGAGAGAGGTGGATGGCTTGTTTGAAATTGGAAATGAAACGACTGCTTTCATTAAACGTGGGGAGGTTATTGATTATCTGGTCCATTATAATTTATTAACATTCATCCAGCACCAGTCCGCCAGTTAGTCAACCACTTAGTTTTATTTTAAATATCATAAATTTGTGCGTCACCTTGCAGTTGACACAATGCAATATTCCAATATTGGCAAAAACTCGAGTTATTTTTAAACACTCTCCATCAATATGTATGACGCAACGCTTTATGTGTCGGTACGGACATTTCGTCAAAGTCTGCAAGCGCACTTTACTGCCTTCTGAATGTGGCGTTAAATTGTTCACATAAAATCTCGGCGCTTAAAATTGAATTTGAAAACTTTAAGGATTCAGAGTTTGAAGAAGCAAGTTCTATAATTTTAAACAACACTGCCATATGTTTGAGAATATCAGGCAGTGAACTGCACTTTCTGAACTGTCGTATGTAAATACCGTAAACACTTCTATGTCAGAACGTATTGCTATTGGTCTTTTTCACTTAAGGCTCAAGTGATGTAGAGCAACTTGATGACTTCTTGATTGGGCAGTTTCGTAGAATTTTATGCCAGAAGTATGTACCGATTTTGTTAAGAGTTACCTGAAACATGTAGCTTGATTTTGGTCTTCAACTTTGGGTTTCGAAGTGTTATGGCACTACACTGTATTCAGTTTTGTATATAAGAAATTCCTTACTCTGTATTGACCCTCACCTGTACGCGTTAAGTGTGCATTAGCTAATGTAAGACTGATGCGGGTTGCTTGAATGTTGTAATATTTACAAAACTGGAGTACCGTGACAATAGTGCTGTTGTCTGTATTCATGTTACAGTTTGAAGGCATTATGCAATGGCTTCTGACTTTCAATAGTCACGACATGTAATCCTGGACTTTCAAAAGAGTATAACGAACAGCAAGATAAACCAAGCAGCGTGTGTATGTTGACACCGAGGTGTTGGCAGGATCTAACCACTACCCTTTTAAAACTGTAATTAATGTTTTCTTGTATGTAGTGTAGAAGAAATGGAGGAATAAGTTGTAAGTAGTTCGGTGCAGATCTGCTGTGCACAGATTGTGGAAATTTGAGACACCGCAACTTTAATATAAAATGACTCAATTTGCATACTTCATTATTGGGTATTTACAAAATCCTGAATTCTGTATAAATCAGGTCTGCACTGAACAACTTATAACATATTCCTCTATTTCTTCTACGTGATAAACAAGAAATCAAGATTCAACATTTTATAAACTACTTTCTCACTATCTGTTCAGAGGAACATGATATTGAGGCTCCTTGATGATGTTCCGTCAGGGCTCGAGACAGGCAGGGGTTCATTGTTGTTTATATAATAAAATTGCCTATATAAAATCATGTTGCATTCGTTAGTGAATTATTATAAATTAGTTATCACCAATGTACGAAAAAACATCTTAAAATTTATCAGTGTAAACGGTGACCTGGTCCACATTAAAAGCAAGTACATTCTAAATACCTAGCCTTTAACAGGAATGAGTACCAGGGATATGTCCTGTGGTGCAAGGGCGGTCGGTGCCTAGGGCTGACAGACTTACCACCTTCATATGCCGATCGTTTTGCAATCTGGGACCCCCAACCTCCTGGACGTTCAGGGCCTGTCACGTCCTGTACTGGGATTGTTTTACCTGCAGGCTTACCTTCTAAATACAAAAGTGGGGTTTGCCCCTACACAGTCAGTAGTGAATAGGAGGCTGCCAGGAATGACTGCAATGTACCATTCCAACATCCGTTTTCAGATACCTAGAGACACCATCGATAAATCAGATGTAACGGCGATCAGGTCCATATTAGAAGAAAGCAATTTCAGAATACATACGACACGCGATGTATGTATAGCTTAACATTGAGGCACTTTCGTGTAACTGTTGTTGCAGTGGAAAAACAATAAATATTACATAATCTGAGTGCGTGTTTGTATCCTTAGGTATCCAGCATGCAATAAACATGCACCATGTTCTCATCTATGGGCTCTAAAATATTTTTCCACATTATTTTATAAAAGTCACGATCTTCGGAAACGAGTTACTGTGTGTAAATGTGTGTTTGGATTTTATCTAGAACACTTTCTGAAACTTTTTTTATTCTAAGAAGAATTGGTCGAGGTATTATAGAAATGCATATTGGTCTTCATGTAAGGCACCCTTTATTCTTGAGATATTTTATTCAAAGTTAACCTTTCTTGACTGTATTTTTGTAAAATACTCAAATATCAAATTTCATGAAAATCCGTCAGGTGGAAGTCCAGTTGTTGCGTGCGGAAGACGGACGGACGGCCAGAAGGACAGACATGACGAAGCTAATAGTGGCTTTTCGCAATTTTGCTACAGTGCCTAAAACCCTTACACAATATACGAACGTTTAGGAGCAAGCTGTAGCTTGATATTGTTGCCTTCTTTATGATTTAAGTTTCGTGTTAAGAAGATTTTCATGGAGTTATATACAGAGATAAAAACTGCTGTATTTATATCTCTGGCTTTGTCTTGTGGCTGCACGCGCACGCATTCCTAAACAACTAGACGTCAAGGTTACAATCTCTAGCAGAACAACCAAGCATACTTTTACTGAAAATCCTCGTGTATTTCGCTGTAAATAATAGTAGAACAAACGTTAATACACAAATTTGAGATTTTTCGCCCATAGTTCGCGTAGTGGCATTAGTGGCACTGACGAGTAAACAACACTTTCTGACCCATTATGTCGGCTCCACATACTGTCATATAATTGGTTCCTTTCATATACTATAATACAAGGAGAGATCGCATTATGAGAGATTAAGACCCGGAAACTAAAAGTTAAAGCTGTCCATGTCCACCTCATAAAGGAGATTAGGAGCAGACGAGTAGCTATACCCCATACTTCAACTTTGCCCTAGTTGGATGTGTGTGGTCAATCTCTCGCCCTGGTAACTAAATCCAGGGACGGATTCTGAGTGTCCACTGAAAAGGTGGCTTTGTTGGCCCTAGAGCTGGTCCGAACATTTTAGAGAATTAGAATATCTCTTGCCCTTTTCGAGATTCGAACCAAGAATCTAAGATCCTGTAGCCTTGTCACTATGAACGGCAAACCACGCGCCGTGACATCATTTGTAGTGACTGGGAGTTTAAAATATTCATATTGCTGTTAAACGTGGCCTACAAGCAGAATAAATGAAATGCAGTTATGTTAGTAAGCTTGTAGTTGGTATGTACGAAAGGAATAGTAAAATTTTAAGGGAGGGCTATTGCAAGCAACGAGAAAAAGATAAAGAGGTAAGACGAATAGCCCACTTACCCGGAAGAACACGAATAGAAGCAATTCTCGGGAGAAGAATACGTAAAGAGAGCTCATAAGTAATTTAAAACCAAGAAGGATTAAGGAAGGCACTGTACATATGTCAGTTTAAAAATAGATACGATTAAATAAATAATGAATAGCTTCAGAGTGACAGACAGGAAGTCAGTAGTAAGATGTAAGTTGTACAAATTTACAGACTTATGGCACAAATGCATTACAAGAATGTGTTCCGTATACCGTGCCCTAGTTTGTAAAAAATGTGTCGAGAACCAACGAAATGCACTCAGTTACCTTTCTCTAGTGATATTCTAATGTACATGTTTCGGCAGTCTTTAGGATAACATTTGTTACAAGAATACAGTTTGGTCAAATATGTCAAATTATTCCACAATATTGTAATTGAGTTCCGGACATTACACCGGCCACACAGCACAGCATCTCAGACTCTGAACCGAAATCCACCACAATTTCTGGTTATATACATTAATCCAAACTTTATATAATTTTAATTCCGTAGTTTATAATCTGTATTTTACTCTATTTTATACCATTTTTATTATCATCATACAGAAAATTTTAACCAATAATCACCGGAATTTCAATATTGTGGAATAATTTGACACATTCTACCACACTGTATTATTGTAACAGATATGTCACCCTGAAGATGTAGGTGAAAATATCACTATTAAAATACATCAGTGGAATTAAGTTTTTTTTTTATTTTTTAATTTTTTTTATGCACATTGCACATTACCATAACTTTATGTTTTGGTTTCCTGAATAATTTATAGTATGTCCTTTTTTGTTACGGCCACAACATTTTAAGCCAAATATCTAAGTGTTTCTGCTGATAGTCGGAGGAAAATTCAAGTATTCTGGGACGTCACTGATAACACAGAGGAATATTCGACTTGTTAACAATGCCGCTGGAAGTACACCCAATCTAGCAGAATGTCCGATAAATAAATGTGGGAGGTACAGTGCATTTGTTCCTGTGTTCAATAATGTCATTATTAGAGGGAAGGACTTACAGTTCGAAGCATTCTTGCAGTCTGCCCTAGATGAAGGTGAAGAATCAACTTCATGCTTCCAGCTGCTTTAATCACCAGAGAATTACCTCATGGTAGATAAGATAATTCTCGGGTAGTTTTATTGTAGTGAGTCATGTTACGGAAATGTGACGTACCTCTTGACAAATAGTTTTCTGTTACAAACATCCATATATTAATCCTAAGTTTTACGTCTCTTATATTAATTTTAATTTATACAATGTTCATAAAATGTTACTCATAAATTATATGTTATATACCACAAGTTGTTTTTACTTTTCAGCTTTCGTTCTGGGTTTTGATTTCTAGGTCTAGTCAATGTTTTATTCTTGTGCCCTTTATCATTTAATAGCCTACCGATCCTACCTACAAACTAATTCTAATTCTTCTTCCGACCTAATTGCTGTTGGTTTACTTATTCGGTTTTGATTTTGTATGAAAAGGCACTTAATTTCTCAGCTCTGTGACCTAATCGCCAGTGAACAGCTTCCTGGGTGCTATTTCTTTATTCGTGTTTGGTCACTTCTTTAGAAGTTCCTGTCGCCACTTTTGTGTTTTGTGCATTTCAACTATCGATAAGCTCCGTTCTTCTTCTCCGCACATAACATCTCCCCTTTCCCTTCCCACCCTCATCCCTCTCATTTTACAAACTCGCGACCTGAACCGCTACCAGAAATAAAACTCCTGTCGTCTTGTCCGTAGCCTCTCATTATAATCAATAAGCTAGGCTTATTTGAAAATCTGCCGAGGGTTGTAAAGGAAACAGACGGTTCCATTTGTGTGTTCACTGATTTATTACTTACTTCTCACACCAAAGCATAATGAGGTGGATAACTTAGCGACCTGTTCTACCAACATTCCTTTCTTGTGCTTAATAGTATAATGGAACACGTAGCGAAGTTCAAAAGTCTGCAGATTCGTGTTCATTAGTTTAAGGGCTCTGTCAGCAGGACGAATTGTACAGCGTCGAATCGCATTGTGATTAATAAATGAGGGAAGCAAAGGAGGTGGTCGCGTGGTGCGTGTCTGAAGGTCTGTCCTGGAATTTGTTTGGGCGAAGTAAAAAAAAAACTGAATATACAGGCCGGGGTTTGAACTGGTCACTTTTAGAAGGGAAGTCAATAACTTTGTTCTTAAGCCGAATTACTCTTTCTTCAAATTTACCATAAATAATAAACATGACGGTTAGTAACTCTATTTTAGAAGATTTAACTGGAAAAATGCCTGGTATTAGAGCGACCAATTAATCCTATCTATCGACGCAACCAAACAGCCCGTAGCTCGACATTTTACTACGATAGCTGAATCCTGTTTATACGACATTTACTTTAAAGAATACTCTTTTCTGAAATTTCAAAGCATTTCCTTCACAAGCAAATTTTTACCAGTTTTACCAAACTGTATACTTAAAGATTCAGGTCTTGTGGTATGTCACTATGTGCCTATTCGTCAAATGGGAAGGTTTCGAAGGATCATATCCCCTTCTTATTTATGGGTCCCTTGACCACACTTAAGCCTGCACAGACACTGAAATTCTTCGAAACTTCGGTGAGTATTCACCAAATCGTAGGAAGTAACATTTCACAACACTTGAATCTCCCGCAACACCGCATTTTACAATATCGTTAACGCTGACGGCGTATATCAACATGCGTAAAATTTAACTGAGGCTGTATATTCCGACCTAGAGATATTGGTATCAGAACACTGCAAACACATGACAGCGAAGGGTGGAGTGAAGTTTTCAAATGGCACGAGGCAATACGAAGCTATTTCAATCGTTTAGACAAGCCACATCCAACAGTACGTTCAAATACATTAATATTATTTGGAATAACTTACGTATAACATAAATATTACACAACTTCTCGTGTTTCTCACACTTGGTACGTGCAAAATCATAGCGTCCTTTAGGTTACGACACTGAAAACAATGGATGGGCGGTACAAATCATGAAGCTCTTCATTATGCAATTCTCTCCACCTCTCTGCGTTCAATTTCTTCTAACCCTGCATATTGCCAGCATTCTTTTATCCTAAAGAAGAAGGCTTCTACAGGCATGTGAAAGGAAACTGTGTTAATGTTCTGTGGAATTGGTTACAATAATTGTTCAGTGCCAACATTATCTGGTATCAGCTAGTTTTGTGCCGGGAGAAGATTGGTAAAGCCGATAAAACCAACAAAGAAATGTGTCAGGGAGGCTTACACAAAATCTTCTCTGATATTCTTGTGACGACACGTTTCAGTGAAACACATAAAAATACTTAATAGTTTCTACGTCTAAAAATTGTCACATTGCGTCGTGTCTGATTCCTAGAAAAAGTGACTAATCGGTTAGTGGCTGTTGTTGAATATATTTCATGTTAGTTATGTTGCTTTTTGCTCGTCACATAAGGAAAACTACTGTGAAATTTCGTGCCATGTTGAAACCTCACAGTTGTATTTAGCGACAATCTGATACAAATCGCTGGCAGAATGCCCAGTGCAGTGTTAAATGTTTATTTTCCTCAGTGGCTCCAGGCAAGTGTAATAATTTTTTCCTCAGCACTTTGTGTTGTTTTCGTCGAGTGACACTCCAGTTCCTCGCAGCATAACGTGAGTTGGGAACTCATGGTTTGATTTTAATTTTTAAGTTTTTGTGTATGAGAGGGCGTTGAATGACGGAACGAATGGGAATAAATATTTTGTTGCATATAAAGATGAAAATAGCACGAATTCATTACGTTGTTCTTGTTTAAGTCCAGTACGGTTATGGACGACGTCGTCGTCGTTGTTGTTCTTGTTGTTGTTATATTGCTATGGAAACTGTACTTCTTTGTATATTGTAAGGAGTGCAGGGTTTCACGAATGAATGGGTGTAAAACGTTGAAAGTTGCGGACATTTTTCCAAGTTTGTTTCGAAAAGGGAAACGTATTCGACATAGATGCTGAGAGCATTAGGCTATTCAGCTTCTAAATGGAAAGGAAGAATCGAGAACAGAATGTAAGCTATAAATCAAAACCGCAGTTTTTATCCTTCTGCACACTTTCTGCAAACAAGCCATCATGAGAGACTGTAAATTAGGCCATTTCCTACAGCATGTTTAGGAAATGTGTAGATATCCAAAACATCGACAGCCGTCTGTGTATAGGCAGGCTTATTTTGACAAATGGTCCATTTTTTGGAAGAGAAAAAATTCAAATACAGTGTAAAAACCCTAAAAAATTGCTTATTTATAATTAGCAGTTTAAAACGTACGGCCGATTTTCCGCCCAGAGGAGTCCTTTCGTGTGTGTTTTGCACTGAGTGTGATCAGGTGTAACAATAACCCTCTACACCTACAATGATTAGGCAGAAGAGGTCAGAATACGAAAGAAAGAAATAAAGGAAGAAACTTTACAAAGTACGAGTGACAACTGTGATAGGAACAAATTAAAAAAAACGTACTCAAAATGTAATCCTTTGCTTCCGCAAAGCGTTTTGGGGCATATCCTTAGAAGTTTTTCTCTAAAGCCTACAGGTGTCTTACGAATTACTTTGCAATAGTCTTGTCAAATGTGGTGCAGTTACAGTGTATCACCAACTGTCGTAGCACACAAAATAAATTCGGCCCACTTGAAGATGACTAACCGAGTTGAATTCACGTGATCTTGCGAAATTTGCATGTTGCCCTCCTCAACCTTCCGGATAACTGTCATGCAGAAATATTCTATCAGGTATGTTCAAATGAGGATGAGCAGCGTCGAACATGAGCCACATGCAACGTCTTATCTGTACTGGGGCCTTTTCTAGCAGCTGTGGAAGTTTGCAATTTGGAAGTTCATGACAACTTGCTCCCATTCTGTGCCGAAAAAGATGAGACATGAAAGTCCATACCTACCAACGCACTTATTATAAATATTTGTAGGAGTCGCGACTGAATTATTCCATGTGAATTGTCACTTGCCCACGAATGGTGACGAAATTGATATTTGGATAAACGTCAAGAGTAAATAGTAGCTCTCCTGTGAACCACGTGCGGGAAAGAAGGAAGAATTTACGCCAAATCTCTGCAGTAGTCACTAAATAACTTTTGCTTTTCCATGACATTCAAGGGTGCGGGCCTTAAGCTCATGACGGGTGGTAAGGATAGTGGAGCTGCTGCCGTAAGCCTCTCCGGCCATTCGAAAGGGCAATGTAATCTACAGGTGCGATCATCTTCATTTTGACCAGTGACATCCACGATTCTCTCTGATATTCTTGAGGCTTGGGGTGTTTGGTATCTTCCTCGTACTGCTAATACAAGAAACAAATCCCCTTTCTATTAGGCTTCTAAGAGAGCTAGAAAATATCTTGCTCCGTCTGAAGTTAGGCTACTGGTCAACGCGTCCTGGTAAAGACAAAGTGCCGGAACTTCAAGGTCACACGCCAGCCAGTTATTATGTCATATCGCCCACATCTCTGTATGTGTATTAATCGATCAAGATCAACAGAGAATCACTGTCACATTACAACAGACACAGGGCGGCATCACTCTTCAGGACGATAATTAACATAAATGATATTTAAAGTTTCTGCATGTCACGCCTGTTAAACCCTCTGTCTCTGAGATCAACGTTATTCTTCAAGGGTCAGGTTTTCTTGACTTTTGAATGTAGGGCATATAGTTTGTCCTGAAAAGTCGGTACGGAATTACAACTCATGACGGCGTAAAATTCTAGAAGAGCCCAAATAGCTTCCACATCGCAGCGGAAGCCTCAAATAACTCCAACTCGGGTTAAAAGCCGATCAAGGAATGTTCTTTGGGATAAAAAAATCACTGCTTTTTCTAAGATCCATACAAAAGACATAATGCAATGTGCCGTCAGAAAGTATAATTTCTTAATGTTAAACCCGGCGGTGACCGCCTCTGTGGTCTAGTGGTCAGAGTTTCTGGCTACAGATACAGAGGTCCCGGGTTCGATCCCCGGCGCTACCAGATTTTCTGAGTAGTAGTGGGTCTGGAACGGGGTCCACTCA
>Ga0123357_10013542_pt1 | contig 10593 bp, 6 predicted proteins | sample TergutEmb28metaG_FD_89873 | JGI IMG/M metagenome (GOLD analysis project Ga0123357, IMG submission 89873) | Embiratermes neotenicus P4 segment gut microbial communities from Petit-Saut dam, French Guiana - Emb289 P4 | ecosystem: Host-associated > Arthropoda: Insects > Digestive system > Gut ...
TAAATTTTGGTACTTTAAGACTATTTATGATGACAACCAATTTATTTGTCATTGCTAATGTAAAACAATTGCGAACCGACGGTAGTTTGAGAATTTTACTGCCTTTTTTTCCGAACATCTTGTGGTGTTGGCGTCCTAAATTCAACAATTTTTAACAGTTTTCACAATCGGATTGAGTTTGGAACGATTTTGGAGGGCCTTCGAAATTTCGGGGGTTTTGGGGTGTTTGAACCCCACAACCCCCTCTCCCTCGGTACGCCACTGGTATTGTGTGTATGAGAAATGATATGTGGAGGTGACTGTGAGTTCCTGAATCTTGTCGGTCCTTCCCAAGTCCAACATGTACGTAGGACAACATAAATGTAGAGAAAAATTTGGCACGGTTTAAGTGGGATTCAGACCCAAGATAATAACGTAGGTCGTAGATCGTTTGAACTGTGTGCTCAGAATATGCTTTCGATCACAGGAACCAAAATCGAATTCGACCGAATATTATCGCAGCACATTTAGTAATTCTTAAATTTAATAACAGGAGAGAAAATTCCCCTATTAGGCATTCACTCTGTGTTTCTTCTGCGAATAATTAATAAAATCGAGAAGGGAGTTTGCTATAGTACAGTTCCACCTGAAATGCCTATCTAAGGTTTTGTAAACCGAAAAGAAATGAACGTTCAAGTGAATGCGGTTGACAGTTATTTAACAGGCCTTTCATTTCACCCACTTGGGCAAGCTGCACGAGGCAAATGACCTTTTTTTTATATAAAGCCTTTCAGAGCTTTATGTCATTACAATCTAGTCACAGGGACTAAAAAACAATCTTATTCTAACCTAAATTAGTAATCTTGCACTAAACCTAAGAGTTCACCCATTAGCGTCTCTCTATTTCGGCTACAATAATGTGTACACGTTTTGTTGTGTACTTACACTAGCACTGTCTCTGCTCTTACACTGGCACTTACTCTAGCACTGTCTACATGGCCTTTCTGAACATAAGACTGTCTGCTTAATAGAAGTGTCCAATGGCCACGTGGAGGATGATATGGGCACAGAATTAATACAAGATCAAGAATGTTTGTACACAAGAAATTAGAATTGATTGATTGTTAGAAGCTTAGAGCTATAACACAAAACAACTGATTTGTGTAGAACGACTTCAGCTTTTCTTGTCAGTTGATTGGGTTTAGTACGATTTATTAATGAAAAGTTAACAGTGGTTAAGTAAAGTCGGTCATGCTGCGAATTGTGGGGATGAAAGAAAGCCATCGTGGTGTTTGAAGAAAACAAGATTTCGCTTCTAAATGATTCATCACCATACATTGATGATTTCTTGTTTCTTCTTTATAAGCACTTGTTGGTTATTTCTCATGCGAATTCGCTACTGCTTAGACCCTAGGCGGACTGGAATGTGGAACGCAGTAGGAGTTCTTCACAATTGAAAACTTTGCAGCCTGAGCTAACTGAGATTGCAGGGCAAAACGAAAGGCACACGTGATTGGACGGGGTTAATACAGTCGATGTCCTCTTTCGGTTACAGGCTGATGACCGAGGTAACATCGATGCGAAACAGAACTAGAACTGACTTCTCTTGTGCTGGTGTTTTGCGCGTACGATATTTTCTTGAAGTTATCTAAGTAAATCCTATGTTGTGAGGATGGTATTACTGTCATAACTAAAGAATTACAGTATGTGAATTATTCACTAATTTATTAGTGGTTCATATTCGGACGATTCAATGTTAAATCCAGAAGTCTCATACCAATTTTTTTTTTCGTGTTCGTCTGCCTTTAGAGTGGATTCCTTCCTGCAAATCGAGATTTATATGCAGTAGCCTCAAACACAGCGTCCTGTGGCGTATAAATCCAGATAACCATTAGACTGCGTCCCGCGGATGTTTATTCTGATGACCTCACAGTAGTGGCTCTACTCTTCCTTGCACCTGTAGTCCACAGTCGTAATTAACTGGAAGGAATATCATACTAAACTTTGCTTCAGAACACCTCACATTGTGTCACGCTCAGACTACGAACAGTAAAGAAGGACAAATGGTTTAAAATGATATTGTACACTTGGACTACTTATTGACTGGATAGTGGGTTCGAATCCCGATTTGGTGTCAGCATATTTCTTCCATCTGTAATGTGGTCCATGATTTTTGGTAGATTTGTGCTGTGCCGTCCACCGATTTCATGTTAAAAGCGATTTACCTTACATCGAAACGTCCCATGGGGTCTCTGTTTCGGTAGTAGTTTTTAATCGGACCACTATGGACCAGAAGTATGTGCCTTCAAGAATTTTCAATAGTTCTTATTATGTTCGGTGTGCACAACATATGTAAGAGTGTAGGGACTATGAAAAAAAAAAAATGTTCTGCAGTTGGAGCTCACAGAGTAATGATTACTTCACTAAACACTTCAAAACTACTGGCATTATAATCACGTGTGTAAGACGTAGAGACAAACATGGTGTCTCGTAACACACGAGGGTATGGAGTTGTGAGAAGGAATGATGTGTTATATGTAATGCCTTCTTGCATGAAACATATGCATAAAGCTGGGTTGATTTTTAAGGCGGAAGAGAATGAAAAAATGGTGGAGCTTGAGGTAAAAAGAGAGACGGGAAAGTGTGAACGTCAAGGAAGGAAAAGAAGATGAAAATGCGAAGAAATTCCTGTGTAATTAATATGCTTGTGATTACAGTAACAATCAGTACACACAAAACCACCTAAATTCTCTATGGCTCCAGCAGCATGTAGGACAGTAGTTATTACATGATAATATACAATTTCAAATTAAGGCTTGCAGAACCTACTGTCCTGTAAGTACAGAGCCTGTCCCTGTCTGTAATTACAAAACAACAGCACAAAACTTGTTTGCAGGAAGTGCTAAAAAACCTAGAAAATATTTCAGTATTCGCGAAGTAACCCGGTATTACATATCATGGTATTGAATAAATACGCAAGTAAAGGTACAGCGGTCCCGTTGCAGGCCTGGAGTGGCTCAGAGGGTTCCAGGAAGTTATGGTTCCCAGATTTCATGACAACGGCACAGGATGGTGGTAAGGTTGTCAGCCTTACGCACCGGCCGCCATTACCCCAGGAAATGCTCCTGGTATTCATTTCTGTTAGAGGCTGAGTCGACCCCAGGGCCATAGTGCGATCGGAAGGATTATTTCAGTGAAAAATTCCAATGACACAATCTGGAAACGAACCAGCGACCTTCCGGGTTGTAGCACAGCACCTTAACTACTGTGCCACCGCGGTCCCCAAATACGCAAGTACAATTTCCTTTTTACGGATTGTGTGAAATGAGGCACAATTCGGAGCTCTTATCGGTCAGCTTGTTACATCTCTAAAACTACCAAACGGACATCACGTTCATTTAATATTCTGGGTCTGCTCTAAAAGATGTGACGGTTTATGGTCTTTTGGCGCAAATATTAATATACAATCTTAAAATAAGCATGATTTTTTTGACCTAAATCTTTTGAAATTCACACAGAATCTTGAACAGATGTGACTAAAATGATTTTGTAGAATGAAGTTATCCTAAATGTCTATTGAAATATATGCGTTTCTGCTTTAAATAAAACATACCAAGTCTGCGTCATAGATATTATTTTGTTTAATGGTACTCAGGAATGTGAATATTTTTGCTCTCGGAACGAAACGAAATCCATTAACGCACATTTATGAAAAGACCCAGTTGTGAAACCTTAACTTTTTAAGACCAGTTTGTTCTGATATGCATCTTGCCTGTAGCCTTACTTATTGTGTCTGAATTTCGAGACTGTGTGATCGAGTCCAGCACTGGAACGCAAATGAAAGCCGGCGCGAGTCAGCCTAAGGACTGATTTTCAGGTTAGAATTTCTTATCACGTATAAACTACTGTGCTGATTACTGTGAACATCGGGCTGATTCTGACAGAAGACTGCGTGGATTGAAGTATGTGTCTGGAGTAGTCATCAGCGTGAAAATCTATCGACTGTACACATATTACAATTCGAACTTCTGACTTTATTTTTCCCATAGCCGCCAGGAAGTCATCTTGCATCAAATACTGCAACCAGCAAAAGTAAGAGGCGTTACATGAATGCCTGATGCCCGTGCTTGGGCAGTCTCGCTAATGAGGGATAATTCATTCAGCCAGTTTCGGCACCACTTTGTGCCAAACCTCTGTCTAGCAGGAGAGACAGTGGACAAAGTACTAAGTAGAATCATTCTTGACAATGCTGTCTCTATTTTGAGCTCGTTACTCCAGGTTGACTGGCGGACTTGTGTGACAGTGATAATCGAAATGGTGCTTTAGACGCAACGGAATTTGCCCATGCAGCCATGTTGCGGCAAGTTAACGTGTTTCCCATCCAAATTGTTGCTGCTTAGATTTCCGACCGGTTTATGTGTATTCGAAGCCAACTAATAGCAGATGTTGAGATTTCTGTTGTTTACTATCACTACGAATATGCATGGTCGCCTAATTGGGTTCCATAATGTGTGATCAAATAAGCCACAGTGTTTAAGCTCCCAGGCCAATATATACTCGCTTGGTAAGTTGGACAGAGGCGTGGCTTCCTAATTGTTCATAGAGTATTATACTTATGTCGAGCGATTCCTGTCGCAATAAGTGCTAGATCAGTAAGGCCTCATAAAACTGTACTGTGACAAAAGAGGTAGGATTATTGTTTAAAATATTTAACAACAAATTTACGTTTATGCATAAACATTACGCTTACTACTATTTACGCGTAGCTGTATTTACAACATTAGTGTCACGTGTGTGTGTGTATGTGCATGTACGTACGTATGTGTGTATGTATGCATGTATGTGTTACGGAGAAGATAATTTAGGGAAATTTAGTTGTAACCTGTAAGACTATTTTCTTTCTATGTTGGTGAAACTGTTAATAAATTAGTTCCTATCCAAGATGGCGAATTTACATTGGTCCTCCTCAATGCCGGATGTGTTAACGGAAGAATTTGCGAGATAAATTCGCAGCTCACGTCAAAAGAACTACCAGAAGAATGTATGTATCACAAGGAACATTTTAAGATACAAAGTTAATTGTGCTCACCGAGAAGGGAAGTGAAGTGTAAACTACGAAGTTGGTGGAACATTCTGGCTCCATGGTGTATGATAAGAAAGAACAAAGAAAATCTCCGCCACATTTCGTGCATGAGTGTGCCATCTGTTGAGTGAAACTATCAATTAATACGACTGTCAGCTGTCAGTGACTCAAGTTACGAGAGATTGCCAGCTGTGTCACGGCGTCTAAACTACGTCATAAGCGTCATTGACCATAACTGAAGGCAAAATACCCAGCTTCCACATCAATATGGATGAAAAAGATAAAAAATTAATAGGCATTTGTGCCAACATAAAGAGCACATACACAAGGATGGAGAGATTTATGGACAACTATGCTGTAGATACAAGGCCTGAGCATTTAGATGTGAGACTTAAATTAATTAATGAAAGCTGGGAAAAATACAACAACGTTCAAGATGAATTCGAAGAATTGGGTCATGACGGTAATAATCAACAACAGCGTGATGAAATGGAAGAAAGATACTGTTACTTGACAGCATTCATACAAACTAATATGAAAGAAATTGAAGTAGCAGGAGCCCCTGAGCTTAATGTTACCACTGAGCCGTCAGTAAAAGTGAAACTTCCGCAGTTATCAGTAACTAAATTTAGTTGCAACTTGCAAGATTGGGTTAAATTTAAAGACACATTTTTGTCACTAGTAGGTGATAGTACAACCATTCCTAAGATCCAGAAATTTCACTACTTGCTATCAGCTATTAATGGTGATGCAAAAAGATTTGTACAGTACATACCTGTAAGTGAACAGGGCTTTAGATTTGCATGGGAGATTTTAGTTGAACGATAAGATAATGAAAGGCTTATCGTCAATACCCACATTGACAATATTATGAAGTTACCTAGCTTGGCATCTGAAAATGCGAGTCAGTTACGTCAGATAGTAGACACCACAAAGTGTAACTTAGAGGCGTTAAAGGCGATGAAACACAATACAGATAGCTGGGATATGATTATCATTTACACTCTAGTACAAAAACTGGAAAACAAAACAAAAAAGGATGGGAAATTCATATTTCCAACAAGGATTTGCCAACCTTACAGCAGCTATATACCTTTCTGGAACATCGATGTAATGCCCTGGAAAGCGTATCAACTAAAACCAAAGCAAATGGACTAAGGCAAGCCAGTGATAAGAAAATGTCACAGTCATATGTAAGTGTTAAGCCAATGTGTGAAGTCTGTAAGGATTCGCATACAGTATCACAATGCAGGACATTTAAACAGTTGTCAAATGATGAAAAATACAAGGTAGTGAGGAATAACAAATTGTGCATTAATTGCTTAAGTAACAAACACATGATAAAGGACTGTCAGCCTCATGGTTGCAAAATCTGTGGAATGTGGCATCCTACGTTGATTCACAGGAATAAAGACCTTTCAAGAGTGCATAGTTATGGAGGTCACTGTTTGTCACAGCAGCAAGAGAATCATCAAGCTACGTATCACACTTTTAAGGAGTCACCTTTGACTTGTGTGTTATTAACGACAGCACAAATGAAGGTTAAGGATTGTAAAGAAAATCTTCATACATGTCGAGCGCTCCTAGATTGTGGCTCTCAATCTAATTTTATCACGGAATCAGCAGTGAGAATGTTAGGACTGAAGCAAACAAGAAATCAAGTTCCAATAACGGGCATTAACAATGCTACTTCTGTCACAAATTACAATGTGAATTTAGAAATAACTTCATTGAACGGTCTCGTCCTGCCAAGAATAACAAGCAAGATGCCAATGACCGACATAGATATTTCCACATGGAAATTTCCCTCTGATATAGTCTTAGCCGACAGAGACTTCAGTAAGCCTGCACCAATTGACATCCTCTTAGGAGCAGAAATATTTTTTGAGACATTGATGACTGAAAGATATGTCTGTAAAGGTTTACCAGTCCTTAAGAACACCAAACTAGGCTATATTCTATCTGGAAAACTATACCATTCATATGTTAAGGATTACAAGAGGCAATGTCATTCCTTTTTTGTACAGATATATTCCCTTCATCACATAATGGAACGGTTTTGGTCCACTGAAGAAATGACCAACAAAATTTTGACAAAGGAAGAAAAGGAATGTGAAAGGCATTTTGAACTAAATACTAGAAGATTAGAAACCGGTCGTTATGAAGTGAGACTGCCCTTGTCAGACAGTGCTGACAAACTAGGTGATAGTTATAACACTGCAAAGGCAAAGTTTCTTACAATAGAGCAAAGCTTACTCAAGCAACCACAACCCAAGAAAGATTATTCAGATTTTCTTGAAGAATGTGTTCAACTATGACACATATCACCACTATGTGAAGCAGATGTGAGGAAAGAATCCCCAAAGTTTTACATGCCTCATCATGCAGTATTAAAGGAAACTAGCTTTACAACCAAGTTGAGAGTAGTATTCATTGGCTCAGAAAAAAACAGTAATGGTGTCTCTCTTAATGACATATTGATGATAGGTCCAAAGGTTCAAGATGACTTATTTGATATAGTACAACGATTCCGGTTGCACAGAATAGTAATGTCAGCTGATGTAGTGAAGATGTATCGACAGATCTTGGTGCATCCAGGTGATAGATGTCTACAGAGAATTCTGTGGAGGAAGACACCAGATCAACCAATTACCAGCTACGAGTTAAATACTGTTACGTATGAAACTGCTTCAGCCCCATTCCTCGCTACTAAATGTCTACAACAATTAATTGAGGATGAAGCTATCAACTATCCTGAAGCAGCTAAGATAGCAAGGGATGGATTCCACGTTGATGATCTGATTACAGGAACAGATGATGTAGATACGGCACTATCTTTGCAACAAGACTCAATTGAGATGTTAAGGAAAGGTGGATTTACTCTAAGAAAGTGGTCATCGAATCATCCAGCATTACTGAAACACCTTCCACCGGAAGATGTTGAAAGAAGATTTTTATTAAGCTTTGGAAAAGAAGATGTAATAAAGACGTTGGGATTATTGTGGAATTCTACAACAGACAAATTAATATTTTACGTTCAAATTAATCAAGACACCACTCCAACAAAAATAAGTGTTTTGAGAGCAATTGCATCAATATATGACCCATTAGGAATTTTAAGTCCAGTTATTATACAATTTAAAATGTTTATGCAGCAACTGTGGCAAATAAAAATAAATCGGGATGATCAGCGTACCACAGAGTTGAAGGAACACTGGCAAAGTCTGCAACACAACCTACCGATCGTCACCGGCATCCAGATTGATAGACTGGTGATCAGCAAGGAAAAGTTAAGAAGAATTGAACTTCATGGGTTCTCTGATGCAAGTGAAGTAGCCTGTGGAGCATGTACATACCTTCGATCAACTGATGTTCAAGGGAACATCACTACAAGACTGCTTTGTTCCAAATCGAGAGCAGCTCCTCTCAAAAGACTGCCGCTGCCAAGGCTAGAACTGTGCGCAGCCATGTTGCTAGCAGACATGTACCAAGCTTCATCAAGAGCCTTGAAGATAAGTTTCAACAAGACTAGATTCTGAACTGACTCGGTGATACTCGTACTTGCTTGGTTAAAGTCTCCGGCAGCAAGATGGAAGACTTTTGTGGCGAATCGAGTGAATCACATACAAGAAACAACCAATGTTGAAGAGTGGAGCCACATCAGTTCCAAAGAGAATCCTGCAGATTTAGTGTCTCGTGGTGTTGACGCTAATATTCTGAAGAACTTGAGCTTATGGTGGAGGGACCCAGACTGGTTACAACAAGTAGAAGCATCCTGGCCAAAGTGTGAAGAAATAGCTGACATTAATGAAGAAAAGAAAAATGTAAGTCCCACTCCAGTTGTAAGTTTACTAACTCAACTAAGCCAGGAAGAAGTATTTACCAAAGTTTCATCATGGAATAAAGTGCAACGAGTTACAGCCTACTGTTTGATTCATTCACAGTTGCCGTTATAAGACTGCGCGTTGTCAAGGTACTTTATCTTCAGCTGAATTGAATGAAACAACCTTACTGTTCGTGAAAAGAGCCCAAACTGACAGCTTTATGAAAGAGAAAGATGACGTATTGGAAAAGGGATAACTTTCAAACTAAAGCTCATTACTATCTTTGAACCCTTTCCTCGATAGGAATCAACTCCTCAGGGTGGGCGACAGATTAGAAAACTCAGACTTGATATTTGATCAGCAACATCCAATGATTTTACTAAAAGGACATCATATTACTACACTCAATGTTGAAGACATTCACAAGAAGAATTTACATGCAAGTAGTCAACTGTTATTATCTCTCATTAGGCAGAAATTTTGGATTCCTGACGCTAGAAATGTATTGAGGAAAATAACTCAAAAATGTTTGACCTGTTTTAGACTTAAAGCTACCACATCAGCACAACTAATGGGCCAATTACCTGAAGCACGAGTTAAGCCTTCTAAACCATTCACCAATACCGGATAGACTATTCTGGACCATTTTATGTAAAGCTTCATATCTATGCGAGGGTTATGTACTGACATACACTGTGACAACGGCACTAATTTTGTGGGAACTGAGAAGGAATTGAAGAAAATAATTTTTTAGAAGGAATCAAGCGAGCCCATTTCCAGCTTTGCTACTCAGCAAGGAATCAACTTTCACTTCATTCCCCCTTGTGCTCCACATATGGGTGGTATATGGGAAGCCGAAGTTAAGTCGATGAAATTTCACTTACGCAGATTTGTTGGCAATACAAAACTTACCTTTGAAGAATTTTGTACCCTGCTTTGTCAAGTAGAAGCTGTGTTAAACTCAAGACTTTTATGCCCATTGTCCAACGATCCTGACAACCTTCAAATTTTAACCCCAGGTCATTTTCTCATCAGCACTTCCTTGCTAGCTCTTCCTGACCATAATTTAATAGACTTGTCCTCATATCGCTTGTCTAGGTTCAACGATTATGGAAAAGCTGGTCTCACGATTACCTTCATCAGTTGCAACAGAGGAATAAGTGGAAAGATATCCAGCCAAATGCGACAATTGGTGATGTAGTGCTTTTAAAGGAAGATAATCTACCCCGCTTGGTGTGGAAAAAGGCAGTTATTAGTGACATCCATACTGGAAGAGATCGGTTAACGAGAGTTGTTACATTAAGAACAGCAAAAGGAATATTAAAACGTCCTGTTACAGAGATTTGTTTGTTACCAAAGGTTGACTGAATTAATTTTATTTTAGTTTTGGTCAAGGTGCATTTAAGTTCATATGAAGGACTACTAGCGAACTGACAAGTTAAGTGTTTGAATCCAAGACTGTAATTAAATCATTTAATTAGGTGGGCGGTATGTTACGGAGAAGATAATGTAGGGAAATTTAGTTGTAACCTGTAAGACTATTTTCTTTCTATGTTGGTGAAACTCTTATTAAATTAGTTCCTATCCAAGATGGCGAATTCACAGTATGTATGTATGTATGTATGTATGTATGTATGTATGTATGTATGTATGTATGTATGTATGTATGTATGTATGTATGTATGTATGTATGTATGTATGTATGTA
>Ga0123357_10013543_pt1 | contig 10593 bp, 5 predicted proteins | sample TergutEmb28metaG_FD_89873 | JGI IMG/M metagenome (GOLD analysis project Ga0123357, IMG submission 89873) | Embiratermes neotenicus P4 segment gut microbial communities from Petit-Saut dam, French Guiana - Emb289 P4 | ecosystem: Host-associated > Arthropoda: Insects > Digestive system > Gut ...
TATGTATGTATGTATGTATGTATGTATGTATGTATGTATGTATGTATGTATGTATGTATGTATGTATTATGTATATATGTATGTATGTATTATATATATATATATGTATATAAGAATGTATTTATTTTTTGTTTATCTGTGCATGTGCGCATGTATATATATATATATATATATATGCACATATGTAGGTACGTACGTACGTACGTATGTACATATGTAGCAGGATATGCTCGTAAGAGCATAAGGGAGCAAGGAAGGATAATACAGCCGTGCCTTCACATAACCGAACGCCATCAAACCGGATTCCCTTAGCGTGTGATGTAATAATACTGTAGAATTTTGAAACATTTCACGATCGCTTCCTGCCAAATTCTTTCGTATTCAACAGAGTATTCCAAACTATAGAACCCTGCCTTTCGAGTTATTAACAGTGAATTGGCTAATATAAACTTTTATGTGATTTACCTTAGTACCTTCAGTAAGCCGTGGGATAGTGTCTCATAACATCATGCTCTTTTTCTATCACGCGTTCTAATTTCTTTTTATGTCTATCGTCATGTAAGACGTATCGTCATACAATAAAAACAAAGAGATCAATCAAGTGGGTAAGTATAAATTTGTTAACTGGATTAAACTTGTTGGACTTACTAGCGACAATTCACGTCAGTGATACTAATCTGACATTGCTAGACTATTACTTATTTAAATGCTTTTCGGAGAGCTGATAAGCGTCATGTCAGTGTAAGTTACAGAACCTGTCTGAGGAAAGGAAATTCTGATGTGATTCTTCCAAGAGCATACACAGTAATGATTACCATGGAATCTTTTCGCAAGACCACGCCGATTTCTTGCTGAATATCTATAGCTCTTTTCTAAGAAGCTGCAACATGAAAAGGGAAATACGGGTGGGTGTTTGGACGTGGGGACGGGCGTTGTTTAGCCTTTTTTGGTTTATGTGTGAGGTATGAAATGCTCTTTTACTTCACGCAAATGCCTACATAGCACTAATGACGTTCGCTGTGAATCGGAAGAGATCCGAGGGCTTCATAACGTAGACCTGTGCTTAAATATACACCAGCATATGAAGTCGTATAACAGGAGATTTTACTTAGTTGCCTGCATTTTTTAATTTCGGCACCAAACGGAGATGAGTGGCTAGCTTCAAGCTTGTTCTGCTTTAACTTCAGTACCCACTGACCAGAAGGCTGAGTGGAGTACAGAGCCGGTGTCAACGTGTTGGCGGAGAAAGGAACTTCGGCTTCTATCGGGAAACGAATTTCCTTCAACTGATTCTTGGAAGGTGGCTTTACTACCTTTCCTGGAGGGGCGACGTGTTGGTTCTAACGGGGCAACAATTCCAGCATCCATATTTTAACGCTCGCAGGCCGTTTTATGGTCCAGGCCCTTAGTAATCTGTCTCTTACCGCGGATACTTGACTTCGATGACTGACAGGTCAAAGTGGCCCTGTCACAAGTATTCTTCTTCGAAGCAAATATGTCTGTCTTCCCCCGTCAGTATCACATAACAAGCGTCCCGCAGTCTTGTTTCATTCACCTACGATCGAAACTACATCTAAATTATCTTTGCATTTACAGTGTCGTTAAAACTATTTCTCGCTTAATTTTTCTATCTGTCTATTTCTGGCTGGATAAATCCAGCCAAAAATAAGAAACTTACCGGAATTTATGTATTCTTACAACTGCCAAACATACTGGGATCCCAATACACACACAGCACCTATGACTTGTCTGCCGCAGGCCTGAGGATGATCTAATGTTGGGTCGAAACATGTAGCCTACGTTTTAATAAATAAGTAGTGCTGACGTATATGATTGTATTCATTATATGTTCATTCTAGAACTTCGTTATGTCTTATTTCAAGAAAACAGGTAAACACAATTTCGTTTAAACTCGTAAGAAAAGCAAGACATTCCCTGCGCCGATTTTCACCAGACATCATTATGTTATCATTTTATAGCCTTCAAAACTTCGCCCAAATCGGAAAATAAATGTGGAAATTGTGGATGAAAATTCATTTGCGCCCTAAAATAAAACAGGTCTTTAGTGTGCCTATTTCCACAAAATTAACAATGAGTCAACAAATTTTTGTGGCAATCTTCGTACCGAATTTTATCCACGTCGAATGAAAACGTAGAAACATGGCAACATTTCATTCATCTTCTTCATCAAAGTATGGGTTTCAAAGCACCGATTTTCACGAAAATTGAAATTACTGAACAGCTCTATGTGGAGATCTTCTATGCCGTATTCACTCAGATCGGTTGAGAAGAATGGAAAGAAGGGAAGAAACATTTTATACCGTTTCTTCAAGTAGTACTCTCAAAAAGGCGATTTTCACAAGACTAAGGAGCGGTCGTCAATTTTTTAAAAAGAAATCCGATAAAAATTTTAATCCCGTTTAGCACTATGCAGCAGCAGACGAACGGAAGATGTGGCAGTCACACAAGCGTTCATTTCTCACTTTGTAAACAACGCATAAAATATCCAGCCTTACAAATACGCAAGATTTGAGAGCAACAACAGAGAGTATCAGATGTGATAGGGGTCAGGTAGAATGGGCAGACGGATGTAAAAGCAGCAAGAGAGATGTAGAGAGAGAGAGAGATGTAACATGCTCGTGTAATGTTCTGTGTTTTACGCGTGCGCATTTTAAGTATAAAACAAATCGGTCAGTAAAGGTTATGGTGTTGCGTGCCTTCCGGGGGCACTCATTCGAAATGGGCCACGCGACTATCTAAGACGGGGTTCGATTTATTTCAGAAGCATTTTCCTTCACCGCCACATCTAGAATGGCTGTAGTGCCCACCCATCCTGGTATCCTGTGAGTACCGCCGTAGAGGTTTCTCTCTGGAAGTAAAAGATAAAGCAATCCCATTACAGCCCTGGACAGGCCCTGAGGGTTCGAGGAGGTTGAGGCTTCCGGATTTCGAGACAATGATGCGATGTGATATCCTCGTATTTGTTAACTGCAATTGGGTAGCCAGCCGGTGACAGCAGTAAAGTACACATTTGCACACATTTACACACACACACACACACACACACACACACACACACACAGAATACACAGAACGACACAAAACAAACAATACATAGAACAACACAAAAAGTTTGGAAAAGTGCGGGCCGTGCCCGTCTTTGCGGGTTTCACCCTGACATTTGCCTTGCAACTGGGGAAAAAGCACGGAAAAACCTCAGTCAGGGTAGCCGAAGAGTGCCAGCTGGCACGATAAAGGTACATAAACATACAATAAAATACACAGACAAAAGAATAAAAATACATAAATTACAGCATTATTACAATCGGCACATGACAGCAGTAAAGTTGTCAGCCCTATGCACCGGTCGGTTTTAACTGTAGGAAATATTCCTGGTACTAATTTCTGTTAGAGGATGAGTCAACCCCAGGGCCATAGTGCAGCCGAAAGGATTATGTCAATGAAAAATTACAACGACACCATCGGGAATCGAACCTGCAACCTTCCGGCTTGTAGCGCATTGCCTCAACCAACTGCGCCACTGTGTGCCTCTTTTTCTGGAAGTAAAATCGGCAAGAGCTCGATGCTCGTCACTCTACTCGACAGAGTTCCGAGGTTAAGATCGTAAAACCTTATACGTGTATCCACACCCATTTTTATCTCTACGGCTTGCTCAAGCATGAAAACACCCGCATTTCTACCGGTTGGAATCCTGTAGTAGTTCTGCTACTTTTACTTCCCTAGCAAAACGAGGCATTTTGTATCTAAAACAAGTCTCATCGGTTAGGTGCTCTGCACATGAACTCATAATTTTTATGAATCTCATCGTTGCACCGTGCATTTCGTAAAATCACTTCAACAATTAACCAACAAATGCACCTATGTAACTTTCATTTAAAACACTTTAAAACACTTAAAACCACTCCGACATGTTTCGATCTTTTAAGATCATCATCAGGGATTTTCGTCGTTCCTTGCCAAAGTTATTACTTATTCACGATTTAGTTCGTTTTTGTAAACAAGATGTTGTGGCAGCATATCATGTTGTGTAGGAATCTGTTTTAGAGAGTGTAGTTGGCTAGGTGTGCGTCGTATGCTGCGTAGTGAGTCCCTCACTACGTAGCATACGACGCACACCTAGCCAATTAAACTCTGTACACCAGATTCCTAAACAACATGATATGCTGCCACAACACCTTGTTTACAAAAACGAACTAAATCGTGAATATGTAATAACTTTAGCAAGGGACGACGAAACTCCCTGATGATGATCTTAAAAGATCGAAACATGTCGGAGTGGTTTTAAGTGTTTTAAAGTGTTTCAAGTGAAAGTTATATACATGGTAGGTGCATTTGTTGGTTAATAGTTGAAGTGATCATAATTTGTACTTTCTTTATTTTGAAGTCAGCTCTAAGCAAACTGTTTTAACGGTAACACAGGCCAAACGTGGCCACATTTCCAAAGTATTTATGTTAACCTCAAACCACTGCTGCTGAAAAAGATTACTTTTTGAATTAATACATAATTATTTCCAAGTTATATTCTGGGGTACCGGATTCGAATCTCCGAAGAGAGGCCTGGTCGAATAAATGTATGATTTTTATTAGTCTATCAAGCTAATTATATTTTAATTTAAAGATTTCACGGCGAATGAATTCAATAATATTTTCTCGGTTTATCACTCTGACGAAGCGGCTAGATCAGAAAATTTTATTTCAAGCATATTTTTTTCAGTAACAACTTAGAAGAAGCTGCGATTTCTTGCTTATTTAGATCTGAGTTTTTCTGGGATTTTACACAGTGTAATATTCCAGTTTCTTGTAGACGTTTCGGGACAACCTGCCTGTACCCTGTTCAAGTGTCCCGAAACGCCGGCAAGAAAATAGCACTCTACGTCGCGTAAAATCCGAAAAAGCGCAGATCTCATTTACACCACGGCGGATGCCTACATTCTTTCTGCAGATTTTCCAACTACCATTTCGAGATCATCTTACCAATACGAATTGAAAAAAAGAGGCCTTATGAAGCAGTCAAAGAATTAATCAAACGAAATATGTTGAAATAAAACAATAAACAATTCCTGGTCGGCAGAACACCTCTTGATATTCTACTCACCCTGAACCGCAATTCTCCCAGAGGAGGTTTCGCATATGGCACCCCCTGAAACCCGACGAATTGTCGACCTTTCCTGGAAGTAAGGTAATGTCCCCGGAGCGCGCCCTGCACCACAGTCACCAGCGGTACGTCGTCATAGGAACCGACCCCCACGCTCCATGCTGCCAGCACGACCACAACACAACTTCTTCGCATGACGATCGCGACAAAACAGACAGCTCCAGCCAGATGTCTCTCTTTTTATGATAACCGTAATTCTATGATTGGTTGTATAACCCCTGGCACTGCAGCTTTCACTTGCAACTACTGTTCACTCTTTGATAGTTCACCGTGGTGAGATAAGAACATCGAACCGTCGCAATAGATCTTAGCAGGTGCCTCAGCCTGCCGATTCTGCTAAAGACCGAAGGAAAGCGTGAAATGCCAATGGGGATTTCCGATAAACTGTATATTGCACCACAAAGTGTCCTTGTCATTCTGTCAACAGCCGTTAACAAGAGGCCCGCTCTCGTCAATCGGGGGGATTGAGCTTACCTAACCTTAGTTATGCCACTGTCACTTCCAAAATTGGAGTCGTCAGGGAAGGGGAAAAAATGTCAGGAAACTTTGCTGAATGTATAACATTTTAAGTAGAAAGAGATGGAGGGGCAAAACGAGTGCACGGACATCTTGAAACATAGCCATTTAAAGTACGAAATGATAGGGGACGCGATTGATGTTACCTCAAGGGCAATCAAAAGAATGCATGGGGAGCACGACGCGCAAGTAACTTGCCTCGAAAGGCAAGCAAAATGTCAAACCGACTGACACTCAAACTACTTCCTTAAATGTGTTATTCGGAACACAATTCATGAATTTTATGTGAAAGAAAGAAAGTTGTTAACTACCTATAAACTATTTCATGAAAAACAACCAGAAACCAGGAGACTGCTTCTCAGAAACTAAAGACAAAAATTACTATCTTTGGTGAAAATGGGAGTTAATACCCAATTTGGAAACAAATTCTGCATTGCCGATTGCTGATTTTCCCTGTTACCCGTCCCAGAGGCCGCGCGCTCTAAGGCGTGGGTCTGCGTCCGCTCGCTTGCTGCGATTCCGGGTTCGAATACCGCCGGTGTCCAAGCTTCTCTGTCTCTTGTGAGTTTTGTTTGTTGTCAGGTATACGTCTCTGTGTCGGGCCGATCACTCGTCCAGTGGAGTCCTACCGACTGTGCTGTGTCTCACTGAGTGTGGACGCAGAACTTCCACAGTGGAGGCCTACGCCCACTAGGGCTGTCTAGCCACGAAATAAAAAAATGTTCCTCCCTCGTTACAATCAAGCAGAGTGGACAAATAGTGGTGCTGAGAATTTCTCGTCACCATGATCTCACTTCTAAGGAATTAATCTGGGAAAATATAAAGCAGTGGGTTTTTACACATAACACATTTAGAACAAATGACATCGGCCATTTCTGCTAAAAGAGATGCGAAGGAACTGGTGAAGATGAGTTGATCAGCTGTGAAAATGTCGACAGATTAGAGAAACGGTATAATTAAAGGTATGGTGTAGGCCTAATATAAGGCAGGATTTGAAATATGATTAATAACAGAAAATGGAGGGAGCTGCAGTAGCAACAGCAGTGGCAGAACGTGTGAAGAATGTGCAGGTGAAATGTCAGGGGTCGATCAAGAGGACGGCACGTGTAGTGGCTTTAGTAAAATGCGTGTGATATTATCATACAGTTCTTTTTTTGTAACATGGTTTGTAAAGGGCACCGTTAGTACTAAGGGAAGAATATTCTAGATACAGTTCGGAACTCCGATTTGCGACTCTCGATGCTGGGAAAAATGTGTAAGAGAATAGTCGGCATAAAAAAGGCTTTAAAAATTTTTACTGAACGTGCTTTACAGCCCGCCACGACAGAAGGTTGGGTCCGCTGCAGTCAGCATTTTACGAAAACTGAGAATCCGCTTTGGGAAACCGACAAGTTCCCTCCGGACTTACAGGACAATTTTATTACCCTTCTTTCGGCGAAGAAAATCAGGAAGCAGTGCCGTCTGAAGGCAGCGTATCATTGAGCCAAATCGAGTGGAAGTCAGAACTGGGCAAGCCGCTGTCAGGTGGCAAAGCACCATTAACTGATGGCTACATTTCATTTATATTGGCTGTAGCGTCAAATAGGATACTTCCACTAATATGGGAGGTGTGTTTTGACCACAATATTACAGGTCTCAAGTTCCTTCTAAGAGACGCAAAACTAATTTCCGAACAGTACATAACACGTAGACTAAAATTCCTGGGGCGTACGCAGTGAGCCCGTTGGTTGAGGAATTGTGCTGCAAGCTGGAAGGTCGCGGGTCCGATTCCCGCTGGTGTCCCTGGAATTTTTAATTGAATTACTCTTTCCAGCCGCGCTATGGCCCTCTAACAAAAATGAGTACCAAGAATATTTCCTGGAGGAAAATGTGGCCAGTGCGTAAGGCTGACAACCTTAGCACCTTCGTGTGCAGATTGTCTTGAAATCTGGGAGCCCAAAAATCCTGAAACCCTCAGGGCCTGTCCAGGCCATTACAGGGACTGCTAAAATTTAGTTTGCGGAGACAAACGGCATAACAGCCAGGAAAAGACAACTTGCTTCATGTTGGCATGTATTACAAATCGCTTGCCTGATAGGTACTCCCGAAGGAGGCAAAAAGTTGGAAACCACTGGGTACCTACTGCTAACCGGACTTGTGTCTGCTTACGGCGTCACGGCTGCGAGGTTACGGACTTCGTTCCGCACAGTCCAAATCTCGCGCCGAGGGATTTCAAGCTCTTTCGAACTCTTGACCAGTACCCTGACTGACTGGCAAGTGATTCGTAGGACACACCGACGTGAAGTAAGATGCCACCTCCTCGCTACTGACACTCGACACGAATTTTTTCTACACCTTGATTCCATGGTGGAAAAAAAACAGCTTAAATGCCAATGGTGAACACAGAGTGGCCTGATGTGTACCTTCCGGTATTCATGAATTATGTGTGCGTCGACGTCAGGCTAAAGTTCTCGGCATCAGTGTTACATCACTCGTATATGAACAGAGCAACTGTAATATGCACTTAGCGGGGACACGAATCCTAGAAAATTAAGTTGCTACGCGTCTTAAAAATCGAGAACTATTGCATTAAGTTTTATTTCCCTAACATACATCACAATATCTTCCCATCTACGCCGACGTGCCGCAAGTGTTCAATGTTTTACGGTTATTCTGTATGCACCTTTCAGTTGCCCATGCATGCGGCGTGTTCTTCCGATCGCTTCCTCGATGTAATCTCCATGAAGGGTTAAGTAACGAGCACAAAGTGACACGCGCCTTGTGTTCTGAGTGAGCCTTATTTGCCGGCCGCAGGAAGAGAGTGGGGCATGGTGTAAGGAACAGGTATCGCGGCAGAAGCCGACCGGCCTAACCGGTTCGTAGCAGCGTGGTCAGGTAACTACAAAATAAATGCCGACCCTCATCTCGGTTTGTTGTCATATCCGTCCAGACGAACAAACACACATGTGTGGCGCGACGTAATGTTTGTTCAAGTGATCTGTATTCCACTGCGTAGTAGTTCCAAGTGAAGTAGCGTTCGGTCCGATACTTGGCACAGGGACACAGTTCTAACGACGGCACATAGTTACAAGCTACCGTTTCTATATGAAAATTGTGGTTAGGGCGAAGCTGCCGTATGGAACACGTTTCAAAGTGAACCTAAGTGCAAGTGTCTACACTAACTGGGCACATGTACGTGCATTAATATTTAAACATGACGGCGCAAGCGTTTTAGCTTCATATCACACGACGTAGCTCAGAAAATAAAGACGTGCGCGATCCATACTATGAAACGAGAATATACTAATTCTTTACAACACCAATGCTTTAAAAATAGCATTGATCCGCTTGATTGATAGTAACTGGCACTGAAATATTTAGAGATGTTTAGGAAAATGATTGCTGTTGGTGCTGAAAATCAAACCAAACAGGTAAATGTTCTTCTTATGCACCACGCCGGATCATCGAACGCAGTGACTATCACTTGTCTGAACGGGTTGAAGTTACGTCATAACTTCGGCAAATCTGCACGAAACAAGTTCTCTAGTCGCGTGACTCGTGTTCAAATGAGTTTAAATACGGGCCCATTCCGGAAATGAGTGTGCTGTTTGGGTTCAACGTAATTAAATGATATTACCGATGTATTAAAGCAGACATGTGCACAGCGTAGTGGTATGTGTTCAGTTCTGTTCCTACCAATGCAATGTAAAATACATCTTCATCAAACTGGAATGCTTACGTGAACAGGACACCTGAGGCGAATATTTCAACAATGAGTCACAGTGGTTCGAGTGACGGAGACAACATCGACCAGTACAGTGGCGCCTCAAATGTCGTCACGAGATGCAAATTGGTAGGTATTATTGCAACGAACTGGTGTGACGCACTAATGGCCTGTTTTTCCGTATGAGTGTCAAGGCAGGTCTTTTACATTAAGGGAATAACATAGGCTGAGAGTGTTCAGGAACAGGGGGCTGAGGAAAATATTTTGTCCTTAGGAGGAAACAATAGGAGAAAATTTCACAGTTGGGATTGTCATGTTTTGTACTCTCTACCGAATATTATTAGGGTGATGAAAACAAGGAGTATGAGATGGGCGGGGCATGTGGCACACACGGGAGGATAAGAGAAATGCATACAGGGTTGTGGTTGGGAAGACCACTTGGAAGGCTTAGGCGTAGGTGAGGGAGTAATATTCAAAAGGAATAACGTGGATTGATGTGAAATGGATTGGTCTGCAGCAAGATTAGGGCTAATGGAAGGGGAGGGGGCTGCTACGAACATGCAAATGAACTTCCGGTTTTCAAAAAAAATTCGGTGAATTTCGTGATTATCCGAGGACCCGCTCTATTACCCCCACACGGTGACTCTGCTCCATAATTTCGTTTCCTAGCCATATTATTGCCGTGGTTCTACAATCGTACAATTTGTGTGGATCCTGTGATGCATGATAGTAAAGAGGGAGTAGATTCCTAGTTTATCGTTTTTTATAATATTGTTTGTACAGTCCATTCTCCTTTACTGTCCATTAGGCCTTGCCACGAGGTACATTTCTGTTGCAGTTTAATTCAGTAACAAGCCGCGAAGGCCTCTCGTTGCATTCTTAATCTTGGTGCTGGATGGAGATCAGCGATCAGCTTCACCCTCAGGCTGCTCTGGTTCCGGTACTAGGAGTCTGTGTGGGGTTCAGAGCTGGTCTGGACACTGCTGGTTAAAATAAAAATTTCTTGCCCCAGTGGCTGTCCAGGTAACAAACTTGTCACTTTTTACGGACTGAACCATCACCCTGCCATTCATTACTTCAGCTAAAATGAACTTGATAGCTCCAACAGCTTCATGCAAATTAGCTGAAATTAAGCATAACATGTTACTTTAAAAAGAATCCATTTGGAATTGTGGGGCGGGGGGGGGGGGGGGAAACA
>Ga0123357_10013544_pt1 | contig 10592 bp, 11 predicted proteins | sample TergutEmb28metaG_FD_89873 | JGI IMG/M metagenome (GOLD analysis project Ga0123357, IMG submission 89873) | Embiratermes neotenicus P4 segment gut microbial communities from Petit-Saut dam, French Guiana - Emb289 P4 | ecosystem: Host-associated > Arthropoda: Insects > Digestive system > Gut ...
ACATCTGACGGCTTGCTCATCCTTCGTGCCGGAACTAAGCTGTTTGTAGCCATGTACGAAGACTTCAACGCCACCGACCGCTGGACCGGCGAATCGTTGCACTGCTCATGGAAGGCGACCGTCGTCGCCATTGCCACGCGCCACGCCGATGCCACCGACATACGGTTCTCCGTCAACGGCAGGACCATCACCATCGCCCTGCCCAACACCGCCTGGGTGGAACACAAGCACCGCACCGGATACGTCATCACGGACTACGTCGCCGCGCAGGCTGCGGGACTCTATCTGAAGCAGGCCATCGAGTCCGGCTACGACAATGGCCGCGACCTGTACACCATGACGGTCGCCGAGGCGCTGGAGCTGGTGGAGGCTGTCGTGCGCGAGGCCGGACATACGCGGAAGATTCCCGCCGTGCCGCTCGTCAACGGCAACATGAATCCCGAGGACGAGATGGCGATCCATCTGCCCGGAGAACCAACCTAGTTTCTTCTGTGAACTAATGTTTGCGCGAAGGCTACGCATCGAACGCATCGACGCCGAGGGCAATGTGCATCCGTGCCCGATCGCGTGGATCGATAACTTTGCCATGCGCAACTTCACCAACGACGCCTTGTTCGACGACACTCTGCCAGTGAGCGACGGCGTTCTGGAGGCAGGCTTCCGCGTGCCGCTCGACCGTCTCCGCGCGAACATGGAAGACTGGTTTCGCCGCAAAGGCTATCTTGTCCGCGAAGACCACTTGCGCATTACAGAAGAAACCAGTCAGAACTACCGTTGCAGGTAAGAACACAGTTCTTATGACAAGGTATAGCCGCAGTACTCGCATTTGGTCGTCATGCCGCTGCGTTTTGTACCCGAGGCGCCGCATCCGGGGCAGGTGAACCTTCCCTGCCCCTGTGCTGCAACAGGCGGCGGAGGCGCTGTCGGCCAGCCACCGATGATGATCTCATTTGTAGTTGCGTCTATCGACGCATTGGCAAAGAAGCCCTTGTCGATCATCTTTTGCAGGTCATTTTTAACGAACTCCGGCGGCAGCGATGCGCTGGTGGCAATGTCATCCAGCGAGGTCATACGCAGGTTTGAAATCACAGAGACATACCGCCGGAAACGCTCTGTCCTCCGCTTGATCTGGATGCCTCTGACAACCAGAAGAACGCTGAACGCCAGCATGATCGCTCCAAAGATCACGCCGCCGGCAGCGTCGCCCGGCTGTGACTCCGAGATGACGGAGATAATAATAATCACCGAAAATACCCCGAGGATATATCCGCTGATGCTTGCTATTTTTCCGCTGACTGCTCCTGGAGCTGCCGCCGTATTCACTTAGAACTCTCCCCTCTTCGGTCCACCGGTTCCGATCTTTTCCCTGTCCGCTTCATCGCGGCGCGCAATGGCGGGCGACCACGCGCAGATGGAAATTGTAACAATCGCAAAGAAAAGCAGGATAGCAACCTCAATCACAATAAATACTTTGGGGGGTTCCTGAAACAGTCCAGCAAAAAATATACTGGCCAGGGTAACTATGAAATACAGCGACAGCGACGTTGTAACTCCCGACTTCAGAAAGACCTGGTTATGGTCTTCGTCCACGCTTCGGAGTCCGGTCAGTCCGCCGAACAAAGCCACTTCCGACAGCACCAGGAATACCAGCGCCCACTTATTCACGGGATTTTTTTCAATATCCAGAAGGAAGAATGCGGCTATAGTAAATGCAACCACGAGTATTCCAACAAGCGCTATAAGTCCACCGCCATTTTTACCGTTCATTTTGACGCCTCCTGCAATTTATTTCCACACTCGGGACAGAACCTGGAACTACCATCTACCTGCGCTCCGCAGTTACTGCACTTTTTCGCAAGAGAAACTCCGCATTCGGGACAGAATTTAAATTTTTGGGAAAATACAGCGCCACATGCGCTGCATGTAGTGGCGTCGGCCTGTGCAGCCTTTTGCGTGTCCGAGCCACAGGAGGGGCAGTAACGCGCCGCCGCATCCATGTTGGCATTGCAGCCGGAACATCTTTTCATCTCTTTGACATTGATGCTTTGCGCCAGTCCACTGGCCTGGCTGCCCATCGCGCCGCCGACGCCCATGCCAATTCCTAATCCTATGCCGGCTCCCATGAGCCCTGCCTGGGCAGAGCCGGGATTTGTGGCAGCTCCTTCAAGCGTGTCAAAGGAGCGCTCCTGCACATAGCTGTAGCCAACAATATCCATCTCCGCCCGCTTGGCTAGAGCATCCTTGAGTTTCTTTACAGCGGGATCGTCCTCCGGCACGCTGACATCATTAACAAAGAAATTGAGTAAATTAATGCCATATTCATTTAATGTTGGCGTGATCTTTTCTTTTAGATGATCGGACAGTTCAACTAAGTAAGCATTGATCTCAAGGGCGCTTACATTCTTTTTAACTAGATAGGTTGAAATAGAATCTTTGACGGTCGTGAGATATAAACCCCTGAAGAAATTAAGGATGTTGGTCTTATCAAGAACCGGCAAAGTTCCGACGAGCTTAGTTAGAAACTTCTTAGAGTCACCGATCTGAATGCCGAACTGCCCATAAGAGCGCACGGGGACGAAGACACGATACTTCGGATCCTGCAACTGAATCGGCGTCGGCGTTCCCCACTTGATATCCAGGGAGTGGGCCTTGTTCACGTACCAGACCTCGGCTTTGAAGGGCGAGCGTCCGCCGAAGGGAAGGTTCACAAACTTACTGAGGAACGGTATATTGGCGGTCGATAGCGTATGCCGACCCGCCGCAAATACATCCAAGGCCTGGCCGCCCTTATATAGAACAGCCTCCTGCGACTCATTTACGATGAGCTGCGTCCATGTGCCCAGCTCGTCGCTGCGATACTTCCACGCGAAGACATCCGGCCCACCATCATATTTGACGACATCCACAACAGCCATAACTACACCGCCTTTCAACTTTCAGTCCGAATAGCTGCGGATACAGCTATCGGCAGTAAGTAACTACCATTTCCCATCATCTTTCGGGGGGACAGGGGCCTTAACAACATTTGGGACCGCTGCAGGAGCCTGTTCGGCTGAAGCAGACTGCGACCTGCGGGCAGAACTCTCCCCTGCCGCCTGTTTGCCTGGCTGCGCACTCGAAGCCCTGGCTTCTCCTCTGACCAGTAACTGTCCTGGCGTAATGCCATCCAGAGATATCTGAACACTCTCTAAGTGGCCGTAAGACAACTTGTCCGTCACACGGTCGATGATGACATTGCAGCATGGAATTTCATTGCGTCCCAGAGACTCGCCCGTTTGCGGATCCTTCTCTTCTTTTCCAAGAGCGATCACGGCATAGCGCGCACCCGGCTTGAGAGACTTTCCGCCCTGGCTCAGAGTCACGGTATTTCCATCGCGGTCAATGATCGAAACCGGATAGGTGCGGGACACAATCGACGCCACCACCTGATCGGCAATGTTAGTCACCATGCCTTGCAGCACGCTATCCGAATTGATGCCGTTGCTCATAGTCGTAGGGGCCATGGAGGGAGCGTTGCCTTGCAGCGAATCAGCGGCAAGAACCTGGCGCGTGGCTACATTGACCAACTTCTGCGAGATGGCCCATCCGCCCGAGTAACTGACCAGCTCTCGATTGCTGAGCCGAAGCGCAGTTACATTGCGATTGTATGCAAGCGAGTTGATGTGCCCAACCCAGATGACATCGGCGCTGAACGCCTGTCCCAGCTTTCCGGCGTCGCCGCGCCGCGCCTGGCCGCTTTGTATGAACTCAATCTCCTGATCGATATCCGAATCCGCCTCTCGATCCAGAACGCTGAACCGTCCGGTCGCGGTCAGCGCCGCAGCCACCTGCTGGCGGATGGCATCGCTCACGGTTCGCGCCGGTACGATCGCGCCGCCGATGTTGAAGGCGGAGACGTCAAACCGCAGAGGCGCAACCACTACCTTCAGCTTCTTATCGTCAGCCGCAGTAAAATGCGCGATGTTCGCCTCAATGGTCACCGCGTAGGGAGCGCCCCTGCTGCCGGGCCAGATCAATCTGCCAATCAGCGAGCGCTCCTTGATCGATTGAATTCTGAAGTTCGTGATCGCGCCGCCGGAGCTTTGCGCGACGCGCTCGCGAAAGGCCGTGCCGCGGATCGAATCCGAGTCCTGGCCGTTGGTAACGTCCAGGCCGAACCGCGCCTGAACGGAACCGGAGTCTATGGTAGCTCCGTTGACCTGTAACAGCGCGGTTTTCATAGCGTCCGTCGTTGCAGAGGCAACCGAATCCCCGTAGCCGGTCGCAACCGTGGGCACGGTATCGACCTTTCCCACGTCCGGCACCGAAGCCGTGACGGCAGCCGTACCCGCGCCAGTTGGAGTGCTGGCCGCTGGCGGCGCCTCCGGCTTCTTCCTGCACGAACACAGAAGCAGAACCATCAGCGATGCGACGAGGATACGATGCCTACTCATTTACAGCTCCTTCTTTCCTACAGTGTTAGTCCATGGAGCCGAGCGCGTTGGTAGCGTCCGGAGGAACGGCGATATCGTGGGCCTTGGCATAGGCTGTGGCGTCATGAAGGGTCTGGGACAGGTGCCTGGCGTTGTGCGGAAATTCCTTGACGATGTAAGCGCCAAGTTGCAGTCTGGGGAGCATCGCCGGAGACGCGCTATGAAGGCTGTTCCCGAATGACGCAACGCCGCTCTGCATCCCGGCGTACTTAAGCAGCCCTTTGGCAAGGAAGATCATTCCCTCTTTGTACGACGCCTTCGCCTGCTCATCCATCTCAGGAGGGTTCTTGAACGCGGCATCGACAGCAGGCTGATTTTCGCGTCTGTACTTATCCTGGTTCTGCAGATTGCCGACGGTGGCACCTGAATCGAGCGCCGCTCGTTCCGCTCTGGCCTGCGCTGCCTGGTCCTTCAAGCCCAGCGCGTCATAGATCCTCGCATCTCCGTCCAGAACATCCTTGTTCGCAGCCGTGTACTGGTCGGCAAGCTGGCTTTGCGCGCCGGTCAGATCGCCGCCGCCGCTAATTCCTGGCACCTTCGGCACTTTGAACTGGGCTTGCGCCACCAGCGATAGCGACACCAGCGCGATTGCGATATACAGTTTTTTCATCTGACTTTCCTTCTTTCCCGTTGTGCTTCGTTACATGGCTCCGAGCGCGTTGGTCGCGTCCGGAGGAACAGCGATATCATGGGCCTTGGCGAACTCGACAGCATCATGGAGAGTTTCAACCAGGTGCTTGATGTGGCGCGGAAACGCCACGATGATGTAAGCGCCCGTCGCCAGCCTGGGAATCATGGCCGGGGATGCATTATTAAAACTATTTCCGAATGCCATGACGTCGTTCTTCATCGCGATGTAATCGAGCAGCGCTCTTGCAAGCAATATCAGTCCCTGGTTGAAGGACGCTTTCGCCTGCTCATCCATTTCAGGAGGATCCTTGAATGCGGCGCTGACGGCCTCGCGATTGTCCTTCGATGCCTTGTCTGCCGCCTTCAGATTATCCAGAGTAGCGCCTGCCTCCAGCGCCGCGTGTTCTGTCCGTGCCTGCGCCGCCTGATCCTTCAGACCTAAAGCGTCGTAGAGATTCCCATTCGCCTCCAGAACATGCTTGTTCGCAATCGCAAACTTAATCGCGAGCTGGTCTTGCGAGCTGGTCAGGTTGCCCCCGCCTAACCCTGCCAGTTTCGACCATTTGGATTGAGTCTGCGCTCCTGCCGATAACAGCACAAGCGCGGCCACGATAATAAGTTTTTTCATCTATTTTTCCTTCTTTCGGAGAATTTAGTGCAAACCAGCATTTGCTAATTGACTTGTTAAATCTCTCGCTGCGCTCTGCGCTGCAAGTTTCAAGGCGTTGGTGGTGGCTTCCTCGGCGGTCGGACCGACTCCGGCGTACTGGGCCGGCCCGGCAATCGCGACGCTCTCAGGAATGCGCTGGCTGACATCCAGCACCTTGCCGTTCACGGTGACGACCATGCGCTTGAGGCCGGTGGCGGGATCGTCGCCGACCATCCCCACATCCAGGGTCGCCAATGCGATGTAGCGGACCTCGGCAGTGCGCAGGCCCTCTACCACGTTCATCAGCGTCGCGGTCTGGAGATCGTCGCCGGATTCATAGTCCTTCTGGATGTCGACGACCTTCAGCTTGCCGCCAGACAGCGGCTCGATAAACTGCGCGTCGGCGACCCGGTACCCGGCGGCCTTGAATATCTGGGTGACCACGCCGCTGATTCCCTGGCTGGGGATGATCTTCCATGTAGTGGCATCGGAACGCGCCATGCTTGCGCCGCCGCGCTCGACCGTGGCCTGAACGTTGGCGTCGATGCTGGCCGCCGACTGTACCGACTCGTTGGTAGAGACCTCGGTTTTGCGAACGGTCTCCCCTTCGTTGGTTGACCTCTGCGCAGCTACGGCGGCGTTGCCATGAACGTCAACCACGGCCCGTTTCGTGACGCGCGCGTCGAAGGTGGTCTGCGTATCCACCTGCCGCGAGAGAAAGACGAACGCCATCTGCGAGCCCTGGGTTACGGTTCCAGGCCCCACCGCCGACTTCAGGGCCAGACGAAGCGCCGAGCCGTTCAGCGACACACGCACCGTGACCGAGTAGGTGAGACTGGCCGGATCGTCCAGCTCGTCGAGAATCGTCGTGTCGAGAATAAACCGGTCGGGGTTGTTCCTGATGATGCCCCTGATGGTATCGAGATTCTCGACCTCGGAGTCGCCGGCATCGGCAAAATAAAATTCGATGGCCTTCATCTGGGCAGCCTGCACGACGGCTGCTTTGATGTCGGGACTGGCGGCACAATCCACAAAGACCTTCTTTTTTACAGCGCACGTCGCCGGGCTGGCCTGGTATTGCATGGAGGCCTTGCCTTTGGCCGTCACAACGTCTGCGCGCGCAGCCGCAGCCGAAAAGATTACTAGCGTCGCAAGAACGATCCTGGCTATTTGCATGATTTGAGCAACTCCCTCGTGGCTGATATCTGCTTATCAACGTTTGCTCCGGTGGCCGCAGACTTGAGCCACGGATTGTTATCGCCCCCGAGCACCCCGGAGAGTTTCGCGAACAGTCCTTTGATCGAGTCCTGATAGGCAGGAAAGTCCTCTACGTTCACCTGGGATACGGGCACCAGCTTGGTCTCGCCGTTTTTGAACTGACTATCGAGATAAGCGTGTCCCGATAGCGGCTCTTCGAGCTTGATGGAAAACATCGAACCGAAGATCAGGCTTCTGCCCGCCGCTTTAACCTCGTAGGGAATCGTCTTCAGCTTGAGCAGGTCGAGGCTGAACTGATAGTCGGGCTTGGGAAGCGTCAGGCTGTAAACCGTGCTGTCCGACACGGTCATCGACATGACGTTGCCGATGGCGTAGCCCTTGGAGAAGGGCAGAATGGGAACGCCCGCTTTGGTCGAAAGCTCCTCGCCAAAGGTGTCGGCCAGCCAGGTCTCCGCGCCGCCATTGCGGTACTCCGGCGGAAAGACTGCCCGCGCCTCGTCGCTGATGGCGATATTTGTAACCTGTAAGTAGCGCGAGACGCTCGATGGCAAAGCCGCATCGTTGAGCGTGCTTACGAATCTGTCGATAAGCCCCGGCTTGCCGTCGATGCCCCTGAAGATGTAGCTGACATCCTGGTCCTTCACTTTTTCCGTGGGCGGAGCCGTCAGCACGTCGATGTATGCAAAGCTGATGGGATAAGCCCGCAGCACCGTCATCGACTTGAAGTCGAAGAAGAGAGCCTGCGCTCGAAACTGAGTCAGCAGCTTGTAGACGGAGCCGATCTGCTCGGTGGAGATACTCTCATTGGTGAGCACGAAAGCGACGGCAATCACCTGGTCGTGGCCCTTCAGCTCGTCTATGTGCGGAACAAGAGCGAAATGCCTGGGATGAGCCGACTGCATGGCGCTTTGCAGCAGAGCATTGATGCCCTTGTCTCCGAGCGAGCTGCCGAAGCGCTGCGAATAGGGAAATCTGGTTGCGATAGAAGCGTGATCGCCCGCATAAGCCAGACCAGCGAAGGCAACTGTTTGATCCTGACAGTACCCTTTTACAGAGCACAACAGGACAAGCGAGATGGCGATCCTGCGTAAGAGCTTGAACCAATTTAGCCTGGAACAAGACCGACCTGAGCTGGCCTGACGGAACGGTACAGACATGGAACTCTCCACAGCCGAACGATCTCCGCTTGAACAAACAGGAAGTCAGGGTCGGCAACCTAATTCAGCTCAGCGGATACATTGCACGCGATAGAGATATCCTACCCGTTAAATCCGGCTGCGTCGTAAAAAATTCCACAGTCACTGCAAAATTCTGCAAACAGCCTGAGCTCACACCCCTGACTGGGAGATATGAGCGCGTGCAATATGTTCCATAGCGGAGACATGGATTTGGATGCAGGAAATGCTGTCAGGTAATGGCGTGAAAGTGCCGAAGGCGCGTCCTTACTTCTTCAGCGTCGCCATATCGATTACGAAGCGGTACTTGACGTCGCCTTTAATGACGCGCTCGTAGACTTCGGCCAGCTTATCGATAGCGGTCAGCTCGATCTCCGAGACGATACCGTGATCGGCGCAGAAATCCAGCATCTGCTGCGTCTCCGGCACGCCGCCAATCGACGAGCCTGCCAGTGAGCGGCGGCCTTTAATCAGCGAAAAAGGAAATACGGAGATGGGCTGATCCGGGATGCCTACAGAACAGAGCGTGCCGTCCAGCCGCAGCAGGCTGAGATAGGCATCGACGTCGTGCTTGGCGGCCACGCAGTCCAGAAGGAAATCGAAACTGGCGGCGTGTTTGGCCATGGCATCGCGGTCGGTGGAGACTACGACCTCATCGGCGCCGAGCTTCAGGGCGTCGTCGCGCTTGTTGGGCGAGGTCGTGAACTGCACCACGTGCGCACCCAGCGCGTGCGCGAACTTCAGCCCCATGTGGCCGAGTCCGCCCAGGCCGATGATGCCGACCTTCTTGCCCGGTCCCGCGTTCCAGTGCTTCAGCGGCGAGTAGGTCGTGATGCCCGCGCACAGCAGCGGAGCCGCCGCGGCCATGTCCAGCCGGGGCGAAAGCGTGAAGGCGTAGCGCTCGTCCACGACGATGTTATTGGAGTAGCCGCCATAGGTGACGCAGCCGTCGTAGCCGCGCGCGTTGTAGGTTGCCACCATGCCTTTGGCGCAGTACTGCTCGAGACCGGCGCGGCAGTTGTCGCAGACGCGGTCGGAGTCCACCATGACGCCCACGGCGGCGCGGTCGCCTTCCTTAAACTTCTTCACGGCGCTGCCAACCTTGGCGACGTGGCCGACGATCTCGTGGCCGGGAACCATGGGAAAGATGTCGCTACCCCAGTCGCCGCTGACCTGGTGGATGTCGGAGTGGCACACACCGCAGTAGGCGATATCGATGACCACATCATTCGGACGCGGGTCCCGGCGCTCGAAGCTCCAGGGCGCAAGCGGCGACTTCTTTTCAAGAGCGGCGTAGCCGTATGACTTCATGATTGTCTATCTCCTTATCGTGACTACTTATGTTCTGGAGTACTGGATACTTCCGGGTCAATCCCAGACTTAAGTCTTCCCTGATCTCTTGGTGTTAACTTACCCCAAACATCAGAAGGAATTTTGCGCCAGTTTTTGCCATTGGAATACCACGCATCAAGGGCTTTGTGCAGGTTTTCTGTATATTCTCCGTGCGCAATTTTATCCGATTGTTCATATCTACCGTACATGTCTTTGATAATTCTTTCTTTCTGATCATCGCGCAAATCGGTACTAGCGTTGACAAGTGCTATAGCTTTCTGCAATTGTTCCGCCGTAATAGCGGATTCACCAACTTTATCTTCGGCGGCAGCCTTATTTGAAGCGTTTGAATTATCGTTATTGCTGGACTTATCACGAAGTGAGTCTAGCCACTTCATCCCATCTGTTTTTTCTCCAGTAGGAGAAAACAAAGTAAAGTGCAACTTCGGCTCAGTAGCGTTTCCTGATTTTCCACTGAGAGCTATTACTTGGCCCGGAGTTACGGATTCTCCAGGTTTTACTTTTACCTCTGATAACCATCCATATCCACCAATGTTGCCATCTTTATACTTTATCTCTACGGTAATGCCGCATCCATTGTCTATCTGCGAAGCTTCCATTACTGTGCCATTCGTGGCCGCATATATCTTCGTACCAAGAGGCACGGCAAAATCGTAACCATCGTTTAGTTTTGAATCACAAACAGGTAAAGAGGTGTGCTCTGCGTCTATATAGGAGTGCTCCGGGTTATATACTTGTCCCCAAGTCCCAACAGCACACAACTCCAATACCGCTAAAACAATAATCTTTTTCACGCGTTACTTCTCTCCTCCGTGATGATTATTTCTTCAGTAATTGTGGCAAAAAGCAGATTCCTTCGCTTCGCTGCGGAATGACAATTCATGAGAACCGGCGCTTATTCATCGTAGCGCAGCAGACTGAAGACGTCGTACTCGGCAAACTTCTCGCGGCCCTTCAGGAAGTCTAGTTCGACGGCGAATCCAAGGCCTGCGATCACGCCTCCGAGCTGGCGCACTAACTGTACCGTCGCCTGCATGGTGCCTCCGGTTGCCAGCAGGTCATCGACGATGACCACCCTCTGGCCAGGCTCGATGG
>Ga0123357_10013547_pt1 | contig 10590 bp, 4 predicted proteins | sample TergutEmb28metaG_FD_89873 | JGI IMG/M metagenome (GOLD analysis project Ga0123357, IMG submission 89873) | Embiratermes neotenicus P4 segment gut microbial communities from Petit-Saut dam, French Guiana - Emb289 P4 | ecosystem: Host-associated > Arthropoda: Insects > Digestive system > Gut ...
GATGTAGTGAACAATTACGTGAGCGTTGTGATCCCGGGCTCCACGGTATACCGTGTTCAAAACGCCCCCAGTGGGACGAATCTGTTCAGTGGGCCTTCTGGCATTGCGGTGGACAGCAAAGATAACGTATATGTTGTGGACCAGGCAAGCCCGCAGGGCAACGTGTACAAGCATTCGGGCTGGGTCACGGGAGTTGCCTGGTCCGCGCAGCCGGGTAACGCCAATGCGGGCCGAACCCTTTCCGCCGCGCCCGCGGCGGTGTTAAAGACCGTAGGAGGCGAAACTATAACCGATGCCGGGACTTCGACGGTCTCTGCCGCATTGACCACCGCTAATGGCGCTACGCTGAGCGGCGGAGGATCCAAGGGGTTCACAAACGGCACGGCTGTGTTTGATAACCTGAGTGTGAACAATGCCGGAACATATTCGCTTACCGCTACGGCCAATCTTCAGAGCAGCCAAATCCAAAAATATTATGATGGTCTAAATGTTTATCCTACCGGCCAAGCCCTCTCCTCCTTTAACGTTTCTGCAACCAGCAGCTCATTTACGATTTCAGCACTTCCGACGCTGTCGCTGACGCCGAGTCCCACGACCGTTACGCTTGGCACGGGTACTTCTCCGGTGCTTAAGGCTACGGCGAATTTAGCGGGAGGGGCTGCTCTGACCGGAACGATCACCTTCACGCTGGTCCAGGGTGGAGCGCCAACGCCGATTTATACAGAAACTTTAGCAGTTTCTGGTGCTGGAACCTATACTACTTCTACAGGCTACACGCTTCCAGGCACGGCGGCGGCGGCGGGTACCTACCAGTGGGTCGCAACCTACAGCGGCGACGCGAATAACAGTCCCGTCGCTACGGGCGCAAACGATCCCAGCGCTCAGGTTACCGTGAACGCGGTGCAGGCTGATCTTATGCTGAGCAAATCCGTCAGCGATCCTGTCCCTAACGTGGACGAGGAGATAACGTTTACTGTCACTCTGGCCAACCTCGGTCCGAATGACGCCACCAACGTTACGGTTTCTGATCCCTTGCCCGCCGGGTTGAACCTCATCGGTGCGGACCCATCAGAAGGAACCTATGCTCTAGGTGTGTGGACAGTTGGCACGGTGACGACAGCGGCGCCTCAAACCTTAACCATAAGGGCTCAGGTTGTTTCGCCAGGCCGGGAGACCAACACCGCTATGATCACTCATGTCGATCAGATCGACCCCGATACGATCAATAATACCGCCAGCGCGACTATCACGCCCCAGCAGGCCGATCTTGCGCTGAGCAAAACGGTCGACAATCCTGCCCCCAGCATAGGCGATCCGGTGAAGTATACCATCACTTTGACCAATAAGGGGCCGGATGCTGCTACTAATGTCTTCGTGCAAGACCCTCTGCCTGCCGGGCTGACTTTTGCGAACGCGACGGCGTCTTCGGGATCTTATGACTCAACAACGGGCCTGTGGGCAGTTGGCACCGTGGCGTCCGAGGCGTCTCAGACTTTGAGTATACAAGCCACGGTTGGTAATGCCAGCGCGAAGACCAATACGGCTACGATTACCTCTGCTGACCAATTTGACCCCGATATGAGCAACAATACCGCCAGTGCGAACACCGCGTTACCCCAGGCCGATCTTGAACTGAGCAAAACCGTCGACAATCCTACCCCTAACGTGGGCGATCAGATAACGTTTACCATTACTGCGACCAACCACGGTCCTGGTAGCGCCACGGGTGTTACCGTTTCTGATACCTTGCCCGCCGGGTTGGCCTTTGTTAGCGCAAACCCATCAGAAGGAACCTATGCTGCGGGTGTGTGGACAGTTGGCAAGGTGACGACAGCGGCGCCTCAAACCTTAACCATAGTGGCCCGGGTTACTTCGCCTGCTGCGCAAACCAACACTGCTACGATCTCTGCTGCCGATCAGATCGACCCCGATACGAGCAATAATACCGCCAGCGCGACTATCACGCCCCAGCAGGCCGATCTTGAACTGAAAAAAACCGTTGACAACTCTTTCCCCAATGTGAACGATACGGTGAAGTTTACCATCACGCTGACTAACCATGGCCCGGATACTGCCACCGGTGTTTCCGTACAGGATATGTTGCCGACGGGCCTGACGTTTGTCGGCGTTACGGCATCGCAGGGGTCCTATGATTCGGCCACAGGCAATTGGTCTGTTGGCGCGGTGGCGTTGGGGGCTGATCAAATCTTGACTGTACAAGCCACGGTTGCTTCGTCTGCTGCACAAACCAACACGGCTACGATCTCTGCTGCCGACCAGTATGATCCTGACACGAACAACAATCGGGATAGCGCGACCGTTACGCCCCAGCAGGCCGACCTTACCTTGAGTAAAGTGGTGAGTGATTCCACTCCCTATGTGGACGATACGATAACGTTTACGATCACGCTGGGCAACAAGGGTCCTGATGAGGCTACTCATGTTACGGTAAACGATATCTTGCCCGCCGGGCTGGCCTTTGTCGATGCAATACCGTCACAGGGGTCATATGACGATAGTACTGGTGAGTGGACAGCCGGCACGGTAGTACCCGAAGCTCCTCTGACTTTAACGGTACGAGCCAGAGTTGATTCGACGGGCGATAAGACCAACACAGCTACGATTACTGCTGCTGACCAGTATGACCCTGACATGACCAATAATTCAGCTCAGGTCCTGGTTGTTGTTAATAATCCGTCTTTGGATTTGACACTGTCATCTTTTCCTTCAATAGTCACAGCGGTTGGACAGACTGTCACGTATACGTTTCAGGTTCACAATAGCGGCAATGTAATCATTACCAACCCTACTGTCAACGTGGTATCGTTTTCGGGAACGGGGCCAATCACGGTATATATCCCGCAGACCTCCATCGATCCTGGTGCGGATGCAGCAGGTATCTTCAATTACACAGTGACCCAGGCTGATATCGACGCGGGCCAAATAACGCTTAAGGCGCAGATCCAGGGCACAGCGCCAAACGGTGTTACCGTGAGCAGCTCTACTGTTAACGAACAAGTTGACGCATATCCCACGTGGGGCATATCGCTCAGACCGTCAGGCGCTTATTCGTTCAGTCCGGCTGTGTATGGCTATACAGCGCACCCGTCGCTGAATGTTACCGTGAACAATACCGGCAACCTGTCGGCGGGCACCGGCGCTTTGAGCGTTGCGCTCTCCGGCCCGGGCGCGAGCAACTTTACGCTCTCGACCGATGCGATAACCAGCATTGGGCTGGGTGACACTGGCAGCTTTAGCGTTGAGCCAAAGACCGGTCTTGAGGCGGGGACCTATACCGCCACGGTTACGGTGAGCGGCGCGAACGTGACCTCGCAGAGCTTTGATGTGAGCTTTACCGTTAGACAGAAGTCGCTTGCAGGCGCGACCGTCACGCTTGCGCCGGGCCCGTATGTCTATACCGGCGACCCGCTTACGCCTGCGGTGGTAAGCGTGGTGATAGATGGCATCACGGTTCCGGCCTCAGACTATGACGTGAGCTATGCCAATAACATTAACGCGTCACCGGTCACGGCGCCGTCCCCGCCGCTCGTCACGATCACAGCGAAGTCGACAAGCGTCAACTTCTACGATCAGGCCTCCGTGGCCTTTGCCATTGACAAGGCTCAGGCGCCTTCCATCATCTGGCCGACTCCGGCTGCGGTGACCTATGACCCGGCAAAGACATTGGCTGATGTCGATATTGCCTCTTCTGGTTCCGGCGACGGAACCTTTGCCTGGGCCGACGATACGATCATACCCACGGTGGGCAACAGCGGCTATACGGTCAAGTTTACTCCCCGTGACGCCGATAACTATGACTACTCTGGCGTGGCGTTGTCCGACGTGGTTGCCCTGACTGTCAGCAAGGCAACGCCAGCTTACAGCGCGCCAACGGGACTTGCCGCCACCTACGGTGACACGCTGGCAAGCGTGACTCTGCCCGCAGGCTGGACCTGGGACGGCGGGGCCGGCGCTGGCGCCAGCGCCGTGGGGTCTGTGGGCGCCGTGGGGGCTCAGACCCATCAGGCAACTTTTACCCCGACCGATACTGATAATTACGACACGGTGGCGGGCGTTGACCTGAGCGTAATGGTAGCGCCAAAACCTCTCACGGTCACGGCAGATAATCAAAGCAAGTACTACGGCGAAGCCGACCCGACCTTGACCTGGACGGCCCCCGGGCTTCTGTCTGGCGATACGCTGGCGGGGTCGCTCACCTACGCGGGCACAGACGTGGGGCACTATGACATCGTGCAGGATACCCCCTTCAGCAATCCTGATTACCAGGTCACTTTTACCCAGGGCATCATGACGATCATGCAGACTCCCGCTACGCAAGATGCGATTGACACGATCAATGACCTGCCGGATTCCGTTAAAGACAAGGACGACGCTGACAAAGTGGCCGAGGCAACAAACGCCTATGACGGGCTGACGGACAATGAGCAGGCGCAGGTTCCCCGCGATGTTAAAGACGCGCTGGCGGCGGCGCAGGCCCAGGCGGCGGCCATCAACCATACCGACGGGAAGGCGTCTGTTTCTGGCGATCTGCCCTGGTATGTGCGGCTGGTGGTCACTCCGGTCCCGCGATCCGATTCGCGCTATGGCGCGTTTCGTGATAAGACGTCGGGCAAAAACCTGCGCTACCTCTATGACATCAAGCTGATCAACACGCTGACGGGCGAAACCTATGAGCTGCCTGCCGGCAAAACCGTGACGGTTACTCTTGGGGGCCTGGCGCTTAAGGGCGCCCGTGGCCTTGGCATAGCTCATGAAAAAGAGAGTGGCACAATACAGTATCTTGCTGCGCACGTAAGCGGCAGTACCGTGACCTTTACCGCCTCAAGCTTCAGCCTGTATGGTGTGACAGCGGCCAAGACAGGAGCCCCGCTTGCCATCCCTGCCACGGGCGACGCCCTCTCCCTGGCGCAGCTCTGGATGTGCCTGGCAGCAGGCGCCGCGCTGGTTCTGGCGACGCTTCGCCTCAGGCGGCGCGGGCCGGGTACTGGACAGCGGGAGGCAAAACAGGTAGTATCATAAGTCCGTGTATTTCGCCCTGCGATTTCTGAGGGCCGCACGGCATTCCGCGTCATGCGGGGGTATAGCTCAGCTGGTTAGAGCGCTGGCCTGTCAAGCCAGAGGTCGCGAGTTCAAGTCTCGTTACTCCCGCCATTCTCTCTGTAGGTAGCTGTTAGATTGAAGCTGCCAGCTTGCTGGAATAGATACATAGGGAGCGTGCCGACCCGGCGCGCCTCTGTACGGGACTGCAACGGGCTGCGCAAAGAGTGAGACAGGGGGACGGTTCTCTTGTCTCATTTGTAATAAGACAAGAGAACCGTCCCCCTGTCTCACCCCTGTCTCATACCCGACCCCCTGTGTTTGCGTGAGGCTATTTCTGTTCGCCCGTCCCCCTGGGTTCGTTTGTGGTGTGAACACAGGGGGTCGGGTACATTGTGTTTTGCGGGGGCTATTTCGCGGGCATTTTTCGTGAGGCGCGTCCTCCTGTGTTAATCATGCCAGTGTTTCTTTCTTATGAGGGGGATACTGATATGCTATACTTATGCAATACGAAAGTTAGGATGATATGGACAATCGATTAGTATTTGATGAACACATCACAAGAAAGCACCCAGAGCTTTCCGAAGAAAATATTGCCTATGCATGGGAAAACGCAATCGCTTCCAGGTGGCGAAATCACGATGACTACATCATGATTGGATTTGACAACAAAGGTAGGCTTCTTCAGGTTTGTGCGGTCAGGCTAAAGGGTGGCAACTGGTTTGTTTATCATGCTATGACTCCGCCACAGGATGGCACTTATAAAGAGCTTGGTATAGAAAGGAGAGATTAGTATGGAGTATATAACTGCAAGTGGCAAGACACTAACCGACGAAGATATCCGAAAAATGGATGAAGAGGCAGAGACAGGGAACTGGCATGGTGATGGTCCTGTTGTTATGGGGCGTCCAAAGATGTATGACGAAGACCTTGAGACGGTATCGTTTCGTTTGCCACAATCTCGTATTGCAGCTGTCGAGGCGGTAAGTAAGAGAATCGGCGAAAGTAAATCTGAGTTTTTCCGGCGCGCAATAGATCAGGCGTTACTTGCCGCAGCCGATTAGATATCGCAGGGAACACAGGGGGACGCAAGACAAGGGGACGGTTCTCCTGTCTTATTTGTAATAAGACAGGAGAACCGTCCCCCTGTCTCACAGGAGAACCGTCCCCCTGTCTCACAGGAGAACCGTCCCCCTGTCTCACAGGAGAACCGTCCCCCTGTCTCACAGGAGAACCGTCCCCCTGTCTCACCCCAGGCCCAGGGTTGACAGGATGGTGCGTTGGGACTTGGTCAGGGCAGCGTGGTTGATTTGCGGCGTGCCGTCGCTGCCGTCGGGGGGCGTGATAAAGGGCAGCGTTCTGATTTGCTCCAGCATCTGGCGCCAGTTGACTTTGCGGATGCCGTCGCGGGCTTGCTTCTTGTTGAGCAGCATGCAGCGCAGATAGGTTGCCAGAAAGCAGATGAACAGGCGCCCGTCGCGCAGCGCGCGACTCTGCTGGTCAACGCGTGAAAATACCGAGATCCGCTGCACCTGGGCAAACACATCCTCCAGAAGGTGACGCTTGCGGTAGAGCATGGGGATGAAGTATGTTTCCAGCTCCGGGTCATTTGTGATATAGGCCGACCAGCCCGCGATCTGGAGCACCCGCTCAAGCTCCGCTGCGTCCAGCCCCCGGGCAAAGGCAAGGCGTTCTGCCCGGGCAAAGTCCGTTGAGCTGAAGTAGATGTGCAGGAACAGGTCGATCCCTGCCAGGGTGATCGGGCGACAGGCGCCGTAGGCGTCCTCTTCTGCCAGCCAGTGCGCCGGCTTGCAAAGCCCCTCGCGATAGTCGGCAAAACAGATGCGCGCGCTCTGGTTAAGCTCAGAAGAAAGCGGCGCGACAAAACGCGGCGTCTGTTTGTTGATAAGGGCAAGGTTTTCTGACGTAACAAACTCCCGATTAAAGGTATAGCCGATCTCTTTGCTGCCGAACCTATAGCTGTTCTTCATCACAGAAGAGAGGGAGGTCTGTTTGTGCCCGTTGATGAGCGGGAAGCGGTTGTAGAACAGCGGCATGCCGGTATCCAGGCCAAGAAACATCCAGACATCGGTCCCCGGGTAGCTCGCATTAAAGCAGGCATAGGCGTCCTCATCGCGCTGCTGCGTCCAGCGGGCAAAAAACTCCGTCTGTCGCTCGTAGGTAAGCGAGGTCAAAAGCTTGTGCATCTGCGCCCGGTAGGGGAGCAGGATGCGGTCCAGCGCGCCCCTGAATTCATAGAGCTGCCCCCGGTCATCGACCAGTTGGAGTATGCCCTCGAACGCGGCGCAGGCGGCGCAGGTCAGCAGAAGCTGCGCGTCCTCGCCAAAGGTCTCCTGGAGGCAGACATCCAGGTGGTTGCGCCCGGCCAGTACCTCCAGAAGATAGTTCGGGCCAAAGGCCTGGCCCCGGGCGGCGCGGGGGAGCGGGCGCTGGTGGTCTGCGGGGTCACCAAAGATCTCGAAGTAGCGGGTGTTGGGGAGCAATTTGCCGGTTGCGGGGTCCTCTTTGCCGATCAACACGGTCTCGCTGGTGGGCGCTCCCTTGGCGTTGCGAAAGGCGCGCACGGTGTAGTAGACGTAGCGCGTGTTTTTGGGCCCTTTGCGAAATATGACGTTTTGTTCCGGGAGGTCAACCAGCGCCGGCGTCGCAGGCGCAGACGGCGCTGATGCGCCGGACTCGGCTGGCGCGGCTGGCCCTGGCGCGGCTGGTGCGTCAAGCATTTGTGTGACAGCGGGAAGAGCAGGAGGTTTCATACTGGGTGGACTCCGTTCGTATCTCATCTCTCATACAAATCAATAGTAGCAAGGTTTGAAATTACTTCAGAAATTCTGTATATGATATCACAAATTTCTCACAAGATTCGTTTACTATCATAGTGCGCCACACCCGATTTCATGTGTCTGCGCAAGCGTAAAGGGAAATGCAGGGTGCGGCGCCTTAAGATGCAACAACCGTTAAACCTCTACCGAAAGGGGGTGAAAAAAATGGAGAAAAACAACGGATTATTCCACGATAAGAAAGGAATCCCTATGAAAAAATCTCTCTTACCTTTAGGTATCACACTGATGATGGCCGCATTGCTTGTCTTTGCTTTCAGCGCGAGCGCTGCGGCAAAGTATGCCGGATACGCAACAGACGGCTCAAAAGCGTCTGCTACGGCTCCTGCCTCGGACACGCCAGGCTATCTGTCCTGGGGCGGCGCTGCCGGACTCATGGAGTCAAACGGCGTTGCAGAGGACCTGCGAAGCTCCGCGCATGGCGGTTATCTTACGACGACGAGCAAATGCGCCGTCTGCCACAGCGTTCACCGCGCTACCGGTGGCGCTGCGGTTGGTGAGGTAAACAACCAGTTTCTGACAAACGGCGGCGCAACGTGTGTCCAATGTCATACCACCTGGGGGGCAACCCCGGCCCGCTCTCTCGTTGAATGGGCAAGCCCTACCGATGGCAGTGCGGGTCCGCATAGAAGCAATCGTGTGCCAGGCGGCCTGAATGGAGGCTGTGGCAACTGTCACCGTGGAGGTATCCACGGCGCCGGTAACTCCCGGTACTGGGGCATGAACGCCTTTTTGCTGGGTGGCTCTAATGATGACCTGATTGATGAAGAGCTTCCCCTGCAGATAGAGCGCGCGGCGCAAGGCGGGCGACCGCTGGTAAGCGACGGCACAGCCGGCGATCATACCGATTGGTTTGTTAACGGGGGCACGTATGCGCCCGGTAATGGATCAATGCCGACCGACTTTACCCGCAGTCCTGACCTTGCGATCTTTGCGGCGGCTAAATCACTGTTGACGGGTTATACCTGTGGGCAGTCGGGCTGCCATATCAATTCAGCTCTTGCTAACCTGACCTGGGGGCAGACTTATAGTCGCGCCCAGCTTGGCGGCGCTACGCCCCAGTTTATGACGACGGGTCACAGCAGTGTTCCGGGCGCCAATAACGCAACGGGCTCAGGCTCTGACTCGGCGGGATGCGCCCCCTGTCATGCGGGTACGGTTGCCGGAGGCTATCGCTACATGGGCTATGGCGCCGCGAACTATTACCTGACCGACGGCTCCGATCCCAATCATTCGGCACGCGCTTTTGGCTGCGACCAATGTCATGACATGATCGGTGTGGCGACAAACTCGACGGCGTTTCCGCATGGGAACTGTTCTATCCAGGTCTATCAGTGGGAGGGACCCGCAGGCGCTACGATTGATGAGATTACTCAGACAACCTTAAAAGTACCTTCGGGCAATATCTGGATGTATCGGGGCAACATGGCTGCTATTGAGCAGGGCACGGACACGCCGGCTGCGCCAGGGCTTCCCTGGGACGCTGGTACCTGGGGTCAGACCATCGGGCCTGGCCGCTCGACGAAGATGCTCGACCCGAGTATCACTGTTGTAGCGGGGGCAGTTGGTCCAGGCGCTCAGGGCGGCCCGGGCCAGATCGTCGACGGAGTCTGTATGAAGTGCCACGTTTCCTTTGACGCTGCGTCGGTGACGGCGGCAGCTGCGGCAACCAGCTTACCAGTGAACTACCTGCGCATCAGCGGAGGACATCACGGAGGCTGGGGCATGCATCCTGATTCAGGGAATACGGCCTATGGCGTAAGCCCTGCGCAGATCAATCCCTACAACGGTATGGATAGTGGCGGAACTGACCCACAACCCTCCGGTACCGCAGGCGCGCGTCTGCTGTACCTCTGGAGATAAGCACAGAGTTCTCTCCTTCCAGAGTGCCGCGGGCTGAGATGACGGGCGGTAAAGAGAAGTGGCCGGGCAACCGGCCACTTCTTGCGTGTGGTGGGGGGGCAAGGTTGCGGAGCGCCCGGAAAACAGTCCAGCGGACTGTTTTCAGCGGAGCAAGCGCCAGCCCCGCGCCTCTGCCCGGAGTAGCAATGACTCTGTAGGGCGCGACGATCCGGCGCGCCTCTGCCCGGAGTAGCAATGACTCTGTAGGGCGCGACGACCCGGCGCGCCTCTGCCCGGAGTAGCAATGACTCTGTAGGGCGCGACGACCCGGCGCGCCTCTGCCCGGAGTAGCAATCACCTGAACTCAGAGAGCTGCTTGCGGTATTATCGAAAGTGGCAAAACGAAAGAGGTGCAAGGTGACAGCAGTTCCTGATCTAGGGAAGAAGCTTCGGGCGTATGCCGACCTGATGGTGCGGCGTGGGGTCAACCTGCGTCCAGGGCAGGTGATGATCCTGTCCGCTCCCGTAGAGGCGGCGGGGTTCGCTCACACGGTGATGGAGGCAGCTTGGGCGGCGGGCGCTAAAGATGTGATGGTGCGTTGGGGGGATAACACGGGCGGCGAGCTGCGCCTGCGCCATGCCTCACGTGAGGTACTCAGCGCCATTCCGGCCTGGCTGGCGGCGTCGTACAACGACTATGCCACCGAGGACTGCGTGTTTCTGGCGCTGGATACGGAGTTCCCGCCGCCTTCCGGCCTTGACCCTGAGAAGATGAGCGCCTCGCGCATCGCGCGCATGCAGGCGACCGAGCCCTTTACTGAGGCGCGGATGC